>JAEEGL012283863.1_pt1 | contig 11158 bp, 8 predicted proteins | sample 9134231 | NCBI WGS metagenome assembly JAEEGL01 (sample SAMN16246548, study PRJNA631951) | gut metagenome | biome: gut microbiome; feature: rumen; material: fiber-attached | host: Bos | place: Iran: Karaj | collected 2018-10
TCCCGACGTGTACATGGAGGCCGTGGGGGCCGATCTGGGCGAAACCATGGGCAACATCATCGCCAAGAGCTACCAGCTGATGGTTGAGGTGAAGCCCGATGCCGTGCTGGTTCTGGGCGACACGAACAGCTGTCTCAGCGTCATCGGCGCAAAGAGGCTCCACATCCCCATCTTCCATATGGAGGCCGGCAACCGCTGCAAGGACGAATGCCTGCCGGAGGAGACCAACCGCCGCATCGTGGACATCATTTCCGATGTGAATATGGCGTATTCCGAGCACGCTCGCAGGTATTTGGCTGACACCGGTCTGCCCAAGGAGCGTACGTATGTGACTGGCTCCCCGATGGCGGAGGTGCTGCATAATAACCTGGCGGAGATCGAGGCTTCTGACATCCATGCCCGGCTTGGTCTTGAGAAGGGCAAGTACATTTTGTTATCGGCCCACCGCGAGGAAAATATCGACACGGAAAAAAACTTCCTATCATTGTTCAATGCCATTAACCAAATGGCGGAGAAGTATGATATGCCGATTCTGTATTCCTGCCACCCGCGCTCGCGCAAGCGCCTTGAGGCTTCTGGCTTTAAGCTGGATCCTCGCGTCATCCAGCACGAACCCCTCGGCTTCCACGACTACAATTGCCTGCAGATGAACGCCTTCTGTGTTGTTTCCGACAGCGGTACCCTGCCGGAGGAGAGTTCGTTCTTTACCTCCATCGGCCATCCCTTCCCGGCCGTGTGCATCAGGACGTCTACGGAGCGCCCCGAGGCTTTGGATAAGGGCTGCTTCGTGCTGAGTGGCATCGACACGCTTGGCTTGCTGCAGAGCGTTGACGTGGCTGTTTCGCTGATTCGTGACGGCCTGCCGGGCATCCCAGTGCCGGACTATGTGGACGAGAATGTATCGACCAAGGTTGTGCGCATAATTCAAAGTTATGTGGGCGTGGTGAACAAGATGGTGTGGAGGAAGTTCTAGAGATTTCTCGACTACGCTCGAAATGACAAGACAATGAAAATAACACAGGACTTATTGAATGAACTAACGGCGAAGGCTAAGTCTTCGCCGCGTTTGCGAATGAACCTGGACCTCCGCAATTCTGCCGCCGACGGCTCCCAGCGTATGCTGAATGCCATCGAGCCTGGAAGTCCGCTGCCGATACATCGGCATATGAAATCGTCGGAGACGGTGGTATGCCTGCGAGGTCATCTGCGGGAAGTGTTCTATGATGCGGATGGACGCGTTATCGACACCATCGACCTGATTCCGGGAGGCCCTGTCGTCGGGCTTTGCATTCCCATCGGCCAGTGGCATACGGTGGAGGTGCTAGAAAACGTGACGGTAATTATGGAGGTGAAAGAAGGGGCGTATGAGCCGCTGGGGCAGGAGGATGTGATGGAGTTGTAGGGTGTTGTCGGCAGTTGGGTTTTGTGGGATGGCGGATGGGCTGATCGGCTTTGGTGGGGCCATCGACAAGAATTAGCATCGACCTATAAAGAGGATTATCGACCAGAAAATACTTGATGAATTGACGGCATCGGCAAAATCTTCGCCGAGACTCAGGATAAATTTGGATTTTCGGAATAGGCCGGAGGATGGGTCACAGAGGATGCTTAACGCCCTCGAGCCGGGGACGGTGATGGCTATACATCGGCATCGGCATTCATCGGAAACGGTTGTGATTCTGCGGGGAAGGATATGCTGGCATTTCTTTGATGAGGGAGGAAAGGAGACGGAAAGGGTGGTGCTGGATGCTAACGGGGAGACGAGGATGCTGAATGTGGAGAAGGATAGGTGGCATTCGCTGGAGTGTTTGGAGAGTGGGAGTGTGCTGTTTGAGTGCAAGGATGGGGCGTATCGGGCGCTGGAGGAAGATGAGATAATGGTGAAGTAAGGTGCCGCGGGCGCGCGTTGGGCAATGGGAAGTATGAAGAGCAAAAAGATCATAGCTTTGGCAAAAGGAGTTTGGGCTTTTTGCTCTTATTTGTTTTGGCCGCAGAAAAGGGCGAAAGATTTGGAGGATTCAATACTATAACCAGCGATGAACCATTTTATGTTCAGTGAAAATGTGGCATTCTTCCAAAAGAAGGAAGGAGAGAATATAGATGCTATCATCACAGAACTGTTTGACTCAATCGAAGCATCTGGAGAACCCATTTACAAACGGGTAAATCCAACCGCCGTTGCAATAGCAGGAATGAAATACTCATTAATTGCCTACAAACGTGACAAGAAACCGATCTGCTTTGAACCAGAATACGACCCCGGCGAAGACTGGCACGAAAAAAAGTTTGCCTTCCTATTGGTAATTGAATACAACGGATATGTGGCCATTCAGAAAAAGGATATAGCAGACATCAGAAACCTGCGAAAAGCCCTAATACCAATAGACTATAATATCCTTTGTAAAGTACTCGACGACAAGGAAACTGTGTACAAACGCTTTGGCATGAATAATCTTGACATTTCAGATAAAGCCATGCGTAGCAAGGCATTGGAAGCGGAAGACCTCAAACCGGTATTCTCCACATTAGGTGCAAGCAATTACACCCTGGCCAACTACCGAATAACGAACAAACAAGGTGCATTCTCAATAGGAATTGACAGCTCAAAAATTAATCACCTTCAAACAAAAGTAACCTTTACGGATTATCTCGACTGGTGTAAGTTGATCATTGACAAGATAGTAAAGACCAGTGCCAAGGATGTCAATAACTACCTGTCAATTTTTGCGACGCCTATTGACTATAAGCAGGAGTATGATGTCGGAAATCTTAATGCAAAATACTTGCTGGTGTCGGTCTATAAGCTGAACGATGAGAAATGGATTGATAGTATCAAAGAAGAGGATACTGGGGCTGAAGTTAGTGTTGAGGAAATCTGCGAATTGTTTTCCAAATCCATCAAGCTGGACAATGACGGAGGCGGAAAGTACTCTAAAGTTTTGGCTGAAGGAAAGAAAGTTGAGGTGGCGGTTAAAGAGAGGGGAATTGTTTTTTCCTGCGATTGGATGAAAGGTATTCATCTGTGCGGGAAAACAGATGATGTAGTATTGCTGGATTATGTGAATGAGAATGGTCTGTTTACTGTCATGTTTTCATCGCCCAAGTTGAAATACACAAACAGGAAACTATTCCGGGATAATAGACTGACAGGGAATATTGACCTGTTTCTGGATTTATTTGAAGAAGACAGGAACCTTGAGAGTACAAACGGAGAAAAAGACTATGACGGGAAGAGATTACAAGTGGCTGACACGAAATTCCCTCGGAAGACGTTGTTTGCATATATTGAGAAGACGTATAAGCAGGCGGGATCAATAATAGTATGTGATGACCTTGGTACAGAGTGGGCTGACTATATAAGAGTTAGCGAGAATTCTGTGGCATTGTTTGCTGCAAAGCATAAAAAGTGTTGTTTTTCTGCCAGCGCGTTTCAGGAAGTGGTGGGCCAAGCACAGAAAAACTTGGGAACATTCTTTCCTTTGAGCACTACGTGGAAGAGGAAAGAGAAAAAGTGGTCAGAGTTTTATCAGTTGGCTGGAGCTGACACCCACATAGCAAGGGTAAGGACCCCGGGAAAGACTGCAAAGAACGCTATAGATAATTGGAAGAATGCAGAAAGGAAAGGTAATTATCAAAGAGACTTGTATTTAGTAATTGACTTTATTTCGAAGCAAGTATTAGAAGGTAATTTCTTGAAACTAAAGCAAGGACGTGATTTCGCACAGAAGAAAGAGGCCGTTCCAATGCTGTGGCTATTGTCTTCGCTATGGGCCAGCTGTCAAGAACTTAATATAAGGCTGCATATAACTTGCAGGCCTTAACGCATTTGGTTATGAATCAGGATGAGCGTTGGTTGGAGAAATACAATGAGGTGAAGGATTTCATGGAAAAGAATCATAGGAACCCATGCAAGCATGACGATGAAGAGCGGGGAAGGTATTTGAACTGGATAAAGCACAATAGGAAGTTGTATGCAGCGGGACTTTTAAAGGAGGATAGAGTGGTGTTGTTCGAGAAGCTTCTTGAGTTGTGTGAGAAATACAAAAGAGTAAATCAATGGAAATGAGATAATGTTGGTCAGAAAAATGACAGAATTTGATATATATACCCTACAACTAAAGACAAGTATTCATCTGTTTAAGGGTGAGGTGAAAGTAGAACGTGCAGAAACCAAGGCTCTGAAGAATTGGATATGTAGTTCTGAATCCATCACCAAGGATGAAGACAAGGTTTGTCTGCTGGCAGGAACGGCAGGACAGGGGAAAACTGTAGTTTTGCAGAACCTGCTTGTGGACTTGAAAGAAGAAGGAAAATACCCTGTTTATGCCTTAAAAGCAGACCAGTTGGATTTTAGTCAGATTGCGCCCAACGACTTTATTATGAAATATGTGAAGGAGTTTGGTTGCTTGTCAGATCATGGGTTATATCCGGTTCTGATTGTTGACCAGATTGATGCATTGTCGAAAAGCCTTTCTGCTGACCGTAAGCCAATCTCCTTGCTTGACAGCCTCTTGAGCAACGTTTCAACTATTGAAAAAGCCAGAATTATAGTGTCCTGCCGCCCATACGACCTTGATTTTGACCCGCTGTTAAGCAAATATAAATACAAAAAGAAAATTGGACTCACGAACTTGGATTATGGTCAAGTGACAGAGGTGCTTAAACACTTTGGAAGGAAAGTCCCAACCGCAGAGAGTAAGATGGCGGATTTTCTGAGCACACCTATCAATCTTGAACTGTTCTTAGAATATGGGAAAGACGACTGCGAGGTGGTCTCTTTGCAATCACTGCTTGACGAGTTGTGGTTCAGTAAGATTACGGATGCGACCAGTAAAAACGAGCAGGTCACTGCTGAAAGACTTCTGAATTGTCTGGAGGCTGTTGTTGATGCAATGGATAGAAACGCATCGCTGACGTGTAGCAAGAAACGCCTTGAACGGACATACGCGAAAGAAATAAGCTATCTGGTCAGTGAAAACATCTTTGTATTGTCAGAGGATAATGACTATCTGTCGTTTATACACCAGACATTAGCTGACTACGTGTCTGCCCGTATCATAGCTGAGGGAAACCAGACAATGGCTGTGCTTTTAAAGAGCAGGCATCAAGGCTTGTATGTGAGGAACCGAGTCAAGCAGTATTTTACTTACTTGAGAGAAGCCAAACCCGAATCGTACATTAACGAGTTGCAGGATATTGTGATAGATGACCGTACCGGGGCTTATCGTATGCATATAAAAATGCTGTTGCTTACAACATTGGCCGGTTTTGACAGCCCCACGGATGAGGAAAAGAGTTTTGTGGGGTTGAATATATTGACAAATGAACTTTACAGAGGAGTTTTTGTAGAAGCCATATATGGGAAGACCTGGTTCCAATATGTCTGCCAGCATCCTGTCATAACCAATGAAATAAATAGGGGAGATGACGCTACCATCAGGCTGATCAAGGATTTGTGTGATAATGTGATGCTGTATAACCCCATCATAGTTGCTGACTATTTGTGCTCTCTGATTAAGGCAAACGATGCATCATGGAATGGCAAGTGGATGGATGTTTGTGAGCATTACCCACATGAAGAAATCCTACTCAAAATAAAACCACTTTATTTGGCTGCACAAGGTGATGAACCGTTGAGGTATGACAACTATTTAGACAAACTGGCAGCATTGGATTATGACTTTGTGGAGGAGCAGATAGTGAATCACGTTCACTCTGCTCTCACCAAAGAAATGGAGAAGAAAAATGAGAAGAATTTTATCTACCGTGCAGTATATTTAGACAATCAGGCATACGAGCTACTAGACAATCTTCATGACCATTATCCCGAAAAAGCAGCTACGACCTATCTCAAGGTGATTAAGGAGATAGATTCGTTGTCACAGTATGACAGGTTAAGAGAAGTTATCCTGCAGGAAAGCAGTGCGTATTATTCCTTCAGTAGCAGTAACTATTATAACCACCATGACCAACTGGTGGCTGATTATCTGACCTTTGCCACCGGATTGGCAAAAAACAATCCGGAGGCCATAAGAAGCGAGGTCATGGCGTGTCTGAAGAGTAATAGAAGCATCCTTTACTATATTGCTTTGAGGATAATGCGGGAGAATACAGTTGTATTCAAAGGGGAAATAATGAATGTCCTGACTAATAAAGGAATATTGGAAGAACTGAGCAGTAAGGTAAGTTATCAAATAGCTAAACTATTGGAAGCCGTATTCTCTACGCTTGATATAGATGAGAAGAAGGCAGTGATGTCTGTTATTTCTTCTGTGGCACCTGAATGGGAGAAGACACCATTCCCCGATTTAATGAAATATCAGGTGCCAATCTATCATATAGGAAGAAGGAAACAGGAGTTATTGACCATGCTGCCGGAAGACTATCTTAAAAAAGAGTGGGCTGATGAATGGCGTTTCCTACAGGAAAAGGTACGCGAGTTAAAGAAGGCAGATGTGCATGAACCCTTCAGAACCTATTCAAAGTCGGGTTGGGAAGCTCATAGTATTGACAGCATGAAAGCGATGAAGCTGGAAGATATGATGGGGGCCTTCAGAAAGTACCATACTAACGCAACAAGTTTCGAGGACAAGCCCACCCGCCAGGGTGAATGTATGAACTTCCAGTCTATTGTGACCCAGGAGCCGGAGAAGTATGTCCCTTATATAGAAGCGATACTGCAAGATAAAAGCATTCATCGTGAATATGCGGCCTATGGTATTATAGGACTGATGAAGGCTAACTATGATATTGAGAAGTCCAAAGCACTTACGGATGATTTGATAAAGGATTTGACGGCAACGGGGCTATATGACAAAAAGAACCTGTATGCCATGATGGACATGTTGCGCGAAATGGACTACTTCATCGAGAAGAAAGAGGTTACCGACACAATGATGGAGTTTATGTGCAATATTGCCAAGAATTATCCCGAAGAGTATAATGACGAGGAAGAATTGAGGACTGATGTCTATCAGACGGGAATCAACAGAGAAAGAGGAAATGCGGCATTCCATTTGGTCATGTGCGACCAGTTGACGCAATATAAGGATCAGATTTTTGAGGCTTTGGAGGCATGCGTAGATGCTTCAGTGCCTACTAAAGCTGCCATAATCTTACAACAAGCTCTTTTGAACAATCTGGATGTTCAAAGAAATTATGAGCTTTATAGGAAGTTGACGAAAGACCTTACGCCGGCACTCCTTTCCATTCCCCTGAACAATAACCATCCATTGCTGTATTTCATCAATACAAACTATGAAGAACTTAAGGATTTCTTTGTAAGTCTGTATGATGTTGAGGAATCACATGAAATGTTGTCACAACTGCTTTGGATAGCTTGGGTACGGAAAAGGGATGGTGCTGAACAGCTGCTGCATGGCTTGCTCGACAAGTCAAATAAGGCAAAACTCAGCCTGATTCGCTATTTCTCTCAGGAGATTGTTAATTTGTATCCGCAGTATGTTAAACCAGTAGCAGAATGGGTGGCAGACAGTGAAGACGAAGAGATTGGTAAAGCGTATGACTATCTGATAAATGACTATGAAGAGCGGCCTTGGGAGGAAATTCGCACTTTCGTAGATACTTATACAAAGGGCAAGGTATTCAAATATGCAAGTCACCAGTTCTTGGACTTCATGAAAGAACAGGCGGCATTACATCCGGAAGATGTGTTGAGGTGGATGTGTGTATATTCGGCCACTGAACATGAGGATGACACCAATGTATTTACTTCATCCACAACGATGAGCATCCTAGTGTCCGCTTATAATGCCATACGCAAATATGACAAGAATAACCAAGGGCTGGAAACGGCATTGGATACTATGGATAAACTGATGGTTCAGGAATCCGTGAGAAGAGGAATGAGACGTTTTCTGTTTGAACTTGACAATCGGTAAAAGATGACTGCTACGGAAATGGAGAAGTTCCTCTTGCCTAATCTGATTAAGAAAAAACAAGAGGACAAACTGTCGAATGAAGAAGTGTTTCGAAAGCTGGTCGAATCAGGTTCTAACCTGTGCTTTAGCAAGGAATTCAAAGAGTCTATAGATTACTTCTTTGAAAGCAATGGTACAGTTATTAGTGACTACAAAATCGTACGGTTGACGCTTACAGATGACATGAAGCAGTTGATGGGTGAACTTGCTATTTCGATTTATGAGAAGTTAGAGAATCCGTCTTTGCGTGATTATATTGAAGCAATTAGCAATAACCAAAACGATGAACTTAAATTAAGAATAGCGTTCAATGAGTTCTTTGCTAAGATAGGTGAAGATTCTAAGATTCTGCTAGTGCTATCCAACTTCTATGAGCATTTCGATTATATTTCGCAGGCAGATATAAACAGGCTCAAAACGTTCCTCTCAAAATGCAAACAATGCAGGTTATGGATATGTGGGGACGGTGAATGGTACAAAGGAAAACATTCTATTTTTCTGGAGTTATACAGGATATTTGATCCAATGTATAAGCCTTACTATGACGCTATCAAGAAAGACAAAGAACTGCCAACGGTCTATATCTCCTATAAATGGAAAGGGGAATCAACAGATGTCGTTGATTCTTTGTGTGACTTATTTAAACGTAAGCATATCTATTACAAAAGGGATAAAGAAGATTGCCTATATGGGGACAGCATCACGGAGTTCATGAATGAGATACGGGAAGGGACGTTTGTTGTTGTGCTCTTTTCTGAGGCATACTTGAAATCGTTTAACTGTGTATATGAATTGGCGGGAGTATTGAATCATACGGATTACATGAAAAGAGTTTTCCCGATTGTGATAGATGAAACGGTGAGAGGCGAAAACAAATACAAAGAACTGGCAAACTATTGGGAGAGCAAGAAAGCTGAGAAGAATTATATCATTAGCCAGATCCATACAAATGGAGGCTCGGTAACACTGCCATTAACAAAGAAGATAGACCTTATTGATGAATTTATCAATCAGTTACAGAAGCTTGCTGAGGTGACGGAGAATATTAATTCATATACTTTTCAAACGCTTAAAGAAAGTGAGTACGAACCACTGATTTCGAGAATAAAGGAGAGATTACATGGCGAAAAAAGATAAAAAGAAAGACGAAGAGGCAAGGAAAATTATCAGAATTGCCTGGTGGTCTTCCATTGGGGTATTAATTGTTTGGGCTCTGACCTTCTTCTTGTTCTTCATTAATAAGTCGGACGAGAGAGGGCAGTTTGGGGATATGTTTGGGGCTGTGAATGCTCTATTCTCGGGGTTGGCCTTTGCAGGATTGATTATCACATTGATTTTACAAAGACGTGAACTAGAGTTACAGCGTGACGAATTGGTACAAACCCGAAATGAGTTCATAGAGCAGAACAAAACCATGAAACGGCAGAGGTTTGAGAATACTTTCTTTAACTTGATGACGCTGCATCAGCATATAACCGACAATTTGGATTACGAATGCCCTGACGGAGCAGATATGTTTGAGGCAAAGGGAAGGGACATCTTCAAGAAGTTTTACCGAGAGAAGGATAACTTTGACGGAACGCATGGTATTAAAGGTTATTTGAAGCAGAAAGATGTGAGTCAGTTGCCCAAATACGCCGACTTTGAGTTCTTTAATCACTATTTCCATTTCTTTGACGGTATAGTGAGTTACATTGACGGAAGTGACTTGTTAGAGAACGAAGAACGCTACCAATACACGGTAATGCTGCGAAACACACTCTCAGATAATGAGCGCTATATGATGTTCTATTACTATGCGGCTTGTGGTGGTTGGCATAAACAAATGGCAGAGGAATATGCATTGTTCTATGATATTGACCCCAAGGAACTGGTAAAGGAAGAGGATTATGGATTGTTTGAGGCTGGAGCGTATAATCATGTTGTGATGTAAGGTTAGGGATTATGGGAGATTTTTGGGGCTCATTTGGCAAGGCACGTGATAGGGCTCGTAAGAATCATTATAAGTGTTTATATCCAGGTTGTTCAAAGATAACCTGCGATTGCCATCTTGTTCAACAACATCCATTTGTTGCTTCTATAGCAGAAGATGGAAGGGTTTATCAGATAAAAGACAATGAGATCAATCCGATGTCTGGTGATTTCAGTGATTTAAAAGAGAATCTACTGCCAGTTAAGCAAGCATTAATTTTGCCCCTGTTTTGTTCCGAACACGATAATGCTTTATTCAAGGATATTGAATATGGGGACATTGATTTTGAATCTGCAAATACATTCTTGTTGTTCAGCTATCGTGGGCTTGCCGGACAACGTTTCCTGGAAGAGAAAAGGCAAACGTTCTATCAGAATACCGGATTTGAAGGTTGGGCTTTTGACTTACAGCGTGAGTATTCAAAGCATGTAATTGAACGCCTTGATTGCACGCTCAACCAGATGCTGAAAGATATACAGAATAAGTCATATGATGAATATGAGTTTTGTATGATAGATTTCCCGTTTTTGGCTTTTTGCGGTTCGGATGCAGTTGTTGATGAAGACGAGATGGCATATTCCTATGACGGTGGGAAGAGAGAGGTTCGACCACTTAATGCGTTGTTCTTTACATTGCTACCGATGGCAGAAAGCAAGGTCCTTAAAGTGATAATTGGTTACCATAAAGGCTATGTCGGAGCTAAGCAAAAGGCTTTCTACCATCGTGTGTTGAAACACCGAAATGCTAAAATCACAATGGAGTTGATATGCCGTATGAAGAACTGGTGTTGTAGTCCCTCATTAATAAAGAATAAGGATTTCCTTACGCAGTATGAGGTTGTTCGGAATGAAATTATCTGGGATGGAGGATGCTGATAGGGCCGTTATGTGGGCCGAAAAGGCACATGGTGCTGCCGTCAGGCTGCACCATGTGGGCGGGGAGCGGAATAATGTGCCGCGTGCCGCGCGGTACTTTACGGAGCGAGGATATCGGCAGTACGATCACATCCGCCCTGGAATACTTGATGACCTATCGGCAAAAGGAGTTTGGGCTTTTTGCTCTTATTTGTTTTGGCCGCAGAGAAGGGCAAAGGATTACTATAACCTATGACTCAAGACGAGGCTTGGAAAAAGAATTACGATGAGGTTATGTCGTTCATAACGGAGAACGGCAGAAACCTATCGAAATATAATCTTGAGGAAAGACGGCTTTACACATGGCTCAAACATCAAAGGAAGGTGATGAA
>JAEEGL012765166.1_pt1 | contig 11158 bp, 13 predicted proteins | sample 9134231 | NCBI WGS metagenome assembly JAEEGL01 (sample SAMN16246548, study PRJNA631951) | gut metagenome | biome: gut microbiome; feature: rumen; material: fiber-attached | host: Bos | place: Iran: Karaj | collected 2018-10
CCTGGACTATGTATCCGCGAACCTGATCGCGGAGGGTTCTCCCATGTCCTTCCACTATACCACTGAGGACGTTATCACCATGACCAGCCCCATCGCCATGATCAAGGGCTGCGCCAACGAAGAGAACGCCAAGCTGCTGATGGACTTCATCCTGTCCAAGGAAGGCCAGGAAGTGCTGGTCGCGAACAACCTGGTTTCCGTCCGCGATGACGTGGCGATGAATGTGGACACTTCCGCCCTCGCTGCCCTGAACATGACCGTGGATTACGCCGATCTGGGCGCGAACCTGCAGACTTACCTGGACAACTTCAACCGGATTTTTGACAAGTAAACCTTCCGTTTTCTCCGGGCATGCGCGTCCGTTTCGCGGGAGAGCATGCCCGCTTTTTTCTATCAGGAAAAGCGCGAAGGGAAGAACCTGAGGAGAATGACAGATGGCAAATGTAAAATTTGACAACATCACCTTCCGCTACGGCACAAATACGGTACTGGAAAACTTTTCACTGGAGGTGGAAAGCGGAAAGATCGTATGCCTGGTGGGTCCCTCCGGCTGCGGCAAAACAACGCTGGTGCGCGCCCTGCTGGGCCTGATCAAACCGGAAACGGGATCCATTACCGTGGGGGACCGGGTGCTGTTTGACGCGAAGAAGCGCGTGAACGTACCGGCGGAAAAGCGCAATATCGGCATCGTATTCCAGGATTACGCCGTGTGGCCGCATATGACGGTGCTGGAAAACGTAAGCTATCCCCTGAAAAAGCAGCGCAGGCCCAAGGATGAGATCCGCCAGCGGGCCATGCGGGCGCTGGAGCAGGTGCACATGACAGAATACGCCAACCACCTGCCCAACCAGCTTTCCGGCGGACAACAGCAGCGCGTGGCCATTGCCCGGGCGCTGGTTATCGACAGCGACCTGCTGGTAATGGATGAACCCATCACCAACCTGGACGCTAAACTGCGGGAGGAAATGCTGCTGGAGATCCGGATGATCCAGAAGCGGCTGAACGCCACGATCCTATATATTACCCATGACCAGCAGTCCGCCCTGCAGCTGTGCGACAAGATGGCCATCATGGAGCAGGACGGCACCCTGTGCCAGTACGGCACAGATGAGGAGATCATCCTGCATCCGGCCAACCGCTTCACCTTTGAGTTCATCGGCATTTCCAATTTTATCCCGTTGGAGAAAAACGGAAACGGCCTGTTCCTGAACTGCGGTGAACTGATCCCGTATCCCCAGGAAGTGCCCCCGGAAGCGGAAGGCGGCGGATATGAGATCGGCGTACGGCCGAATGATATCGTGTTTGATCCCGAATCGCTCCTGAAGGCGAAGGTGAATTCCCGGGTGTTCCTGGGCAGTGAATATAATTATTTCCTTTCTATCGGCGAAAAGCAGATCCGCGTGCAGCAGTCCATGCTGGACGCCCGGACCCGGGGCACTGCCGATGAAGGGGAGACCGTGGGCATCCGGTTCCTGAATACCCGCTGCTATCCCGCGAAGAAAGGAGGCGCAACCGCATGAGGAGATACGGACATGTGAGCGCTGAACTGGCGGCAGTGGACGGGCGGAAACGCCTGAACATGGACAAGGTCATGACGGTGGTCTGCTTTATCCTGCTGCTGATCATCGTGGTGATTCCCATCGTGATGATTATCTACAACGCCTTCTTCAATGAGGGAAAGCCGGAAGTTGACATGTTTGTGGAACAGGTAACGGACGGCAAAAACCTGGAGGCCATGTGGAACACCCTAAAGATTGCGGTGTTCGCGACAATCCTGGGCACTGTTATGGGCGTGTTTTATGCCTGGCTGCTGGGAAGGAGCGATATTCCCGCCAAGGGCCTGATGCGGGCACTGTTCAACATTCCCTATATGTTCCCGCCTTTCCTGGGAGCCATGGCCTGGGACATGATGTTCAACGGACGTTCGGGATACATCAACAAATGGCTGAGGGACCTGTTCCACCTGAGCGGTATGCCCATCAACATCAATTCCATCTGGGGCATTGTGTTTGTAGAGGTCAGCTACTATTTCCCCTTTGTGTTCATGCAGGTGGTATCCGCCCTGGAACGGATGGATCCCACGCTGGAGGAATCCGCCCGTATCGCGGGGGCGAAGCAGCGCCAGGTCATCTGGAAGATTACCCTGCCGCTAGTAAAACCGGCCATTTCCGCCGGCGCCCTGCTGATCCTGACCACTTCGCTGGCGCATTTCGGCGTACCCTCCATCCTGGGTTACGCCAAGGGCATTTACACACTGCCGACCCGGATTTACGCCGTCATTTACAATTCCGGCGGATCCTTTGATGGCATCCGCCAGGGCGCAGCCCTGTCCGTGATGCTGGTGGTGGTTGTGGCCATTGCCCTGATCCTGCAGAATAAAATCCTGTCGTCCGGCAGTTATGACATCATCAAGGGCAAGTCCATGCGCCCGACGCTGATCAAGCTGCGGGGCGCGAAGATCCCCCTGTTCCTGCTGGCAATCCTGACGCTGGTGCTGATCGTAATCGTTCCGCTGGTGATGATCGTGCTGGTTTCCTTCCTGAAGGCCTACGGCCTGCCGCTGGAATTCAAGAACTTCACTTTCGCGCAGTACGAAAAGGTGTTCTCCGCCAACGGCACCATCGCGGCCATCCGGAATTCGCTGTTCGTCTCCATTACCGCGGGTATTGTCTGTATGTTCCTGGGCACGCTGGTGGCCTATGTGGTGCAGAAGATCAAGCCCAAGGGCAAGGGCATCCTGGAGGTTACCTCCATGCTGCCTTACGCCATTCCCGGCACGGTGCTGTCCATCGGCGTGATCCTGGCCTGGAGCGGGCGGATCGCGGGCATCAACCTGTACAACACCATCTGGATTATCCTGGTGGCTTACCTGGCGAGATACCTGAGTTTCAGCATGAAGACATCTTCCGCGGCGCTGCTGCAGGTGCACTCGTCACTGGAGGAGGCGGCCCGGGTCTGCGGCGCCAGCCATACAGAGGGCCTGGCGGATATTACGCTGCCCCTGATCCGGCCGGCTATGGTCAGCGGTTTCTTCCTGATTTTCCTGCCGGCCATGCGCGAGGTGACCACATCGATCCTGCTCTACGGTCCCTATACCCGGACGCTGGGCGTACAGATATACTCCCTGCGTGACGCGGGTATGATCCCGCAGGCGGCGGCGCTGGCCACGGTGGCAATCGGCATCATTATTATCCTGAACACCATCGTTACCAAAGTCACCAAGGACAGGAAGGGGGTGTAATCCGTGGGAGATCAGATTGTTCTGGATCATGTGACAAAGAAATTCACGACCAAGACCCTGGGCGATATTGTGGCAGTGGACGATTTCAACCTGCGGGTGCACGAGGGTGAATGCTTCTCCTTCCTGGGCCCCTCCGGCTGCGGCAAATCCACCACCCTGCGGATGATCGCCGGCTTTGAGGACCTGACAGAGGGCGAGATTGAACTGTGCGGCCGGCTGGTATCCTCCCGGAAAAAGAACCTGTATGTGCCGCCGGAGGAACGGGGCCTGGGCATGGTGTTCCAGGCGTTTGCCGTCTGGCCCCATATGAACGTGTTTGAGAACGTGGCATTCCCGCTGCGTATCCAGAAAATCAATAAGACGGATATTGTGCGCCGGGTGAACGAAGCCCTGCACCATACCAGCCTGACGGGCCTGGAGAAGGCCTGGCCCGGCGACCTGTCCGGCGGCCAGCAGCAACGGATTGCCCTGGCGCGGGCCATTGTTACGAATCCCAAGGTGATGCTGCTGGACGAACCGCTGTCCAACCTGGACCCGAAGCTGCGGGAAACCATGCGCTTTGAGATCAAGGCCCTGCAGCGGAAATTCAACTTCACCATTATTTTCGTAACCCATGACCAGTCCGAGGCAATGGCGATTTCGGACCGGATGATGGTCTGCGATATGGGAAAAATCATGCAGATTGATACGCCGGAGAACCTGTACAGCAAGCCCTGCAACCGCTTTGTGCATAACTTCCTGGGAGAAAGCACCTTCATCAACGTTGAGATACGGGACGGCAGGGCTTATCCCAAGGGCCATCCGGAACAGGCGCTGAACCTGGCGGTACCTGCCGACGCTGCCGCGGAAATGGTGGTGGCGACCCGCCCCAACGAGATCGCACTGACCGGCCCGGACGGGGAAGGGTTTACGACCCATGTTGAAAAGCGCATTTTCCTGACGGACCGGACAGAGTACCTGGTGCCGGTGGGAGACCAGCTGCTGAAGGTGCAGACGCCCCACCGGGTGACCTTTTCCCAGGGTGAAGCCTGCAGCGTACACCTGGCAGATCCTATGTGGTATCCGGCCGACGACGCCGAGGCGGAGAAGGAACGCGCCCGCCGGCAGCTGGTATGATTTCCGGAGGAGTTATGAGGGAACGCGAATATACAAGGATTGATGACGCACGGAACCTGATTGACCCGATCATCAAGGGAATTGAGAACAAGGAGGATATGCGCTGCGCCTATGTCCACCTGTACGGCGTGGGCCTGATGGCAGCCCTGCTGGCCCTGAAACGGGGATACTCCCGGGAAATTGCCGAACTGGCGGAGATTGCCGGGATGCTGCATGACCTGCTTTGCTATGTGGACCGGGCGGAGGATACGGATGACCACGCTCATAAATGCGCGGATTACGCGAAAGTCCATGTGATTGACAAACTGGACAGGTGCACGGACGAAGAAAAGGCAATGATCTATTCCGGCATATGGAACCACAGCGACAAGCATATCCAGGGGCACTGGTTTGACGAGATCATCAAGGACGCGGACGTACTCCATCATTCCCTGCGGAATCCCTCGGAAGATTATTATTTCTCGAAGGACAGGACCCGGCAGATCCTGGGGGAACTGCTCTGAACGGAAGAGACTACAGGAAAAGGCAGCCTGGCATACAGGCTGCCTTTTCTGATGAAACCGGTTGGGTTTATTTGATGCATTCCACCTTGATGATGTTGGTGTTGCCGGGCTCGCCGTTGATCTGGCCGCCGGTCAGGACAACGTTGTCGCCGGGCTGCAGGGTGCAGATTTCCCGGGCAATCTTCAGGTCCTGCCAGAACATGACATCGATGGAGGAGTAGCTCTCCGTCAGGACAGGGGTGACGCCCCAGGACATATTCAGCTTCCGCCAGGCCCGCTCATTGGTTGTGGTGCCGATGATGCTGACGGGGCAGCGGAACCGGGACACCATCCGGGCTGTCCGGCCGGAAAGGGAGTTGACCACGATTGCCTTGGCGTTCACATCCACGGCCATGGAGCAGGTCGCGTGGGAAATGGCGTCCAGGTTGCTGTGAATGGTGAACTCCATGGTCTTGAAACGCTTGGTGTAGTTGATTCCGGCTTCCGTGAATTTGGCGGTGTCGGACATGGTCTGGACCGCCTGGACGGGGAACCTGCCCGCGGCGGTTTCACCGCTGAGCATGATGGCGGAAGAACCGTCATAGACCGCGTTGGCCACGTCGGAGATTTCCGCCCGGGTGGGACGCGGATTCGTAATCATGCTTTCCAGCATCTCAGTGGCGGTGATGACGCGCTTGCCCAGCATCCGGCACTTGCTGATCAGGTATTTCTGGAGGGCGGGCACTTCCATGAAGGGGATCTCCACGCCCAGGTCGCCCCGGGCGACCATGATGCCGTCGGCAACCTCGCAGATTTCCTCCACGTGGTCCACGCCGCTGCGGTTCTCGATCTTGGCGATGATATCGATATCTTTCCCGCCGTTGTCATTCAGCAGGTCCCGCATGGCCTGGACGTCATCCCGGGAGGACACAAAGGAAGCGGCGACAAAGTCGATGCCGTTCTCAATGCCGAACAGCAGGTCTTTCTTATCCTGTTCAGACAGGAAATCCTGTTGGAGTACCTTGCCGGGGAAGTTCATGCTCTTCCGGTCGGACAGGACGCCGCCGTTCTGGATGCGGCAGATGACGTCGTTTCCGCGGACTTCTTCCACCTTCAGGATGACCAGGCCGTTGTTGATGAGTACGGTATCCCCGGGAAACAGTTCCTGTGTCAGGTTGGCGTAGGTGACGGCAACCCGGCTTTCATCCCCCTGGATATCTTCCGTGGTCAGGGTGAACAGCTCACCGTCCCGGAGGGTGACGGGGCCGTTGGCGAAGGTTTTGATCCGGTATTCCGGACCCTTGGTGTCCAGCATGATGGCGATGGGCAGGTTCAGTTTTTCACGGACTTTTTTGATCAGCTGAATCCGCTTCAGGTGCTCTTCATGGGTGCCGTGGGAAAAGTTCAGCCGGGCGACATTCATGCCGGCCTGGCACATGGCGGTCAGCGTTTCCTCGTTCTCGCTGGCCGGCCCGATTGTACAGATGATTTTCGTTTTCCTCAACATTCTTACATCCTCCCAGATGTTCACAGGTCCTTCAGTACCATTCATATTATACAAATAATATTATAGTTCATCCGGCAATGGGGAGCAAGGTATCGTTTTTTCCGGATTATGCAAAAAGTCCGTGTCCGGCAATACACCGACACGGACTCTCAGGATTTCCTCAGTCAGCATTTCATAAAACCGCGGCAGCCCAGTTCAGACAGGTCATGGAAGCCCATGGACTGATAGAACGCGACGGTTTTTTCGGTATTGTCTGTGACCAGCTCAACCTGGCGGACTCCGGCATACTTATCCAGCACAGCCTGCAGCAGCGCGGAACCAATGCCTTTGCGCTGATATTCCGGAAAGACCAGGATATCCTGGATGAACACGACGGTTGCCCCGTCGCCGACAGCCCGGATGATACCCGCCAAATTACCGTCTTCATAGGCACCCAGTACCAGCAGGGAGTTTTCATATCCCCGGCGGAGCGCCGCGGGATCCTCCGTATAGGCAGTCCAGCCCACGGAGGTGTACAGGCCCAGGATTTCTTCCTCTTTATAGTTCCGGTATTCCCTGATTTCCATATTATTCTCCAGTTGCTTTCAATTCTGCTCAGTCACGCTGCGCGATGACTTCGATTTCAATCAGTCCGTCCTTGGGCAGCCGGGACACTTCCACACAGGACCGGGCCGGCTTGTGATCACCGAAGAAACCGGCATAAATCCCGTTGACGACGGGGAAGTCAGCCATGTTCTTCAGGAAAACAACGGTTTTGACAACGTCGCTTTTCCGGAAACCTGCCTCTTCCAGGATTGCCAGGATATTCTCCAGGGACTGCCGCGCTTGGGCGTCAATACCTTCCGGCAGGACGCCGGTTACGGGATCCAGGCCCAGCTGGCCGGAGGTGAAAAGCATATTGCCGGCTGTCCAGGCCTGGGAATAGGGGCCGATGGCTGCGGGGGCTTTCGCGGTCTGTACGGGTTTCTTATCCATCATGATCATTCTCCTTTTGACAGGTTATTTTGTTTTCGGAAGAGTTTATTTCAGGTACATCACATAAACCTGGCACGGATTCCATTCATCCCACAGCAGGGGAAACACTTCAAATTCCCTGAAACCAAGGGAAAGATAAAACCGGTTTGTGGCGTCGTAATCATCATATTTTCCCATCTGCACGGTTTTAACCTGCATGAAGGAATACCCGAGCTGCTTTGCCGTTTCCTTTGCTTTTCCGAACAGCTGCTTTCCAATGCCCTGCCGGTGATATTCCCGCAGGACGCCCATCACGCACAGTTCAACCGTGTCCTTTCCTGTCTCCTTCAGGCAGATGAACCCGATAGGCCGATCTCCGTCAAAGGCGGCGAAATACGGCAGGCCGGCACATTCCCGGATATAGTTTTCCCGTGATTCCTGAATGCCGAACCAGTCCGGCAGCGCTTCCAGGATGAGACGGGTAATCCGCTGCTTTTCTGCCGCGCCTGTGATTGTCCTTATATCCATTGATGTTACTCCTTACATTTCAACTGCTATATGAACGATCCAGCCAGGCAGCCAGTTCCTCGAAGGAATTCACAATTGTGCCGCCGTATTCCTCCTGGTCCCGGTTGAAAAGGACAGGCCGGATTCCCATCTCTTCCGCAGCCAGGAGGTTTTTCACGCTGTTGTCAACAAAGACGCAGGATTCGGGCGGCCTGCCGGTTTCGGCCAGGGCGATCCCAAAGATTTTCCTGTCCGGCTTGCGGCACTTCACATCCCCGCTGACGATCTTTTTCCTGAAGAACCGGTTCAGGCCAAAGTGCTCCGTGATATACGCGCTCCATTCAGAAACATCATTGGAGAGCAGAACGAAGTCAAAGACAGGGGCATACTTCTCCGCAAAGGGGAGGAACCCCGGATCCAGTGTCAGGAAACGCTCAATATAATCAACCATATGGAAGCGCGGGTCATCGAAGCCCAGCGCTGCCAGGAATTCATCGGAGGTCATTTCACCGGCGGAGGCCCGGGTGAACAGGTGCTCCTCCCTGAACAGCCTTGTCAGGCGTTCATGCTCCGACTGGTCAAAGGAGCCGAAAGTGTAGGGAATAAAGAAACCCTTGCTTTCCTGCAGGATGACGCCGTACATATCCAGAAGCAGGGTTGGTTTATCTTTCATATGAGATCCTCCTTTCCGGCAGGTCAATGGTTTTCACGATTGTGTACCCGGTGTCTTCCACCCTTGAAAACCAGACCTGGCTGATCCGGGCCTCAAAAGGAATAAAGCGCTTTTGCATTGCCCGGCACAGCTGATGCAGATCCGCAGCCGGATTGTAAAGCAAAGTGGTATGCGGATACCAGGACGGTCCGCAGGTCCAGCGATCCAGCTGACTGCCGAATTCCCCTGCAATCCTGTCATGCAGGGAGAGCAGTTCGGCCGGTACAGACGGTACAGCGACGATGACAGAGGTTTCAGGGAATACCTCGAGTTTCCTGTATTGGACGGAGAACGGCCGGGTCCCGCTGATCAGTTTTTCACAGGATTCCATAAAGGCACGGTCATCTTCAGGAAGGTAAGCGGCGACGGTGATATGCGCATTCAGGGGTGAAACAAAGCAATCCCGGGGAAAAACGGATGCCCGGAGAGCGTTCAGTTTTTCATCCGCTTCAGGAGAGCATTTCGCAATGACACACAGCATGCCTGATTACCGCCTTTCATACCGGTCCCCGGTCAGGGCTGCTTCCTGCACCTGAAAAAGATGAACTCGGGCCGGTGGATGGTTCCGCCGAATTTATCCGGGTACTTTTCCCGCAGCTCATCGGACGCACGGGATTCCTGGCATTCCTCAATGATGAAGCCTGCCCTGATCATAGAGTTGATGAGGGTGGATACCGTCCTGTGATAGACCTCAACTTCATCCACCACCCATCTGACTTTCCGGCATCCTTCCGCCATGTAGCGGTGGAGGTTCGCGAACAGGCGCTCTCCGGTTTCGGTGCGCGTATACCGGTCATAGGTGCCGTCCCACGCGGTGACAATGGGATGGGACATGCTGTAGACCAGCTCTCCGTCCTCCTTCAGCAGCCCGAAAACATCCCGCATGAGTTTGTCAAAGTCCTCAATGTAGTCAAAGACCAGGGAACTGGTGACCAGATCGAACTGCCGGTCCAAAGCGCTGATATCCTCCATGGGCATCCGCCGGTAGGTGATACAGCCAGCGCTGTTGTGTTCCCGCGCGTATCCGAGCATCTTTTCCGAGATGTCGACGCCCAGGACGGACGCGGCGCCCATATCCGCATATTGTTTCGCGTGATGCCCCATGCCGCAGCCGATATCCAGCACGGTTTTCCCTTTCATATCCGGAAGCATGGCCAGCAGGGCCGGTGTTTCAATACAGGTATTGAAGTTGATCTCATCTTCCCGGTGCTGCTGATAGTCCTCAAAAAAGGTTTCGTTGTCGTAAATGTTCTGCTTCGCCATGCTGACCCCTCCTCCGCGCTGCCATTTCGCGGCAGCAGATATTTTTGACTGAACTTGCTGTCCATGATAGCATGAATGCGGGGAAAAGGCGAATAAGTTTTTCCTATTTTGCGGAATCAGCCATATATTTTGCGTTTTTTCCACGGTATAATCATAACAGAAACGACAGAGCATGAGGGGAGGAAGAAACGTGTATTGCGAAAACTGCAGCCGTATTATTGAGGATAACCGCTGCCCTGTCTGCGGCAGCAGGAAAACCAGGGAACCCGAGGCAAAGGATCCGTGCTTTGTGACGGAGACGGATTTTGTGCATACCGGAATCCTGGAAGACGTCCTGAAGCAGAACGGTATTCCGTTCCTGAAAAAGAACATGCTGGGCGCCGGAACAACGATGCGGGTCGGCCCACTGCTGGAGAGGACAAAATTCTATGTTCCCTATGAGCGGTTCCGGGAAGCATCGGAGATTGCTGAGGTGCTGTTCTCCGAAGTGGATGAAGACACGGAACCGGTGACGGAATGAAGGTGTTCCCGTGACTGCCGGTTTTGTGATCTGGAGCCTGGTAGGTATTTCGCTCCTGGGGGTCGGCCTGTGGGCCTGGAATTCGGAGAAGCCTGTGGGCTTCTATTCCGGGATAAAACCTTCGGAGGTCTCCGACGCCCGGAAATACAACCGGGCGGTTGCCGTGATCTGGTTTATCTACACGGCCCTGTTTGAACTGCTGGGGATTCCGCTGCTGTTCATAAAACAGCGGCCCGGGGCTTTTATCTGGAGTATGCTGGGTACGGTCATCATTTCCGCGGCACTGCCGGCGGTTTATCACCGCATCCTGGAAAAGTATAAAAAGCAATGAAAATGACTGTCTGGCAATCAGACAGTCATTTTTGATATGAATCCGTTATCGTCCTTTTCAATTCTCAGCACAAAACTGAACCTGTCCCGGTCGATGCACATCCAGAAATCCTTTTCCGGGTAGATGTCCCGGCGGGCAGGATCAAAAAAATGACTGCCGCCGCCGGTCCTGAGGGCTTTCAGCCGGTCGTCGATATCCGGCATCCCTTCGCCGGTCAGCAGGCTCCTGAGGTATACCGCGCACAGTTCATCCTCTTCCGCCGGCTCCAGTCCTTCCTTTCCCATGCAGACCAGGGAAACCTTCGCGGGGGAGGCTTTCCGGATATAGTCCGCAACGGCTTTCGCGTTGACGAAACTGCCGGTGAGGATTTCACCGGCATGGACAGCATTGACGATGCCCTGGGTGCCGGCGCTGGTGGTATGGATGATCCGTTCTCCACGGATGATCTCCCGATCCACGGCGGAAGGGGCGTTTCCGAAATCAAACCCGTCCCGTTTCCCGCCGTGGCGCCCAACGATGACGACC
>JAEEGL012949619.1_pt1 | contig 11158 bp, 11 predicted proteins | sample 9134231 | NCBI WGS metagenome assembly JAEEGL01 (sample SAMN16246548, study PRJNA631951) | gut metagenome | biome: gut microbiome; feature: rumen; material: fiber-attached | host: Bos | place: Iran: Karaj | collected 2018-10
AAGCGCTCGTCGAAACGCTCGGCTGCTCCGGCATGACGCACTCTGCGGCAATGGCGGCGGAGATCCTGCCCGGCAAGACGATCCTCGAAGCGCTGAACAGTGACCTCGTGTGCGACGCGATCAACACCGCAATGCGCGAGCTGTTCCTGCAGATCGTTTACGGCAGAAGCCAGAGCGCATTCTCGGACGACGGTCTCACGATCGGCGCGGGGCGTGGGGACCTCGGCAAGGGACGTCGTTCGCAGATCGGCACGATGTACGGCACCAAGGCGAAGGGACCGCGGTATCTCGAGATGGCGGAGGGCTACGTCCTGAAGATCGGTCTCGACGAAGAAGGCGAGATCATCGGCTACCAGTTCGTAAGCCTCGGCAAGATGATGGACGCGATCAAAAAGGGTATGGATCCCAAAGAAGCGTTCGAAAAGAACATCGGGACCTACGGTCGGTTCGCAACCGCCGCCAAGGTCATCGACCCGCGTAAGGAATAACGGAGGTGCCGCATGATTACGTTTGAAGGTCTTGAGAGAAGAATCGACAAGATCACGAAGGTGCTGAACGAATACGGCATCAAGGATCTCGAAGATGCAAAAGCAATCTGCGATGCGCACGGCGTCGATCCGTACGGCATCGTCAAGGGAATTCAGCCGATCGCTTTTGAAAACGCTGGTTGGGCATATACCGTCGGCGCGGCGATCGCATACAAGAAGGGCGTCAAGGATGCAGCAGAAGCGGCGGAAGCCATCGGTATCGGTCTTCAGTCGTTCTGCATCCCGGGTTCCGTTGCAGATCAGCGCAAGGTCGGTCTCGGACACGGGAACCTCGGCGCGATGCTTCTCCGTGAAGAAACGAGTTGCTTTGCGTTCCTCGCAGGTCATGAATCCTTTGCGGCAGCGGAAGGTGCAATCGGCATCGCAAGAACTGCGAATAAAGTCCGTACGAAGCCGCTGCAGGTCATTTTGAACGGTCTCGGCAAAGATGCTGCGTACATCATTTCCCGCATCAACGGCTTCACCTATGTTGAAACGGAATATGATTACTATACCGGTGATCTCAAGGTTGTATACAGCAAAGCGTTCAGCGACGGCGAACGCGCAAAGGTTCGCTGCTACGGTGCGGATGACGTCAACGAGGGTGTTGCGATCATGCGCCATGAGAATGTCGACGTTTCCATCACGGGCAACTCCACGAACCCGACGCGCTTCCAGCATCCGGTTGCCGGCACCTACAAGAAATGGTGCGTCGAAAACGGCAAGAAGTACTTCTCCGTGGCGTCCGGCGGCGGCACGGGCAGAACGCTGCATCCGGACAACATGGCTGCGGGTCCCGCATCCTACGGCATGACGGATACGATGGGCAGAATGCACTCCGACGCCCAGTTCGCGGGCTCGAGCTCCGTTCCGGCGCACGTCGAGATGATGGGCCTCATCGGCATGGGCAACAACCCGATGGTCGGCGCGACCGTCGCTGTTGCAGTTGCGATCGCACAGAGCCTGTAAGTTCAGATCAAAGGAGGGCGGCTCCGTCCTCCTTTTTCTTTACAAGGAGAATACGATAAATGGCATCAACAAGCAAATGCCCGTACTGCAACGGTACGGTCAGCAGCGACGAAAAGATCTGTCCGCATTGCGGCGCGGCGAATGAGAACTACGTGGCGGATACGCCGCGTCAGATCTTTTTGCCGAAAACGATCGACGAACTCAAGGAATACTGCGCCGAACGCGGGATGCCGCTTTTACGGATGCGGTTCTTCATCGGCGAAGACTTCAAGGAGCCGAGAGCGTTCGGCATCTATCGCGACGGAGACAGATTCATTGTCTATAAAAACAAATCGGACGGTTCCCGCGCGATCCGCTATCAGGGACCGGATGAGGCGTATGCAGTCAACGAACTGTATCAAAAGCTCCTTTCGGAGTGCCACAACCGCGGCATCTATCCGGACGGAAAGCCGGTCGGAGAGACGACACGTTCCGCACCGAAGAAAAGCAGATTTCCCGTCTCACTGATCATCATCGGATCGATCTGGGCGTTTGCTTTCCTGTTCGGGATCATTTCGGCGATCTCAAGCTGTTTTGCGCACAAGAAGGACGGTTATTACCGCTTCGACAACAGCGATACGCTGTGGTATCAGTACGGGACAAACTGGTATTATTCGGATTCCGGTTCGTCCGACTGGTATTCCGGCGAACCGATCTACATCGGTGAAAAACAGGATTACTACCTCGGCGACGATTTTGATTCCGATTGGGGAAGTACGGACTTTAAGGACTCCGATACATGGGATTCCATGCACAGCTCGGATTCGTCCTCGGATTCATATTCCTCGGACTACGATTCCTGGGATTCCGGCGGAACCGACTGGAGCAGCGACTGGTGAGCCGTATCCGGTAAATAGAACAGGAGGGCAGCATGCAGCATCAATTCGGAAAAGGACCGCTTCTGAATGAGCAGGGGAATCTCTGCGAGCCCGGCTATGCCAACGCACCGCTGAAGGCATATGACCGGACGGCGATCAAAGCGCCGAAGTTCCGCATCAAGGAATGGGATTACTATCTGATCACCAACGACCGCTGGGGCGTTGCGCTGACGATCGACGACAACGGCTATATGGGCTTGCTGTCCGCTTCGGTCCTGGATTTTCAAAACGGTACCGAAAAGACGGTCTCGCCGATGTTCTGGCTGCCGATGGGAAGGACCGGCTTTCCGGCGACGTCCGCGGAAGGCGACGTCAGAAAGGAACTCAAGCAGGCAAGCGGTTCCTTCGAACACACGCCGGAGGGACGCAGGCTGCGCTTTACCATCGAACGGTTCCGCGACGACGAGCCGTTCACCTGCGATATCCTGCTGTCCGACGAGCCGAACGATTCCATGGTGATCGCAACGCCGTTCCAAAAGCGCGGGCATTTCTACTACAACCAAAAGATCATCGGCATGCGCGCAAGCGGCTGGTTCGCGATCGGCAAGGACCGGATCGAACTGGACCCGCAGGATACATTCGGGCTTCTGGATTGGGGCAGAGGCGTTTGGACCTATAAAAACACGTGGTACTGGAGCGCAGCGCAGGGACTGATCGACGGACATTTGTTCGGGTTCAATCTCGGCTACGGCTTCGGCGACACATCGGCGGCAAGCGAAAACATGCTCTTTTACGACGGCGTTGCGCAAAAGCTCGGCAGCGTCGGCTTCGGGATCCCGCAAAAGCCTGACGGAACGGACGACCTGCTCTCACCGTGGCATTTCACGGACGACGCGGGACGGCTCGATCTCACGTTTACGCCGATTCTCGACCGCGCATCCAAGACGAACGTGCTTGTCATCTGTTCGGACCAGCATCAGGTGTTCGGACGCTTTTCCGGAACGGTACGCCTTGAGGACGGCAGCGTAATAGAGCTCAGGGATTTCCTCGGCTTTGCCGAAAAGGTATTCAACAAGTGGTAACGTCTTCACGCAGAAACCTCCCTTTCGCATAGGATGAAAGGGAGGTTTTTGTTTATGCGAACGGATGAATTCAAGGAGTACCTGCTGGAGCAGGTGCGCAATCACAGCATCTATGTATGGGGTGCGCAGGGGCAGAAAAAGCCGACGATCACGGAAGCGTGGATCCGGAAAAGAGAAAAGAACAGGCGCAATGCGGATCGCGCGATCCGGCATTGGAAGAAGGAGGTGGAAGCGGGATACGGCGATGTGCTGCGCGCATTCGACTGTTCGGGGCTCGGCGTATACTACTTTCTGAAAAAAGACCTGATCGATCACGATGTGAACGCGGAGGGCTTGCGCAGACTGTGCCGTGAGATCGATCGCAGCGAAGTCAGGGCCGGCGATATGGCGTTTCGCATCAGCGACGGCCGCGCCGTGCATGTCGGATATGCCGTCGACCACGATACGCTTGCGGAAGCAAAGGGCAGAGACGACGGCGTCGTGCTCAGCCGGATCGGCAAATGGAGCAGATACGGCAGGCCGCCGTTCTTTGAAGGCGGACGCAATCTCAAGCTGACGACGCCGCGAATGCGCGGAGAGGATGTAAAATCGCTGCAGCTTGCGCTGCGGGACGCGGGCTTCGACCCCGGACAGATCGACGGCGTATTCGGAAAAAAGACGGAACGCGCCGTCAAGCGCTTTCAGAAGGCGAATGGGCTGAAGGTCGACGGCGTCGCGGGGAGAAAGACGTTTGCGGCGCTGGGACTGCCGTTCGACGCTTAACCGTTCGGAATACAGCGAAACAGCGACCAGAAGGACCTTTGCGGCGTCGGCTCCGGCGTATCGGTCGGCACCGGGGAAGCGGTCGGCTGAGGCGTCTGTTCGATTTCTTCGATGATGATATACGTCGGTTCGAGGGTCGGTACGGGCGTCGGCGGATAGTCATATTCCTCTGCGATCAGATCGGCGGTGAAGACGGTCTCGTTGCCGAATGAAATCGAAACGGTCCCGGCTTTCGATCCGACCGGTGCGCAATAGGAGTTGATCCGGTACTGCAGATTTTCTTCGGGGAACGGATCGAGCGCGAATGCGTCCGCCTGCCAGCGGGGGAGGATCAGCTCGGTCTCGGTGTTCCAGTCGATCCGGTAGAGTACCGCCTTTGCGCCGTACCGCAGCGGATCGAGCGTCACGGCGTAGGTCTCCGGCAGACAGCGATCGAGCAGATCCTTGACCGTCAGTGTGACGGTATCGAAGCGAAAAGCGTAATCAAAGAGACGGATCGCATCGTAAAAGCGCTGAACGGAATATTTGTCCCTTTCGAGCCCCTGCTTTCCGGACGGCGCGTTTTCGCCGTGCAGAAGGACGAGAATATAGACGGTCTCTCCGCGCTTCGCGGCGGCGATCAGACACTTTCCAGCAAGATGCGTATCGCCCGTCTTGATGCCGATTGCATAATCGTAGCGCGCGGAATAGGGCGTATAGGTCTTGGCGCTTGGATCGCGCAGCAGACGGTTGCTGGAATGCAGCACGATCTCGCGTCCTTCGGCGGAATGCGCCCTGTATTCTGCGGTCGCAACGATCGTGCGAAAGGTATCGTTCTGCATGGCGTAGGCGGACAGGATCGCCATATCGCGCGCCGTGGAATAGTGATTCTCGTTGTGGAGACCGTGCGGATTCGTAAAGTGCGAATGCTCCATCCCGAGCGCAGCCGCCTTCTCGTTCATAAGAGCGGCAAAGTCGGAGACGCTTCCGGCGACATGCTCGGCGATCGCAACGGCGGCGTCGTTTCCGGACGGCAGCATCATGCCGTACAGCAGATCGATGAGAGGATAGTGCTCGCCGGGCTTCAGACCCATCTTGGAATTCTGTTCTTTGAGGTCGCAGGCGCGTTTCGAAACGGTCACCGGCTCGTCGGGGTCGCACGCTTCGAGCGCGACGATGCAGGTCATGATCTTCGTCGTGCTTGCGGGATAACGCTTTTCGTCCGCGTTGCGTTCAAGACCGAGGATCGCACGGCTCGGATCGTCGATGCTCGCCAAAAATACAGCGTCCTCCGCGAGCGATTTGAGATCGAAATCTGTCGAATCGGCGGCTTCGGTTCGGATGCACACCGGAATCAGCAATAGACTCAAAAGCAGGCAGAGGACGTTACGTTTCATGGTTTCGTTCCTTATCTTCGACGGTACTCGTCGGCTTCGCGCGTTCGCTTGGCGGCTCTGCGGCGCGCCGCTTCACGCTTGCGGCGTTTCGCTTCGGCGTTCAGATAGACGATGAACAGCGTTACGCACAGGATCAGGAGTACAAAGATGATCGGCAGGACGATGAGGATCCACCGGAGATCCTGCGGCACACCGCAGCCGCCGTCCGTTTCCGGTTCGGTGATGACGGACGGCGGCGTATTGATGTCGCCGATCAGCGTCACGCTGCCGGTGGGGGACTGCTGCGTGACGTCGACCTGCGCGGTGCCCTCCTTGACGGATCTCGACGCAAGGAGGTTTGCGCTCAACAGGATCTTGCCGTTATAGCTGTAGGTGACGCTGCCGATTACGGAACCGGCGCCGATCGGCGCATAGATATTGGTAAACGTCGGGTTCGCGATCGCCGCCATATTCGATTTGATCGCGTTGAGCGTCGGCTCCATGACGGTGATGGTCGTATCCATCGCCAAATCGGCGTTCACCGTGAGATTGCCGCCCTGTGAATCGTTGTCGGACGCATTGGAGATCTGAACGGTGAATTCGATCGGCATACCGTAGGAAACGAGATCGGCAACGGTCAGCGTATGCGTCATATCGCCGAACGCATATTCAAAGAGCTTGATCGCATCCTGAAAACGGTAGACGTTGTACTTGTCGCGGCGCTGATCGCTGGCGTTCGGGTCGTAGCTCGGATCGTTGAGCGTTCCGCCGTAGAGGATCGCAATCAGCGTGATGCCGTCGCGCTCCGCAGCGGCGACAAGGCACTTGCCCGCAGCGGTCGTATCGCCGGTCTTGACGCCGATGGCGTCGGAATAGAGACAGGATGCGGGATCGGTCAGCGTTTCCGTCGCAGGCGTATCGACCAGCAGACGGTTGGAGTTCAGAAGCTCGATCGCGCGCGGACCGGACATCGCCGTATAGGTCGGCGTGCCGACGATCTCGCGAAACGTTTCGTTCTTCAGCGCATACGCCGTCAGAATCGCCATATCGCGGACGGTCGTGAAGTGCCCGTCGTTCTGCTTGCCGTGAACGGTCACAAAATGGGAATGCGTCATGCCGAGCGACTTTGCCTTTTCGTTCATCATCGAAGCGAACGCATCGGTGCTGCCCGCAATGTGCTCGGCGATCGCGATCGCGGCGTCGTTTCCGGAGGGGAGCATCATGCCATACAGAAGATCGCGCATCGAATAGACGTCGCCTTCCTCCAGACCCATCAGCGAATTGCCGCGGCCGAAATCCACCGCCTTTGCAGAGACGGTCACCATATCGTCAAGATTGCCGTTCTCCAGAGCAACGATGCAGGAGAGGATCTTCGTGGTGCTTGCGGGAAAAACCTGACGGTCGGCTTCCTTTTCGATCCCCTTATAGGAGACCGAAGGATTGTCGGCGTTGACAAGAATAAAGTACGGTTCATAGACGGAATCGAGGTCAAAAGCATCCGCCTGTGCAGACCGTACGAAGGGGACAAAAGAAAGAATGAACAGCAGAGACAAACAGACTGCAAGAACACGTTTCATATCAAAAACCTTTCGGGTGGGAAAATTCGGAGTTCGCTAACAGTTTACTTTGAATATTTGCGGTTGTCAATGCATAAAAATGTTGAAAGTTTGTGAATAATCTGCGGATACATTATTCGGAGAACAAAAGCCGGAAGTCAAAGACACCGTCGTCGAGAAGAAGAAGCGCCATACTCGGACCGGCGGAGGAGCGCGGACGCGAAAGACTGCCCGGATTGATCAGCCGGATGTTGTCGACGCATTCGTCGGACGCGACATGCGAATGCCCGTACAGTACGGCGTCGCAGCGCAGCTCCTTCGCAAGATACAGGAGATTCAGCCGCCCGGAAACCGTGTGTCCGTGCAGCAGAAGAAAGCGCCTGCCGTGCCATTCAATGACCTGTTTCAGCGGCGCGTCCGAAAAAGGATCGCAGTTTCCGCGCACGGAGACAAACCCGCAGTTGAGCGCGCGCAAGCTCGGACGCGTCGTCTGCGCAGTCGCCCAAATGCCAGAGCGCGTCCGGCTGACCGATCCGGGCGCGGAAAAGCGAGAGATTGCGGAGACTCCCGTGCGAATCAGATATGATCGCGATTTTCGACATCCAATGCCTCCCGGAGCTTCAAAAGCGCGCGCTTCCTGTGGCTGACCGCGTTCTTTTCCTCCGCGGACAGTTCCGCAAAGCTCTTTTTCAGCGGCGCATAGTAGAAGTACGGATCGTATCCGAAGCCGTTCGCGCCGTGCGCTTCATGCAGGATCGTCCCTTCGACTTCGCCCTGCACGGCGATCGGGTCCGTGCCGGTTCTTGCAAGAGCGACGCAGCAGCAGAACCGCGCCGTGCGCCGTTCGTCCGGCACGTCGGAAAGCAGCTCGATGAGCTTAGCGTTGTTCGCGGCGTCGTTGTGCCCTTCACCGGAGAACCGCGCCGAATAGACGCCGGGCGCGCCGTTCAGCGCGTCGACGCAAAGCCCGCTGTCGTCCGCAAGCACGGCGTCGAAACGGCCGTTGACGTACGCGAGCGTCTCAATCGCTTTTTTGAGCGCGTTCTCCCGAAACGTCGTTCCGTTCTCCTCAACTTCGAGCGATACGCCCGCATCGCGCATCGTCAGGATCTCGGCGAAGCTGTCGGAGAGGATCTCGCGGATCTCGCGCGCCTTATGTGCGTTGTTGGTAGCAAGCAAAAGTTTCATATATCCTCCTTGACACGGTACGGCAGGACCGCATCCGAAGACGGCGTGACGTACAGCGTGTGCTGATGAAAATAGTTTACAAACCCGGGACGTGCGCCGGCGGGCTTTTTTACATATTTGATGCGCGTATAATCCACCGGAACGTTCTCCGACGACGACGCTTCGCTGTGATATGCCGCGATCGTCGCCGCAAGGAAGAGCGCCTCCCGCGTCGGCTCGCTTGCGTTCAGAACGACATGCGACGCCGGAACGCCTTTGGCATGGAACCATGTCGCGTTCGGATCGGAGGTCCGGATCAGCTGTTCGTTCTGCAGGTTGTTCTTACCTACAAGGACCTCCGTGCCGTCCGGAAGGCGATATCGGAGAGGCTTGCTCTTTTGCGGAGGACGTTTGCGCTCCGGATCCGTTTCGCGAATGTAATGCAGGCGCACAAGCTCGTCGCGAATCTCCGAAAGCTCATCCGGCGAGGTGCAGGACGCGACGTTCAAAAGCTGTCCTTTCAGATAGGAAAGCTCCTCCTCAAGCTGTCCGCTTTGCTCGAGCGCGTGTGTCCGCGCGCTCTTGTTCTTCTGGTAGCGCTTGAAGTACCGGCGCGCATTTTCCGCAACGGAAAACTTCGGATCGAGAGGGATCTCGATCGGTTCGGGCGGATCGGCATAATAGTTCTGCACAACGATCGCGTCGCGCGCAGCCGCGCCGCCAGTTTGCGCGACTGTCAAAAGCTCGCCGTAAAGCCGGTCGCGTTCGATGCGCGATTCGTCGCCGATCGTTTGCATACACTCCGAGAGCCGTTTTTCGGTGCGCTTCTTTGCGTGATCCAACACGGACCGCAGCGCCGTACGCGACCTTGTGACGATCGCCTGCTCGTCGCGGCTGCGGTAGAATGCATCCTGCGCGTCGTTCATTGTAGGGAAGCGCAGGCAGGGCGCGTTCTTCGGAACGAAGGGGAGCACGCCGACGCCCGGAACCACGCACGGCTCGAAGTGCCCTGCGTGCAGTTCGGAAAACACGCGTATGACCGACGGAACGATCGCGTCCGGTTCCGTATCCTCCGAAACGATCTGTTCCGCACACAGCTTGGAAACGCCGTGCACCGCGCCGGAGAGCCAGTACTTCGGCATTCTGCCGTTCGCAAAGGATGCGAGTTGCTCTGCCGTCGCCGTGAAGGGATCCAGTTTTTCCGTTTCGGGCGGGTCCGCATAGGGAACATTCGGCAGACAGATGCGCGCGGACTGCTCGGAGATGCCGAAATGCCGCATACAGTCCATGATGCGGTTATCGGCGTCCAGGAGAAACACGTTGCCGTGGCGTCCCATCAGTTCGACCACAAGGCGCATCCTGACCGCGTCAAAGAATTCGTTCTTGCCGTTCAGCGAAAACACGGCGATCCGGTTCAGACCCGCCTGCTCGAGCGCGGCGATCCGGCAGCCGATCAGGTGCTTTCGCAGCAGCATACAGAATGCGGGCGCCGTTTCGGGATTCTCGAAGCTGCGCGTCACAAGCTGCATCCGTCCGTTCTCGGCGTGGATACAGAGCATGAGCTTTACACGTCCGAGCTGCGGCGCATGGATGTGCAGAATGAGAATATCCTTATTCGGTTGCTGGACCTTATCGATCCTGCCGCCGACAAGACCTTGATACTCGCGGATGCAGGCGAAAAGGGAGAGTCCGTCCGTTGCCATATGATTCCTTTCGATCGATTCTTATTGTAGCCGTTTCACGGGAAAATAGCAAGCCTGTCGGCAAAACAAAAGCGCCCGTCATGCGGACGCCTGTTTCAATGCGAATCCCGGGGTTCAGTTGTTCTCGGCTGCGCGCTTCTTTGCCAGCTGTGCCTTTTTGCGATCGGCTGCATTCTTGTGAATGATACCCTTCGACGCAGAACGGTCAACCGTTTTGACTGCCGTGAGGTATGCATTTTCGGCAGCTTCCTTATCGCCGGACTTCAGCGCTTCATCATAACGACGGACAGCGGTCTTCAATTCGGACTTGTCCATGCGATTTCTCAGGTTTTCGCCTTCGGAAGTCTTCGCACGTTTGATTGCGGACTTGATGTTTGCCAAAGCATTTCACCCCCTGTAAGATTTGTCCGATCGGCATCCACCGATACGAACGGAGTACATTTTAACACATAGAATCGGACAATGCAAGAATTATTTTTACGATTTTCCAAGTTTTTTTCGATTATTCTGCGATATCGGCGTTCCCGGAACCGCGAAACGGAAAAATGCAGACCGTTCGGGCGTATTTCGGCGTTTTCCGTCGGATCGCGGGAGATTCGGACGCATCGCTTTAGAGTTCACAAGTTCGTTGCAATTCCCCGATTGACAATCCGGATACGCAACACTATAATAGGGACGATGGTTAGCACTCAGGAAGAATGAGTGCTAAAACAAAGTATCAGGAGGATAGGATCATGACGTTAAAACCGTTATTTGATCGTGTTGTGATTCGCAACATCGAAACGGAAGAAGTAACAAAGGGCGGCATCCTTCTCACGAGCGCCGCAAAAGAAAAACCGCAGATGGCGGAAGTTCTGGCAGTCGGCCCCGGCGGCGTCGCGGACGGCAAGGAAGTTCCGATGGTCGTGAAAGTCGGCGACAAAGTCGTCTATTCGAAGTATGCGGGTACGGAAGTCAAGATCGACGGGCAGGAAGTCATCATCGTCAGACAGAGCGACATTCTTGCCGTTGCGGAATAATCGGAGGTAATACATATGGCAAAGCAATTGAAATACGGCGAGGACGCCAGAAAAGCGCTTGAAAACGGCTTGAACCAGCTTGCGGATACCGTGAAGATTACGCTCGGACCGAAGGGCCGCAACGTCGTTCTGGAAAAGAAATTCGGCGCGCCGCTCATCAC
>JAEEGL013834106.1_pt1 | contig 11158 bp, 10 predicted proteins | sample 9134231 | NCBI WGS metagenome assembly JAEEGL01 (sample SAMN16246548, study PRJNA631951) | gut metagenome | biome: gut microbiome; feature: rumen; material: fiber-attached | host: Bos | place: Iran: Karaj | collected 2018-10
GCCCAGGGCAAGCAGGACTGCCTGTTCCTCGGCAACCTCGACAGCATCCGCGACTGGGGCTACGCCAAGGATTATGTGGAATGCATGTGGCTCATTTTGCAGCACGACAAGCCCGAAGACTTCGTTATCGCGACCGGCGTTCAGCACACCGTCCGTGAATTTGCGACGTTCGCGTTCCACCACGCAGGCATTGAACTCCGCTGGGAAGGCGAAGGCGTCCACGAAAAGGGAATCGATATTGCTACCGGCAAGACCGTCGTCGCCGTCTCTGAAGATTTCTACCGCCCGACCGACGTGGTGAACCTCTGGGGCGACCCGACCAAGGCCAAGGCCGAACTCGGCTGGAACCCGCAAAAGACGACGTTCGAAGAACTCGTGAAACTTATGGTCGAAAACGACATGCGCAAGGTCGCCGCCGACGATGCCGCAAGCCGCGTACGCACGAACCTGGCCGAATACCTCGAAAAGGGTCTGGTGAAGTAAGAGGGGAGGGTGGTTGCTTTGGGACGGTACAATCTTGTCAAGGCAACCGCCTTATTTGTTGTTCCCGATTTGTTCGGAAATCTCCTTTTTTGTAAATCCAACGGTTTGCAAAATGGTGAATATTGCAAACCGTTGGTGACAGAGTATCGGGCGGCGGGATGATGGCTGACTGTGAACATTTTATAACTAGATTACAATTTTTTTTGTCTGTTATTTAAATGCGAATAAGGGAAATATATAGGTATATTTGGAGTTCCCAAAAGTGAAAAAATATTATCCTGAATATTCGATTCTTAGAGTTCTTACTATATTGCTAGTCATTTTTGCGCAGCATAGTTTTGCACCGTATTTAAGAGCTTGGCATTTTGTTGATGTTCCGGATAAAATCCTGCTTGTTTATCAGTTTATTGTGGATGTTGTTAGTCTGTGGACAATGCCCTTGCTGATGTTTGTTAGTGGCTCTCTTTTTTTTACATTAAAACATAATGACGGTAAATACAATTCTTTTGTTTTTTTTGCTGTTAATAAAATAAAGAGATTGTTGTTGCCTGCCATTTTATGGGGTGGGGTGTTCTCGATTTCTTTTTGTGAAAAAATAGATGTTATGCGATTGTTTCGTGGTTGGAACCATTTGTGGTTTCTGCCTAGTTTGTTTTGGTGTTTTGTTGTTGCTTTTTTCTTCTTAAGGCCTATGCAATCTGATAGAAAAATATCAGTTGTATTTTTACTCATTTCATTACTGTTAACGTTTGTTCCATTTCCAAGAGTATTGGGATTGGATGCTTTCAGTTGGTACTTTTTTTATTTTTTATTTGGTGTGTTTTATTCCATTAACAAATCAATAATAGATGTGTTTTGGGAAAAGAATAAGATTGTTTTATTGTCTACGTCTATTTTATTGCTTTTGGTATATGTCGTTTGCAATAATGATTTCTTGAAAGGATTGATGCCTGATATTTCATCAACTTATTTAAAACTTTTAGGAAAGTTTCTAGTACCCGTGAGAATTTTGACATTCTGTTGGCTTGTTTGCAAATTTACGGCTTCGCATAAATTGCCTCAATGGTTCTTGGTTTTGGATAAATATTCTTTTGGCTGTTATATTTTTCACATGTGGCTGATGTGGCTTGTCTTTAAATATAATGTTTATGATATACGTGTGTTTGCTGCTAGTCATTATATAGTCTTTCCCTTGATGTATGGTGCTTTGTCTTTTGTTATGTCAATGGGAATATCTTTTTTGTTAAAAAGTAATAAAATAACAAGAAACTTAATCTAATATGTTTAAGGCAAATTTAATAATAAAGAATACTATGTGGTTATATGCTCAAATGGCTATAACTATGTTTACGTCTTTATATACAACTCGCCTTATTCAGAATGCGCAAGGTGTTGTTACTAAAAGGATGAGTAAAAAGCTTCATTATGCCCCATGTAAATAACAAACGAGTTTTAAAAAACACTTTGTTTCTATATGTTAGAATGCTACTAGGATTGGTAGTGTCTCTTTTCACTGCGAGGGTGATTTTAGAAACATTAGGTGTTGTTGACTACGGACTGAATGATGTTGTTGGTGGAGTCGTTTCTCTTTTCTCTTTTATCCAGGGCTCGTTATCTTCTTCAACATCTAGGTTTCTCTCATACGAATTGGGAAAACAAAATGGTTCTGTTATATCCAAAACTTTTTCAAACGCGTTTTTTATACACCTTGTTTTTGCAGTGATGATTATTTTTTTGGGGGAAACAATTGGATTATATGTTGTAAATTATGTTTTGAACATTCCTGAATCGAGATTTTTTGCTTGTAATGTATTATGGCAGTTTGTTCTCTTTAGCACCTTTTTATCGATTATTCAAGTACCAATGAGTGCGTTAGTTATTTCATATGAACGAATGAATATATTTGCTTATATTGGTATATTTGATATTTGTGCTAGATTAGGCATTGTATTTTTAGTGAAATTTTCGCCCTTTGATAAATTGATTTCATTGGCTTTGTTGAATGCCGTTATTTCATTGCTTGATTTTCTTATATATTTGATTTATTCTAAAAGAGAATTTCCTGAAGTGGCATGTTTTTTTTGTGGAAAAGATTCTGTTGTGATAAAAAAAATGCTGGGCTTTACAGGCTGGAGTATTGTCGGTTCTTTGGCAAACATGTTGAGACATTCGGGATTAAATGTTCTTTTGAATATATTCTTTGGCCCTGTCGCGAATGCGGCCAATGCAATTGCTTTTCGTGTTAATACCGCAATTATGGGATTTACCAGCAATTTTACCACAGCGGTAAATCCTCAGATAACTAAATCATATGCGGCGGAAGAATATGAAGATATGAAAAATTTGATTTTTAGATCAGGTAAATTAACCTATTATATGTTAATGTTATTGTGTTTTCCTGTGATTTTTGAATGTAATTACATTTTGCATCTTTGGCTTGGTAGCCAGGTCCCCGAATCAACAGTCGTTCTAACTAGACTTGTTTTGATAATATCCATGACTGAAACATTTACGTATTCAATAGGTTGTGCAGTACAGGCTACAGGAAATATTAGAAATTATCAAATTGTAGTTAGCGGAATTAGCTTAGCCATATTCCCTGTGTCATGGGTTTTATTTCATTTTGGTTTTCCTCTTTATTTTGGATTGGTTGTGTATTTATGCTGTAGTATTGTTGCTCTTCTGGCAAGAATGCCTTTTGTTAAATTGTTGTTGAACATATCTCCTATGGAATACATCAAAAAAGTTTTTTGTAAGGTATTACTTGTGTCTATAGTTGCTGTTATTGTTCCTGTATTGATTTATGCTTGCATTGATGAATCTGGCTTACGTTTCATTTTAACGACTGTTTCAACTACAATATTTTCTTCGATATGTATTTGGTTTTGGGGTATGGACTATGATGAGAAAATATTCGTAAAAAAAATCGTTTTTAAGGTTGTAAGACGAAAGTGATTACTTATCCTCAATTACCTGATCATTCCCTTTGCTGTGGATGTGGAGCTTGTATAGATGCTTGCAATAAGTCTGCTTTATCTTTAAAGGAAGATAAAGATGGTTTTTATAATGTTATTTTGGATAAAAATAAATGTATTGGTTGTAAAGTCTGTGAAAAACAGTGCCATATACTGAATCAAAATCGTATTGTTAGAAGTTCCCCCAAAAAAGTAAAGCCATTGGCAGGATGGAGCCTGGATGAAGACATAATTCGTAGAAGTGCTACAGGTGGGATTTTTACTCAAATTGCCTATACGATGCTGCAAGAGGGAAATACATGTGTTTATGGAGCTGCATTAACAGATCAATCTTCTGTTGAGCATATTGAAGTCCTTGACGTTTGTGATTTATGGAAATTGCAAAATTCAAAATATCAGCAAAGTTATGCTGTTGGTATTTATAGAAAGGTAAGAGATAGATTAAAAGAAGGGAAAAGGGTGCTTTTTTCTGGAACTCCTTGTATGGTTGCTGCGTTACAATCATATTTGGGAAATAAAAGTGCCTTGAGCAATCAGTTATATACGATTGAGATTATATGTCATGGAGTTCCAACAAGTGTATTACATCGAAATGGCTTAAAAATCAATAAGGCTGCTGGGCTTTATGCATACAGAAATAAGGTCGAACCTGATGGTTGGCTTTATGGAGGTAATAATAAAGTAGGCTACAAAATGAAAGATGGCTCTGTTAAAGTGATGCCAAATAGAGTGTCTGATTTTTTGTTTAGATCTTATCTGACAATGAGTTTTTTACGTCCTAGTTGTTATGCATGTAGGTATGCGAATATTCATAGAGTTGCTGATATTACGATTGGTGATTTTTGGGGCTTTCATAAGAGTGCTCGAAAAGATGAATACTTTCATCCAATGGGTTCTTCTATAATTTTACCGAATACGCAAAAAGGCGAAATGATGATTCAAAGCTGTCCAAATCTTCATACAGTAGATGTGGCATGGCGTGATTTCCTTCCATATAATCAAAATTTGTATATGCCTTCAAATAAGGCCATTTTTAAGTGTTCGGGGCTGGTTCACTATATTGAAATGTTGCCTTTATGCATTAGGCGTATTGTGTATCAAAATGGTTTTACAAATCCGGCAATTGACAAATTGTACCAGAAAATCTATCGTATTTTATATAAGAACCTTATTAGAAAAAAAGAAACAGAATCTTTAGCTGCCGCAAACAATGCAATGATGGAGACTGAATGATGAAGACTATTGGAATTTTAACTACATATTTTGCATCAAATTTTGGCGCGGCGCTTCAACCATATGCCATGAAAAAAACATTAGAACAATTAGGCTTTGATGTTGAAGTTATTCGGTATCAACAGAAGGCTGTTTGGCGTCATTATAATCCATTTAATTTATTGAATGTTAGACGCTGCTTCCGTAAGAATCCTATTTCAACCATAATAGCTCTTTTGTGGGAGTATCCTTTAAAGTGTATTAAGGAATTGAAATTCCGAAAATTCATTCGTACATATATAACTATGAAGAGGGGCTTTGAAAAGGAATGGTCTAAGAAAAAGGATTTTTATTTTATAGGATCAGATCAGCTTTGGAGACCACAAAATACTGGTGGAAGTTTTGATGATGTCTATTTTGGTCGGTTTCGGGTGAAACCGGGGGCTAAGAAAATTTCATATGCTGTGAGTGGTGAAGCTTTAGATTATTCTGATAGAAATGTTAATTATCTAAAGGAAAATTTGAAAAATTTTGATTTCATTTCTGTTCGTGAAAAAAAACTTGCGGACGAGTTGATGCTCCACACGGGTATAGATAATATTCGTGTCACGGTAGATCCGACATTATTGTGCGATCCGAAGATATTTGATGATATTGAACAAAAACACCCGTGTCCGGGAAAAAAGTTTATTCTGTTTTATCAAATACGAGATAGTTTGCAGTTCTTGCCTAAACTTTATAAGTATGCAAGGTCGATGAACGCTGAATTAGTTGTTCTTTCGTCATATGTGAATTTTCGAATAAAACGATTTTCCATAAGAAATAAGCATGTGTTCTATTTTCCGGATGCATGTGAGGATCTTTTCCTTGGTGCGATAAAGAATGCTGAAATTGTTTTTACTCCATCATTTCATGGAAATGTTTTTGCCATATTGAATCATAAAAACGTTTATGATTTGGTACTTGATGATGGTCATGATACAAGAGCGAATGAGTTGTTAAATAGTTTGGGAATACATAATCATTTTTTGAGAGTTGATGATGAAATCCAACTATCTTCAATCAATTATGACGATGTCGAAAAAAGATTGGCTGCTGTAAGAAATGAATCAATGATGTTTGTTAGGAAGGCTTTAGGAGTATAAAATGAATAAGTATGATTATTTAATAGTTGGTTCAGGTTTGTTTGGAGCTAGCTTTGCTTACCGTGCAACCAAAGCTGGTAAAAAGTGTTTTGTCATTGACAAACGACCGCAACTGGGTGGTAATGTATATTGTGAAAATGTGGAAGGCATTAATGTTCATAAGTATGGAGCCCATATTTTTCATACATCCAACAAACGAGTATGGGATTTCGTGAATTCAATTGTGGAGTTTAATCGATATACAAACTCTCCCCTAGCAAATTACAAGGGGCAATTGTATAATTTGCCCTTTAATATGAATACCTTTTATCAGATGTGGGGCGTGGTTACTCCAGAACAAGCGCAAACTAAGATTGATGAACAGAAAGTTGAAGCTATTGCAGCCTTGAATGGGCGCGAACCTGCAAATCTAGAGGAACAGGCCTTGACTCTAGTTGGTAAGGATATATTCCGGAAATTGATTAAGGAATATACTGAGAAACAGTGGGGGCGTGATTGCAAGGAACTTCCTGCTTTTATTATTAAACGTTTGCCGGTTCGTATGGTGTATGATAACAACTACTTTAATGATAAATATCAGGGTATCCCTATAGGTGGTTATAATAAATTGATCGAAGGCTTGCTGGCTGGAGTTGAGCGCAAGACTAGCGTAGATTTTTTTGCTGAATATAGGAATAATTGGAAAAAAATAGCAGACAAATTGGTCTATACCGGTGCAATAGATGAATACTTTGATTATCGATTGGGTAAGTTGGACTGGCGTACGGTTAGTTTCAAAACGTATGTGGAAAATGTGCCGAATTTTCAGGGAAATGCTGTTGTGAATTATACCTCCCATGATCAACCTTATACTCGAATTATTGAACATAAACATTTTGAAATGTTTGGTCAATCTGTCTATGATTGTCCTAAGACTGTTATTTCTGAAGAATACTCTACAGAGTATAAGAATGGAATGGAACCATACTACCCAGTGAATGACGACCGTAATAATTCCTTGGCTGAGGAATATCGCAAATTAGCCGCTGTTGAAAAGGATGTCCTTTTTGGTGGCCGTCTTGCTCAGTATAGGTATTTTGATATGGCTCCTATTATTGAACAAGTGTTGAACTTAAGAAATATTTAAAGGAATCAATTATGAAATCTGTAGCAATAATTGTTGTAACTTATAATCGCTTAAATCTTCTTCGAGAAGAGATTGATGCTCTTCGCAAACAGACTTTTACAGATTGTCAGATAATTGTCATAAACAATGGTTCTACGGACAATACTCTAGATTGGTTGAATAATCAGTCGGATGTCATCACGATAACACAGGAAAATCTCGGTGGTGCTGGTGGCTTTTATACTGGTATGAAATATGCTGTAGAAAATGGCTATAAGTTTTGCTGGGTAATGGATGACGATGTGATATGTGAGTCGCATGCATTAGAAGAATTGTATAAGGCTTATTATGCAAAGGAAGGTATTGGATTTGTTTGTAGCAACGTAGTCGGTATAGATGGACGTCCTATGAATGTGCCAACCGTTGCAGTTAAATTGGCTGATAATGGATATCCTGATTTTATGGACTTAATTGAAAAATCAATGATTAGGGTATCTTGTGCAACTTTTGTTTCTGTATTTTTGCCTACAAATATTATCTCGTTAATAGGTTTGCCTTATAAGGAGTATTTTATTTGGGGGGATGATACTGAATATACAGAAAGAATTGCGTCCAAATATCCTTGCTATGTTGCTGGTTTAAGTAAGGTGGTTCACAAAAGATCTATACAAAAAGGGTTAAATTTTTTAGATGAAGTAAATCCAACTCGATTGAATTTTTATTTCTATAAATATCGTAATATTGGACATCGTCTTAAGCTAAAAGGCGAAGGTCTAAGTGCTTTTTATTGTGAATATATAAAATATATTATTAAATTATGTTTGAAAAGAAAATGGAAGCATGCTAAAATAATCTGCCGGGCTTTATTAGCTATAAATGGATTTCGACCGCAGATTATGTATCCTCAAAAGCCTGAGTGATGCCTATGTGAAGAAATCCTATGTGAACTTCTGGCTGAGGGAAATAGTAAATGAAAGTTACGTTAGTCTCATTATTGAATCCGCTTGATAGAATTGCACGTAGTGGAGTTGTAGTATTGTGGAAAAAAATCTAAAAAAGAGTATGGTTTCTGTTATAATAACTACATATGGAAGATCCATTTTCCTTGAAAACGCTATTAAGAGTGTTTTATGCCAAACCTATAAAGATTTTGAAGTCATTGTAGTAGATGATAATGCTGAACTGCCTGAAATTCGGTGTCAAATAAAGAGTATACTTCAAAAGTATCCAAAGGTGAAGCTCGTTTTAAATGAAAAAAATATGGGTGGAGGGCTATCTCGAAATGAGGGTATTAAGGTTGCTAAGGGTGAGCTAATATCCTTTCTTGACGACGACGATACCTATTTCCCAGAAAGGCTGGAACGATGTGTTGATGCATATGATAAACAACTTGATAAAGATTATGTGGGACTTATATATCATCAAAGTCAATCAGTTGATGTTAATGGTCGATTTTTGTGTGTGAATTCAACTGTTTTAGAGAAAAAACCTTTGGCCCAACTGCTAAAGGAAAGTTGTATCGCGGCCACTTCTCAGTGGATTGTTCCCAAAAGAGTTTTTTTTCAAGTTGGAATGTTTGAAGATACTCCATGTAAGCAGGACTCTACGATGATGCTGAAAATTATTGGGGGTGGATTTCGTGTTGTTTGTGTTAATCAAGTTCTGAGTAATTATCTTGTGCATAATCAAGTGAAAATAAGTGGTAATCCAAGACGGAATATAGATGGTCTTTTGTTTTATAGGAATCTTGCGAGAAAGTACTATGCAAAACTTTCTAAATCTGAAATAGAAGCGAGTGAACGGAGATTTGCTAAGGATTTGTTAGTTAATTATTCGGCTATTGATGATAGGAATAGTGCTATAATTGAATATAGAAACTATAGTTTAAATAATGCAAAATTTGTTGAAGAACTTAAAGGATTTTTCATAATTTTGTTTGGATCATTTCGAGTGTCATTTGAATGTATACTACGTTCCCTTCTTCATCGGGTAAAAAGGCTGATAAGAAAAAATTAGGCTTTTATGAAGTTTTATTCTATTAATAAAGTCATACTTGTCGTTCTCATTTTCTTTGGGATGAACGTTTTAACGTATTGTGGCGTTAATACTAATTATGCTCAGTTTTTAATTATGGCTTTGAGTATGATTTCTTTATATCAGACTAGAGATGTGTGGAAATTCGATGGAACCTATGTATGGTTGCTGTTGTTCGTTTTTGTCTTTGCCTGTTATAAGTTGATAACAGATAGTGATGAAGGAACACGTTATCTTCTACTTGCTGTTATTGGTGCTCCTTTGTTAATAGGTTCCTTTTTGTCTCCTGAAATGTTGTCAAGTATGGAAAATGTGAGCTTTTGGAAAATTGTACTTTCAATTGTTGTTTTGGGGTATATTGGTGAAACTGGGTTGGCTCTTTATGAACATTTGCAAGGACATAGTGTGTTTGGTTGGGTTGCAGGCCGGGTCGAAAAAATTTCAGTTACTGGTGTTGCGGATTTTCGAAGTACAGGGTTATATGGACATCCTTTATACAACGCATTGATGGTTAGCATCGCTATGACTTTTTTTCTAATCTCATCTTTAAAACTCAAGTACAAATTTATGTTATGGATGATGGGGTTTGTAGCCGTCCTTTGTTTTAATGCTCGGGCTGGCATTGTTATGAATGCTGCTGTATTGGCTGTTTATCTGTTCCATAGTGTATTTATTAATCAGAATATAAAACCTTCTGTAAAAATACAGGTTGTTCTTATTGGACTGGCTGTTTTTGTTTTCGGAGCTTTTTTGTTGGTGAATGGGAACTTTGGTGGTCGATTGATTCAAATGGGTTTATTTGATGATGGAAGTGCGCAGGTTAGAGTTGACATTTGGGAAGTCTTTAAATATTATAGTATTGGGGATTTTTTCTGTGGAATGGATCATAGGCAAATTAGTATGATACTTTATAAGTTGGAACTTAGTGCGACGGAAAATTTTTGGTTAGATTGGTTGTTCCGTTTTGGAATAATATTTTTGATTCCTTTAAGTATACTGTATTGTAGGTTTATTTCAAAGGAAATGATTGGTTATCCTTTGTTTAGTAAACTGCTTGTTTTGATTTCTTTTTTGATGATTGCTTCGACGAATAATTCGTTGTCTTCAAATTTTATGGCCCTATTTTATTTTCTTTTACTAACAAGACTTTTTCATCCTAAATATTTTGAATTATTTGTAGGTGAGAAATTTTTGGATAAATCACATTTTTAGTTATTGAGGAATAAATGATTCAAATAATAATTTTCTCATTTAATCGAGCTCTTCAGTTAGATACATTACTTAGATCTCTGGTAATGCATTGGAAATCACCTGATTATTGCGTTGATATAATATATAATAGCTCTGATGATTTTTTTCAGAATGGTTATGATATTCTTATTGGTAAATATGGAGCTGAAAAAAGAATTAGTTTTCATAAGGAGTCAGCTTGCGATAAATCATATAGTATAAAAGAGTTGTTTAATCTATATAATTTGAAAAAAATAATGGAGCATCCTAAAATTAGGAATCCACGAAGTAATTTTAGATCTTTGCTCATTGATATATTGCAAAAAAATACTGCTGAAAATGTGATGTTTATGACGGACGATGCGATGTATATAGATGATGTTTCTATATCGCAAGATATATTAGATTGGCTGAAAAAGGGTCCTAAGGATCGTCAATATGTATTGCGCTTTGGAATGAATACAAATGATAGACCTGATTCAGTTTGTCTCAAAAATGATTATTTGGAGTGGCGCTTTACCGATTATGCTTTTGTTTCGGATTGGGGGTACACATTTTCTGTAGATGCTCATATTTACGATAAAAACTTGATTATTCATTATTTAAAAAAGTATGTTTTCATAAATCCGAATACCCTTGAAGGATTTGTATCAGCAAGGATGCGAGAACACAAGGACGCGAATTTTGCAAGATGTGTGATGAATCCTAAATTATTGAGTTTTCCAATAAATATGGTGCAGACTGAAATTGGTAATGAATCCTGCGATGTTGATTGTAATTATTTAAATCGAAAGTTTATTGAGGGGTATACATTAGAGTATCCAATCCCCGATCAGATAAAGACTTTTCAGGTGTATCCTGATTATCTGATGTTAAAAAAGGATGAAATCGTTGAAAAAAAATATATAGGAAAGCCAAAACGTAATGAAGTATAGTATTATAACTCCTGTATATAATCGATCCGACTGCATTGA
>JAEEGL013922128.1_pt1 | contig 11158 bp, 12 predicted proteins | sample 9134231 | NCBI WGS metagenome assembly JAEEGL01 (sample SAMN16246548, study PRJNA631951) | gut metagenome | biome: gut microbiome; feature: rumen; material: fiber-attached | host: Bos | place: Iran: Karaj | collected 2018-10
CCATCAACGACCTCCTCGACTACTGGACCCAGCCCCAATACGACTACTACTCCCAGTGGCTGAACGAAACCCTCACCGCCATAAACCAAACCAACCAAGGCGATGCAGACCCCACACCCGCACAATAACAACCAGTCACACAAGACAACAAGACCGCTCGTGCATGAAAACTATGTACGAGCGGTCTTTACTTTTCTTATAAACGGCATAAAGTCCTGAAAATCGTATAAAAACTGTGGTATAATTCGAATGTAAGCAAAGGTCCGTGTAATACAAGGAGCGCAAAATGGGACTATTTGATTCTGACAACGGAAAAAGCGCAATGGACGAATTGTTCGGCGACTTTTTTGATATCAATGGCGATGGCAAAACATCTTTTGATGAAGAGTATCTTGCATATATGATGTGCGAAGATATGACCAATGATGATCCATATGAAAACATAGGTAATGGTTTCCAATCTGTTGGTTCATATTCGAATCGTAACCATGCAAGAAAAGAAGGAAAAAACCTATTCCTTTGGATTCTTGGTTGGCTATTCATTTTCCCGATACCGGTTACCATCTTGCTTAATCGCGGGGAACCATCTGTGTTTAAGATAATACTCATATCTATTGCGTGGGGAACATATTTAATAGCTATTTTTCAGTCTTTACTTACGTAAAATGAGTTAACAGGATTATACAACTTCTTTGTTTCAAACAAATTCTAATAGGTGAAAGTTTATGGAGTTAAAGGGCACAGAGTGTTTTACATACAATGGTCATGAAATAAATATGACAATTCAGGACTTCTGGAAATGGCATTTTTCTGAAATATATGATCTTCAGGATAAAATTGCAGAATTCATTGTTGCAACAGCTTTAGGTCTAGATGAACCATACAATGTTGGTTCATGGACCTTATATGATATTGATTATCATGGTGTGCGAATCGAAGTAAAAGAAACATCTTATTACCATGCTTGGCAAACAGATGAAGAGCCAAAATCTCAGTTAAGAACTTTTGGTATTACAAAAGCCTATAGTGAATACCAAGATAATACCAGCGAGTTTAAAAGACAGAATGATATATATGTGTTTTGTCTTAATATCGGTGAAACACGTGAGACCTCTAATCCTATGAAACTTGAAAACTGGGAGTTTTACATTGTTCCGACTTCGACAATCAATGAGTGCTGCGGAGATGCAAAATCTATTAGTCTTAATCGTTTAAAAAAACTAACAAACCCTGTAGCTTATGATGAACTAAGAAGTGAAATTGATGAATTAATAAGTGTCAATAATTTGGGATAATGAAAGACCGCTCAAACGAGCGGTCTTTTATATTAGTCTTGTTTTATGCGCTGCTTTATATAACTAGACAATGCTTGGTCCTCACAGTAAACATAGCAGCCTTTTTGGCCACGAGTCAAAAGCACCTTGTATGTGTTTTTGATAATACGGTTTGCCATTTCTTTGTCTTTGCAAGTCTTGAGGCCACTAGACCTATCGTCTTTTGAAATGGCATTTTGATTGGTGACTATATGATTGCCATCGTATGTGAGATCTTTTCCAATAATAACACCGATATAGTCAAACTCCATTCCCTGAACAGTATGGATGCAACCTATTTCATTGAATGAGTTTGGATTAATAGCGAAGATATTGTCATTTTCGAGATTCCACTTTGCTTTAAAGTCGCCGATTACGACGTCCCATTCGCCTCTGTTGTATTTGACATTCCAGTCATAGCAATAACCGGCGCACATTCTGGATTTATTGCGACCGTTATCAATAGCTTGCAAAGCATCTTTCATTTCCTGTGGGGTGTTAAACACCTTTAAATCAAATCCTTGCAAATCAAATATAGTATTTTCAGTAGGTTTGATTTCAAGCAGTTTGTCAAGAAATGCTATGTAGCCATCACTGCCATTACAACGGAATTGTGATTCTAAAACGAATGGTTCTTTAGTGTCTACAACCGCTCCTAAGCGTTCAGCATACTGCTTAATTAAGTCTATTGAATAGCAATCATCAACTGTTATTCTTTGATCCTCATCAACTAAGAAAACGGAAACTTTAGATGCGTTAATAGCATCTTCAAGCATGTCATATCCTTTGTACATATAAGGACGTTTTTGCATACGGTGCGCTTCATCAAAGATACCAACATCAATTCCGTTTACAGGCGTTCCAGGAAGAGAATGAGGGGACCTAAACAGGAGACTAAGATTCACCTCTTTTTTAGCATTGCCGCGCGAGAGAATTTTTTTAAAACACTCTCTTGGAGCACGATTCTTTGTTATATATGCCGCATTGAGAGATAACTCTCGTACGCAGTCAGCAAGTACATTTATTGCAAGAACAGATTTGCCTGTTCCTGGGCCACCTTCAATAATTATTACATGCTTTTTATTGTCGGACTGTGCGTTTTTAATACCTTTCATTATGAAGTCATATGCAACAGCCTGCTCATCAATCATCTTAAACTCTTCATTGCCGAGCAACATAGAGTCAATAGAATCCTGGAGAGCTTTTGTAGGCTTAATCCTACCAAAATCCATCTTATATAAAAGGTCATCATTAGAAGACTTTGCAGTAATATACTGCTTGATGAAATCGCGCAATTCTAGTACATCTTTTTTAAGAAATACTGGAGCCTCTTCGATCCATTCTTTGTACAAATCATCTTCCAAAACATTCCTGTATTCTTCAGGCATATTGTGAAGATATGCGCAAGGATTTAAATCGGTATTATCAATGCCATCAGCAGAGCAATAGTTCTGAATAAGTGCCTTGTAGGAATATGCCTGGTAGGAGGGATGTGCTACGGGTTCATGGCTTCTGAGATCAGACATTACGGAGTGTCTTGAATAATCATCTACTTTTGACACTTTTGCCCACTGCTTAAGTTCAACAATTACAACATGGTCTTGTGCCTTTTCATCCTGGCCTAAAACCATAAAATCAACACGCTTAGAGGTCTGAGGAATATTGTATTCAATAGCAACAACACAGTCCGTAGGTATTTCCGGAGTTTGCAGAACATCCTTCATAAAATGAAGAGAGTTATTCCATGAGTTTATCTCGCTCGGAGAACCACCGAGCAAGTGTTTTTCGCGTATGGTATTTGACAATTTATCTGTGATGTTGTTTAAAATAACATCATCAATGAAGTTGTTGAGTTTGTCTTCGTAAATAATCAATTAAATCCCTCACACAAAGAACAATAGGCCATAATGGCCGCTGATAGCACTATTATATCTCAATAATAATCACTCGTCATCACAATAATGGCCGTTCGTAGAAAAATAATTACCATTCGTCCGATTATTGGTACACAGAAAAGTGGACGAATGGTAGTTTTTGCCTTATAATTAAAACGAAGATATTTATGGTAGGTAAGGTATGAGACTAGGAATTATCGATGCCGACTTATTGGATAATGGTACACGTCATCCTAATTTGGCATGCATGAAAATTGCTGCATTCTATCTCTCTCAAGGGTGGGATGTTGAATTACTTGAAGATTACGATGATATTGATAACTATGATTTGGTTACGATATCGCGTGTTTTTTCATTTACAAAAATACCTACTTGTGTTTATAAGGATGACTTAGACCATGAAGGCGATAAACATCCGGAAAACTATGTAAAAGACAATATTAAAATTGGTGGAACAGGATTCTATTTTGACAAAGCACCGGATCTTCCTTATGAAATAGAGCATATGATGCCTTATTACTCTTTATACGAAAACTATATAAATAAGCGTATAGAAGCCGGAGAGTCTAGAGATAAGTACAAGGATTACTTAGATTTTTCAATTGGTTTTGCAACAAGGGGTTGCTTTAGAAAATGTGAGTTTTGCGTTAACAGAAAATATGATCATGTGTTTAAAGCATCACCCATTAGTGAATTTTACGATGAGACAAGATCTAAAATATACTTGTGGGATGATAATTTTATGGCTTCGCCTGATTTTAATGCAATTCTAGATGAACTAATTGCAACTGGAAGGAGTTTTCAATTTAGGCAAGGGTTGGATATTAGACTTATGACTCATGCAAAGGCGGAAAAACTGTCAAAAGTTAAGTATTATGGCGATTACATTTTCGCATTTGACCACATTGAAGATAAAGCTCTGATTGAAAAGAAACTCGCAATCTGGCGTGAACACTGTAAAAAAGGCACTAAGCTTTATGTTTTGACTGCATTTGACTCTCAAGATGAAGTTGATATTGCAAATACGTTTGAGCGGATAGTAACTCTTATGAAATATGGTTGTGTTCCGTATATTATGCGTTATGAAGCATACAAGGAGTCACGCTTTAAGGGTATGTATATTCAACTTGCTAGATGGTGTAACCAGCAGGCGTTTGTTAAAAAGCAGAGTTTTAGACAGTATTGTGAGGATAATGAACGCTACCATAGAGAACACGCAAAAGATCCAAAAGGGAACTGCGCTTGTTATCAGACAATGCTAGATTTTGAAGCCGAATTTCCTGATATTGCAGAAAAGTATTTTGATGTCAGGATGGAAGATGTTAATCAGTATAAGAAAAAGAAGTCTTAAATGGGGAGGACATCATAGTGGAAAAAGCAAAATCTTATTACAAAGAACTTGATATTGATGAAGTAGAATTGGACACGAATAATCCAAGAATAAAGATGTACCTTGAAACGTACAAAGAGGTTACATCGGAAGGAATAGCTTTGGCTCTTAATGGTACGCAAAGCGATGATTCATTCCGTGCTTTAAGAGAATCGATTCGTGTTAATGGCGGTGTTATAAATCCTATTTTAGTGAACCATAATACCGCATTGGATCGATATGTGGTAATTGAAGGTAATACGCGCCTTCAAATATATAAGGATTTTCGTGCAAACAATACAGCTGGCGATTGGGAAACAATTAGAGCAATTGTTTATGATGATATGAGTGATGAAGAGATTCATTCAATTCGCCTTCAGAGTCATATGGTTGGCCCTAGAGATTGGGATGCATATTCAAAGGCAAAATATTTGCATTACTTAATGCATGAAGAGTGTTTGCCTATGCCAGTGATAATTTCATATTGCGGTGGAAAGCAAAATGAGATTAATAGGTTGGTTGATGCCTACAAGGATATGAAAATGTTCTATATGCCTAAGGCAGAAGAATTGGGGTTTGATATTGACTATAGAGATTTTTCTAAATTTTCAGAGTTGCAAAATCCGCGAATAATTAAAGCGCTTGCTTTGAACAACTATACAAAAGAAGATTTTGCGGAATGGGTTTTGAATGGTAATGTTGACACAGCACAGAATGTCCGTAACATACCGATAGTTCTTGAAGAAAAAGCTGCAAAAGAGGAATTCTTTAAGACTAATCTTACTGAAGCTTACAAGCTTTGTTATCATCCCGCAAAACCGGTGGATTATTCAAATATTGACTATATTGATTTGTGTAAGATGTTAACTACAAAACTGGATGATATCAAATATAAAGAAGTGCAGTATTTACAATCTGAAGAAGGCTATGAAAAACGATCAGCACTTCTCTATCTAAAAAGTAGTATTGAATTTATCTTAGATGAAGAGGACGAGGATGAGTAATGGCAGAATCTAGAGACCATATGATTTATGTGGATTGTTTATATGATTTCGTTTGCTCACTCGTTCCTGAGAGCACTAGAGTGTTGATTCATGTAGATAAACCTGACAGTGTTTCTAAACCTCCTAAAATTTCAGACGGCTTTGTTCCGGATTTGTTTTATATGCATGAGAATTTGTTGATAATCGGTGAGGCTAAGACGGCAAATGATATAGAAACAAAACATAGCTTAAATCAATATAGTAGTTATTGTCGTGAGACTGAATTGTTTGGTGGTGATTCAGTAATTGTTATGTCTGTACCGTGGCATACAGTAAAAACTGTAAAGAATATTTATAGGCGCTTAAAAAAAAGTAGTGATTTGAAAGTAGCAATATATGTTATATCCGAGATGGGTGTAGAGGTTGTATGAGTAACATCCAGTATTATCATGAATTAAACTATACAGCAAAACTTGAACCTTTTTCTTATCAAATGGAAGCATTTGATGCGATTAAGGATCTTGATTATTCTGCTATTTTTCATGAACAAGGATTGGGAAAAACAAAAATTGCAATTGATTTATTATTGTATTGGTTGGAAAAAAGATCTATTGATTCGGTGCTGGTCGTTACGAAAAAACAACTTATTGCGAATTGGATAAAAGAATTTTCAAATCATACCTTTTTGAGGCCAAGAGAACTTGGGACAGATAAAAGGACAAATTATCTTGTTTTGAATAGTAATGCTAGACTTTTACTGACTAATTTTGAAACAGTCTTGGCTGAGAAAGAGCGCCTTTCCTTATATTTAAGAACACGTTCAGTTGCCATTATAATAGATGAATCAACCAAAATTAAGAATCCTGACTCAAAGTTAACTCAAGCTTTCTTTGAACTTTCTCCACTATTTAAGATTAAGACCATCATGACCGGTACTCCTGTCGCGAACCGGCCATATGATATTTGGTCACAAATATTTTTCTTAGATGCCGGAAAAAGTTTGGGGGAGGATTTTAAAGAGTTTAAACGCACTACGGATTTAAGAAATGATTTTGAAGAGAAAGAAGAAAAACGTGAAGAATTTGAAAAGAGCGTCTCACAAATTTTTGGAAAAATATCTAGTTTCACAGTAAGAGAAACAAAAAACAGTGGAATAATATCTCTGCCTAAAAAGAATTATATTAATGTGTTTTGTGAGTTCGAATTAGCACAAAAGAGTATGTACAAACAAATACAAAATGAATTGACAATTATGATTCAAAGAGGCGAAGAAACAATTGTTGATGAAAGTGAGGACTCACTAAAACGCTTGTTAAGGCTTTTGCAAGTTGCTTCTAATCCTAGATTGATAGATGATTTGTATGCTGGACCTTCAGGCAAAGAAATAGAATTGGCAAAAACTCTTAAATAAATTGACTCGAGAAACGAAAAGGCAATTGTGTGGAGTTCCTTTATTGAAAATATTGATTATTTTTTTGAGAAGTATAAAGAGTATAATCCTGTAAAAATACATGGAGCATTGGACATTACGCAAAGAAATAATGCTGTTGAAAAGTTTTTAAATGAAACTCAATGTAAAGTCCTTTTTGCTACTCCACAGTCTGCAAAAGAAGGTTTAACACTGACTGTTGCAAACAATGTTATTTTTTACGATCGTAGTTTTAATCTTGATGACTATTTGCAAGCACAAGATCGAATACATAGGATATCACAAACAAAAGAATGTAACATTTATAATCTGTTAATTAAGAACAGTATTGATTTATGGGTAGATGCGTTACTAAAAGCAAAGCAGAATGCTGCCTTTTTAGCGCAAGGTGATTATGAGTTGGCAAAATTCGAAAAAGCAATGGATTATTCGTACGGGGAATTAATAAAAGAAGTATTATCGCAAGAGGTAGATTAGAATGATTAATGGGGACTATGTTCTTGGAAAACTTACTATTGGAAAAAGAGAATATGAAGTAAAGAATTGTGAGCTAAATCAAGGTGAATTGCTCTTTTATGTTGATAATCCAAGGGTTTATTCTGCTTTGAGAACCTTTGACGGTGATGCTCCTTCACAGGAAACAATAGAACGCCATATGTGCGAAATGGAGCATGTCAAACAATTACGTTTGTCTATTCAGGAAAACGGAGGATTGATAGATCCTTTGATTGTTCGTGATGGGGATTTTGTGGTTCTTGAGGGTAACAGTCGTTTGGCAGCATATCGTTTGCTCTGTAAAACGAACCCAATAAAATGGGGAAAAGTAAAGTGTACGGTTTTGCCTGCTGATATTGATGAATCGGCAATATTTACACTTTTGGGACAGTATCATATTGTTGGTAGAAAAGACTGGAGCCCTTATGAGCAAGCAGGATATTTATATAGGAGAAAAAAAGATACGCGTATACCAATTGCAAATATTGCTAAAGAATTAGGTATAACAACATCCACTGCGGATAACTATATAAAAGTGTTTGAATATATGCTTGAGAAAAATGATTTAAACCCGGAAAAATGGAGTTATTATGAAGAGTTTCTCAAAAGCAGAAGTATAAAAAAAGCAATTGAAGTATCACCAGAATTAGAAGATGTAATTGTCGAACAGATTCAAACTAATAAAATTGCGACTGCTGCGGATATCCGTAAAGTATCCAAAATTGCTGGAACAAAGACAAAACGAGGAAAGAAGATACTTAATGAAGTTATTAGTGGAGAGATAGATATTTATGAAGGTTTTTCTGAACTTGAATCGTTCGGTGATTTCGATGAAGTTTTCAATAAAACTGTAAAGTTTAAAGATTATATTTGTGATGAGAGCTTTGTTAAAGCAGTGCTCGCCAGTCCAAAAAAGAATGAGATTGCTTTTAATTTGAAAAAGATTGAACAAAAGGCAAAAGACATCAGAAAGAGCGTTGAAGATGGAAAATAATATTTTGTATAGTTTCTTTTCAAAGGATTTCGAGAATTATATTAACGAAAAAATGATGTATAGAAACTATGTTGTTGAGGAAGAAAAAATATTAAATTATGTCAAGCAACTTATTAGTATTCCTCAAAGTGAATTTGTTACATTCTTTGTTGAAAACTATGATGTTTCATACTTGACTTATAACAATATTTTCCAATTCAGTAATTTCCAGGACGGTACAGTTAATATTTGTAAAAAAATTAAACAAATGGGTAACGATGGTTACAAAAGCATAGAAATTGGAGCATTTCTTCTTGACGATGGTATAGAAAGAAAACCTGGTGCGTTAAGAAAATATGGTGAAAACCATGCTAAATTGGCAACCGAATTGTGTTTGCTTAACGAAATAAGTAATACCTTCTTTTTGACATGTCTTGGGTATGTCTTTTGCGAATTAGATGAACAGACTAAAAAACAACTGTTATTTAGATTAATACTTAGAACAAAATTTTTTAGACGCTTATTATATAGAGTAGAAACAAATGGATACGCAGATTATTATGAAGAAGCTAGTTTGCTTAGTGAGGCAACTAAAAAGCGTAGACGTAGTAACGTTAAAACAATGCTTGATTTTTTAAAAGAAAACGCTGATGATTCCACTCTGGTTTTGCTAAATAAAATCACTGTATAAGGGATATTTACGAGTATACCGAATATAATAATTATGTTTAATCAATGAATCATTATGATAGATGTAATGTTTGATTTTACAACTGATACTCCCGGTTATTGGGATGAGAATAAAAAACGACTCGATCCGGATTTTTATAGTCCTACACTAAAAATGTACCACAAGGAACTCTGGAGTAGGGAATTGCCTAATGGTGAAGTAATGGAACTCGAAATGAGAAAGGCTCCATACTACTTAACTTGGAAGGATTTTGATTTCGGTAGTGATTCTATTATTGTTGAGATGAAATACCCAAAGAATCAGAAGATTATCAATCAGGTTTATGAAAAAATAGATGATCCCGATTTATACTATGAGAACCTTCTTAGAAAGTCTTACACCATTGGTGGTATGGTTATATTTCCTCGTCACAGAAACAGTATGAATGCAATGAGGGGAATGCTTATTAAGATTTCTGATCGCTGGGATATGACACTTGAGTGCATTAGAAGATACTATAATGGTGAAGATAGTCCTTTGTACAAAACTATTTGCTCCGACAAAGAGTTCTTTGACTTGTTTGTAGACTTTAAAGGATACGTAGATTTCTTTTTTATGCAGGATATGGTTTCAGAGGATTATTCAATTGTTGATTGTTGGTGCGGAGATTTTAGTTTTGAAGGAAGCGGATTGCCTAAAACAGTTGATGAGTATTTTAAGTTTATAGAACTTGAACATGAGTTTTTGAAGAAACGTAATGCAAGGATTAAAGAGTTTTGTAACGATGAATCAATTGTTTAATGGTTTCTTGTCAGATTAAAGGAAAAGAGAAATGAATCAGAAATCACCACATTATTATTCCAAAGATATTTTGCTATATGCAACAACAATTACATTGTTGATAGTTTCTGCTGTTTTATACTTTGGCAAAGTTGTATTTATATCAGATAAAATTTCACTTACTGTGGCAGCGGTTCTTTTATTTTTAAGTTACATACTAATCATGAGGATTGCAGAAAAGCTTGAAAAAAAGGGAATTATGGGTTTGCAAAATATTGCGGTTTCTACTGTTATGCTTTATCCTTGGCTTGGTATTAATGCAAATTTAAAGGGTATAGGTTGGAGCATTTTTCAGTTGTTAGCGATTATTGTGTTATTTTTTATACTTGTCGTTGGAATAATACATTTTTCTATTTCGGTTGTTTCTAAAATTCAAACAGTTTCTTCTTCGGAAAAGGACAAGGTTGACAGTGTCGATACGGTTGTAGCGGTTGCTACATCTTTAATTGCTGCAATGATTTCAATAATAACTTTCATAAAATCACTTTGATTGTCAAAAAGTGTTTGTTAGGGAGAATGATTATGAATGATTTACAAGTATTTGATTCTATTGACTTAACAGCTCCTGTTTCAAATATGAATCTATCGCCATATGATCCGAGTTATCCCATTGCACTTTTGCAAAATGGACTTAATGCCAGTATGCAGGAAGCGGAACTCGCAGCAAAAGATATTTACAAAAAAGTTGTAAGTGTAGCGCCTGCTGGTACGCAGATTGCGCAGTTGAAAAAAGAAAGCAAACTAGTTGTTGATGTTTCAAAAGATGTGCTTGAAGGTATCAAGTCAGGTAAGATAAAGCTTACGACCAATAAAAAGGGAGAAACGTTTGCTCAGGTACTTGGTGAAGGTGGTAAATTTGGCTCAAAACTACCTGTAGTTATGGAAGATTCTGTTGCTGGCCTTAATCCTACAACAATGGCCATGGCTATGCAGATGAAGGCTATGCAGGATCAGCTTGAAACTATTGCAGACCAGATTATTTTTATTGATAAAAACGTTAAAGAAGTATTACAGGGCCAGCAGAACGATAGAATTGCGCAATACTATACAGGTGTTGCTTTGTATGTTGAGGCTATGGGCCTTGAAAATGAAAAGATGAGACATGAACTTATCGCGCAGTCGTTAAGGGCTCTATCAGACGCATCCTTCCAATTAAGGCTTAACATGCAGTCTGACATACAGTATCTGCGC
>JAEEGL014094343.1_pt1 | contig 11158 bp, 5 predicted proteins | sample 9134231 | NCBI WGS metagenome assembly JAEEGL01 (sample SAMN16246548, study PRJNA631951) | gut metagenome | biome: gut microbiome; feature: rumen; material: fiber-attached | host: Bos | place: Iran: Karaj | collected 2018-10
CTTATCCAGCAGCTCTCTCAGCCTTTTCCTGTCATATATTTCCAGTACCTTATCAAGATCAGCCGGATGTATGAACTTGCCCGCGTTCTCTCGCGCAAGCTCAAAGAAATCCTCTCCGCTGTCAGGAAACTCGACCATCTCCAGCTGACGTTCCGGTATAAACTGAACAAAATTTCCCGACTCGATCTCAATATAATACAGGCTCTCAAAATGTCTCGCAAGCGAGGCCGCTATCTGCTCTATCAGAGTATGATCGAAACTCACATGATCCTCCTTAGGTTTATGTGTATATAGTAAATGATCACAAAGTCATAATTATTGTATCAGAATATGCGGTCAAAAACAATAAGCATACATATGCCCCTGTCTCATCATATTGTAACTCTGCTGTTGACAATTCTCTGATGTCGTGGTATTTTGCACCAGAACATCATGGATAAACAGTTCCGGAGAACGAAGATATGAAAAAATATCAGATATGCATATGACGATCACTGACTATTTTGAACAACTGAAAAATATGGATATCTTCTGCTGGGGCAGCGGGAAGCATTTTCGTAACAGCACCTGTCCTTTTCTGATCAAAAGCGGGCTGATCACTAATCTCAAGGCTTTTGTAGACCATGAAAAAAGAACGCCTGTTGAGATCAACGGCCGTTCTTACCCCCGAATAGGAAAGACGGAACTTGCCTTAAAAGACCGCAGGAAAACCGTGATCCTGATCGCTGTCAACGGATATGAGGAGGTGCTGTCACAGCTGCGCGCGGATGCCGCTCTGTCCGCTTTTGAAGCAGTCCCTTCGATATATCCTGAATTCCTTTACGAAGATACCTTACTCTTATCGGTTGACAAGCCTCCGAAAGATTACAGAAAGCATGACCGCCGGATCATCCCCGGGATCATCCATGCGATCTGGTTTTCGACAGATCCGTTACCACCCTTGTACCGGAAATGCCTTGATTCCTGGAAAAAGTATGCTCCGGATATGGAGATAAGGATCTGGGATCTGAAGAATTATAAAGCTGACCACTGCCTTTTCTTTGAGCAGGCGGTCGAGTATGGGAACTTTGCCTTTGCTTCCGATTACGCCAGGGTAGATCTGCTGCGCAGATACGGCGGCATTTATATGGATCTGGATGTGGAGATGCTGCGCCCCATCGATGATCTTTTATACAACGATGCCTATATGAGCTTTGAATCTTTAGACCGTATCGAATGCGGATCGGGAATGGGCGCCGGACCGGAGCATCCGATCCTGCAAAAGATCTGCGAAAGCTACGAGAACCGGCCTTATCTGAAGACAGACGGAAGCTGGGACAATTCAACCTGCCCGGTACGATATACACAGGTCATAGAAAAGTATGGTCTTAAGAAAAACGGCGCTTTCCAGTTTGTCGGAGATATCACCGTTTATCCTTTCGAGATACTGAGTGCAAAAAGCTTCGACACCGGCATCATCTATAAAACGCCTTTGACCTACACCCTTCATCATCATAACGGAAGCTGGATCCCCGGCAGGACTCGTGATGCCGTAAGAAAACGCTATCACAATATCCAGAACTTTCTGGACTCCAAAGATATCACTCCTGAAATCTAACCGACTCCCACGAAGAATAATCTGCAGACTTATTTGGAATGCTCTATATCAGGTTCCGCCAGGAACACTATTCCCACCGATAAATTCAGGGTAAAACATGGGGACGGGCCTCGTGGTTTCCGTCTATTTCCTGCAGTGCCAGAAATGCGCGGCCGTTTCTATGACGATCTCGCCGTCTGTCCCGATCTTTGTCTCAAAATACTCTGTCAGCTTCTCCCGCTTAAGGTTTATGAGCTTTTCCTGATCTTCATACAGGCCCCTAAGCTTATCAAATAATTCTTCTGCATCCGTATAGTGCCATTTGTTATACACATCGCACATTTCAATCTTTTCAAAGTACTTCATAAGCATTTGTCTGCATTCATCGGTCTTCTTTTTCTCTTCGGCGATCCTCTCCTCCACAAAATCCGCTTTTATGCCAAGCGCATGAAATGTATCCCGCGCAAAAATATGCCACCGGTCTGCGCCGGGCCCGTTATAGGAAAATACGCCTTTATCGGAAAGCATCACGGCCGCCTGCTCTATCATCGCTTCGGGATCTTTCAATTCATATCCCAGGTAATGCGCAACGATCAGGTCGTATCCTTTATTTTCGGCGATCTTCTCCCACGCCGCATCTGTTTCCAGATCTTCAAATAACAGAGATAACTTTACGCCTTTCGGAAGGCCGTCTTTATTTTCCTCGAGATATTTTTCAAAATCATCCGCCCAGCTTCCGTGAACATCCACAGCGCAGATCTTCGTTCCCTCGGGAATCCTCTCCCAATTGTTTCTCCAAAGCTTACCATAGCCGCAGCCCAGATCGAGTATCTTTTCTTTTTTCTTTATCTTAAGCGAATCAAATATCTTTACATACCAGTCCGGCTCCTGCTGCGTATGTTTCAGCGCATCCAGGTGATGCTCATCGGCCTTCTGATCGATGCTGATGCTCTGCACGATCGAAGCCACGTCATCCCAGTCCAGCTCACTGCCTTTACGCTCCAGCGCTCCGTTAATCGCAGCGATCACATTATCGATCTGATGACGTTTGTCCTCCATATTCTTAAGCTGTATGCGCAAAGCCTCCTCAACATTCGATGCCTCTCCTGCCGACAGATTATCCCTTATCTCTTCCAGCGAAAAGCCTATCGCTTTTAAAGCAACGATCTTCTCCAGCACCTTCAGCGATGCCTTATCATACAGCCGGTAGTTTCCTTCGGAATAATCGGCCGGCTTAAGAAGCCCTTTCTCATCATAAAGCCGCACCGCCTTTTGCGATACTCCTGCTTTCTTTGCGATCTCCCCGGATGTCATTTTTTTATCCATAGCTATATCTCCTTATCCCGCTCGATCCTTCTCCATCCCCGGAATGACAGGGCTGTTTTGTTATCCTTCTGAAATCCGGTGCGCAGCGGATCTGTTCATCATAGAGCGCCTTCCACTGCCATAAGAACGATTATACCATTACTTATACATCTTTTCCTGTGTTTTATACATTTTTGCATACAGACCGTCAGGCTTTTGCAGAAGACTCTGATGGGTTCCCCGTTCTACGATCTCTCCGTCCTTAAATACCAGCAGCCTGTCACAGAACCTGCAGGATGCCAGACGGTGCGAGATAAATATCGCAGTCTTATCTTTTACCATCGAATTAAACTGTTCATATATCTCCCTTTCGGCGATCGGATCCAGCGCTGCCGTAGGCTCGTCGAGTATCAATACCGGCGCGTCCTTGTACAGGGCTCTGGCCATCGCGATCTTCTGCTGTTCGCCGCCGGAAGGCTCAAAGCCGCTCTGATCATAATATCTGAATACCGGCGTCAGAATCCCCTTCGGCAGTGAATCAACTTTATCTTTTAATCCCACTTCTTCAAGCAAAGGAATTAATGCGTCATCCTCTGTACAGTCCGGCCTGTCGCAGATGATGTTTTCCTTTATCGAAAAATTGAGCAGGCAGAAATCCTGAAAAACCGCAGCTATCGTCTTCATATAACTGCTGTATTCATAATCCATGATATTCACGCCGTTTAGCAGGATCTCTCCTTCCGTACATTCATACAGTCTGCATATAAGCTTGATAAATGTCGATTTCCCGGCGCCGTTTAAACCCACAACGGACCAGCGTTCTCCGCTTCGGATGGTAGCATTGATATTCTTGAGCGCATATTCCATGCTTCCCGGATACTTAAAGTACACATTCTTAAACTCGATCTCGATCCCTTCTGAGATATCCGCCTTCTTATCCCCTTTCTCTTCGTATACATTTCCTTCAACATATCTGATAAACTTCTCCGAATAGCTGCAGAATTTCTTCAGTTCCAGGATCTGCTTAAGCACCAGATTGATCGCCGTTACGATCGTAGTCACCGCTGCCACCAGCATCGCAAAATCGCCTATCCCGATCTGTTTCCCCGCCACCATCACTGCCAGCAGCAGATAGGTCAGCGACGCCGTAAGCGCCTGGTTGATCTTTAAACCGTTCAGATACTTCTGCGCCTTCTTCGCATGGGTCTTATTTATCCCGGACTGCTTATCATTAAACTCATCAACTCTTCCCAGCATCATATCCTTCGCATGAAACAGCCGGATATCCTTACCGTATCTGATATCCGAAAGACCGTGGAGCAGATAATGATACGCCCTGTCCGTTACCGCCAGCTGCTGTATCTGATCCATTTTGATCTTATTCAGCCTGCTCTCAAAGAAAGTGTTGAGCGATACATTAACAATGATCAGTATCAGCGGGATAACGGTGTAGCGGAATACCACGAATGCGGAAAGCATGATCACAACAACATTTACGATGAGGATTGCCAGCGCATTAAAGAGCCCTTTTGATCCGCCCGAGTAAGCGGAGTCTATCCCAGTTCTGGCATCCGCCAGTGCGTCAAGCGTCTCCTTGTTTTCCGTGGTCTCGAATTTAAGTTCCATGCTCTTTTTCCCGACAGCCGCCTCCAGATATCTGTCAAGTCCGGCATAATACTCCTTATCCAGTTCCTCATTGATAAAAGCCGTTATGAGTTTTATCACAAAATCTGCCAGTATCATCACCGCCGCGATCTTTATGATGCTGATAATGACCGTTTTTCCCATGATGGCATCGATCATCATCTTAGGTCCGAACATGTTGATAAAAGGCTGTATCATCATTGCCGCTATAAGCACTGCATAGAAAACATAAAATCCCTTTTTATACTTTCTCATCGCGGCAGCAAAATAGCTTATCGCTTTTGTTTTTATCTTCTTATCTTTCCGCATCATTACTCTCCTCCTCCCTGTACAGATCCGCCTGCGTCCGGTACAGCTCATAATACCTGCCCTTTTTCTTCATCAGTTCATCGTGCGTGCCATATTCGACCAGATGCGAATCCTCAAACATGGCCACTTTATCGCAGAACCTGGTCGAAGATAATCTGTGCGAGATAAATATACCCGTACGCTCACCGATCAGATCGTTAAAGCTCGTATATAACTTTTCTTCTGCCAGGGGATCCAGCGCCGAAGTGGGTTCATCCAGGATGATCACCGGCGCGTCCTTATACAGAGCTCTTGCAAGCGCGAGCTTCTGCTTTTCTCCACCGGAAAGGTCGATCCCATCTTTGTCGATCACCTTCATCACCTGCGTCTTACCGGCAAATTTCAGCTTGCTTATCTTTTCCGAAAGGCCGCAGCGCTTAAGGCAGTCCGTCACTTTATTCTCATCCGTTTCTTCTATACTTTTCATTGATACATTTTCGGCGATCGTAAACGGATATTCCTCCACATTCTGAAAGACCGCGGAAAAATACCGGTACAGCTCATCTCTTTTCATACCGGCGCAGTCCCTGCCGTTTAAACAGATCTTTCCTTCTGCCGGCTTGTAGAAGCCCATGAGCATCTTGATAAAAGTAGTCTTTCCCGCACCGTTTAAGCCCACAACAGCCAGCCTCTCTCCGTACGGGATCGATATGGATACATGTTCAAGGGCATTTTTCTTTTGCCCTTCATAGCAGAAGCTGACATCCTGAAACTCAAACGAGGGACGCTTCTCCGCTTCGGAAAGCTCTTCTTCTGCTGTATCCTGCACCCTGTACCGGTCTATGAAAGCTCTGAAATCCTTTACTTCCAGCGATTGCTTTTTGATCTCGGTATACTCATGGATAAAGTCACTTAAAGCTTTTATAAATATATGCACCGCTGACACATAAAGCGTAAATTCAGCTACAGTAAGCCTGGCTCGCGAAAGCTGCCATATAAGGAATGCGTACAGACTTATCTCTTCCAGCAGGGCGATCGGCATACTTAATGCATAGAACAAAAACCAGATATTTCTTGAAAGCTTATACTTCGCCAGTATGTCCGAATTGATGCCCAGATATTTCTTATAGATCCAGTCCTTCATGTCATATACTCTTATCTCTTTTGCCGAGGTAAAATGATTTGTGAGATAGCCCATATTAAAATGTTTTCTCCAAAAAGGTCCCAGGGCATCCCAGACCAGCTTCTTATCCTTAAGCTTTGTTTTATCAACAACGATAAAAGACAAAATCAGAAGTCCCAACAGGATCACGATCAGAAGAGGATGCAATGCGGAGACAAGGATCCCCGCCATGATCATCTGCGCGATCAGCTTCCCGCACTTAACCGTAGAATCCATCATGCCCTCGATCCCCTGCGTCTTTACGTTCATGACATTACGGATCCTCTCATGCTCATCCAGAACCTTGGGATTTTCCATGTTGGAATACTCCATGGATACCATGGTTTCCGTAAGCTCACGCTTAAAGCGTATAAGAGCATGTTTCATTTTATACGGGGTATTGTTTTCGACATAGCCTGCTGTCAGATATACGATCAGCATGACGAACGAATTGATCCCGATCAGGATCAGGGTCTTTTTGATCTCTTCACCTGCTGTAAGCGAATCGATGATGAGCTTGACCATCATCGGAATGATAAAAAGCGATATCGTCTCCGCCGCCGTACCCAATAACTGAATGCCCAAAAGGCCTTCCTTACCGCTGTTCATGCCGCGGATGACATATCTGAGATTACTGAAAAAACCGTATCTTTCCTTCATAGTGCTGCCCCTCCTCCTTTCGTTATACCTAACGATAAGGGGTGCCCCAGGGGGAGGGTCAAGCACTTTTTTCAAAAAATACAATCACTTTGTTATAACAGACTGTTTAGCCCCTCAAGTATCGATCCGCAGGCCCAGGGCATAAGCGCAAACCAGGTAGAAGCAACGCTTCCGTCAGGATAATGCTCCGTAAGCAGTCCCTGACTATAGCAGAATCTCTCCGACATCCATCCTCTCCTGCCGTAATCAAACTCCCGGTCGAATGTATTATGACACTGACAGCTCCACAATATCGTATCATTCAGGCGCTCTGCAACGTACTCATCACTCCTGTGGCTGAGATAATACTTTATCTCTCCGATCACGGATGAGGACATGGGATGGATATGAGGATTGGTAACGGAAGTTATACTCCCGCCGCAGCTTGACCACCCCACCCTACTGAGAGGCGGCACCTTTATGGGCGAATTGTAGCAGAACTTAAATGTAAACTCATAATACAGGGCATCCCGCATATGATCCAGCAAACACTCTTCACCAGTCATCTCATGCAGATAGCGCACTGCCCTGATATAGCTCAGAACACCTTCCGAATCAATATTCTTGTCAATATCCAGGGGGCCGCCATAACACTCTCCACGACAGATATAAGCCTTATGATACCACTGCTCGCTTTTACGCAGCCCTTCCAGGTATTCTCTTTCGCCTGTTATAAAACAATAGAAGGCTGCCGCCGCCATGCACCATGCTCCGGAAAAAGAATCATATGCCAGACCGGCTCCCGATCTGTCCGAAAAGATATAAGGATATTCTCCGTCGGCATTGCGGCTCTGCTCGGTAACCGCGATCACGTCTTTCGCATATTCCAGCCAGTCATCATGTATCGTCCCTGCCCTCTTTTCCCATTCGTATGCCTTTAACAGCAGATAAACAGCCTGCCCTACCAGATATGCCGCATGGCCGGGAGTCGGCTGCTTGTCATACCACCAGCCTCTGTTGCTCCATACTCCGTCATTCTCTGCTGTAAATGGCAATGCGTTTGCCGGATTGATACTCGTTGATACGATATGCGCAATACTGTCAAGGGCCTGCTCCCGCATCTCAGGATCTCCAAGGGTATGAGCCGACATAAGCATAGGTACCGATGCTGCCAGTCCGTTGGTCCATGAGATCGACGGAAGTATCCTGTACTCATATCCTTCCGCTTTATCAAATACAAAGCCCGAATAACAGTGCCTGTCCGCAAGATACGCATCACGCGCTATCGCCTCGGAAATATCCCTGATCGTATCAGGCACTGTCAGACACTTCCTAGGCTCTTCATGAAACATATTATATACCGGAATAAGCACATCATGGATACTTCTCTCATCTTCCGCCTTAAGATCATAGCAGTATAGCCGAAACGTGATCCTGCCACCTTTCTTAAGTCTGATGCAGTTATCCCCAAGCTCTTCTCTTTTCGAATACTTATGCGAATCCGTAAACAGATACGGCGCATTTTCATAACCCAGGGTATACCACAGCTCCCTCTTCTCAAGCGAACAGCCAAAACCCGCATACTGAAGGAACTCCCCGGCGCTTCCGGGATACCACTCTAAAATATTGCCGTCAGCCGATAGAAAGTAGGGTGCTGCAGCCAATCCTCTGACTCGCCCATCCGTATACGCCAAAGCGCAGGGATGCGATAATCTGTCCGCTCTCACCATCCACCACGGACTTGAAGGAAATTCACCTTCAATCCGAAGACGCGGAGTAAGGCTGTCTGTCTTAAGCGGAGCTTCTCCGCGATTGGTCCCGTACATGAATCCCGGGAGATAGAAACGCGGAGATCCGTTTCCGACAGGCATAGCTATACGGATCACGCCTTCAAAATCTTTATCTGCGTTTATCGTTACCAAAAGGCGATCCGATATTGCATCTGAGTCCGGCCTGTTCAGCTCGGCACCAAGGCCAAAAGCAGGAAATTCCGCATATTCCTCTCCTCCGCTTATGCTTCTTGCACTAAAGATCAACTGTGGAAAAATATTTTCACTCATGCCTTATCCTTTCTTTTTAAACCAGTTCTTCCGTGAAACCATGAGGTACGTCCAAATCACAAGGTGGGACCCACCTTTTGCATCAGGGTGGCCCCATAAAACGGGGAGATCCTGATACTGCTCAAAAAGCGCGAGGATTCCTGTTCCCCGTGGTTTCACCCCTTTATCGAATGCGGCTCTATGCGTATCTTTCCGGATATCTCAGGCAGCTTTATCCTGTACTTTTCCGCCAGCTGCGGACCGCAGGCTCCGGAGCCTACGCCGGCCATGGCAAAGTCGGCACAGATCACGTTGTACTCACATTTCTCAAGTTCAAAATTGTGACCCTTTCGTGCCAGCTCTTCCTGTGTATACTCCGAAGCGTTGAACGAAAAGCCATCCGGATTGCTGAATGCCAACGCTTTTCCGGCTCCCAGCACGGTCATTCTCGTACATCCGTAATGCGACCCGTTTTCCTGAGGTTTGATATAATCCTCATGCAGATCCGCTATAGCCGATCTGAAATTCCCTATATAGCTTGCCTGATGCTTGTCGATATAACTCTCATAAGGACCGTATCCATAGTATTCCACGGTATCATATTCCTTTGCAACAAACAGACGCAATCCGAACCTCGGCAGCAATCCCACTTTATTCGATGTCTCCGCATTACAGGAAATATCCAATCCTCCGTCACCATCGATACGGTATTCTGCACTCATCCTTGCAAAAGGCTGTGTGATGCTCCATCCGAAAGATTGCTTTACCCGTATCACAACGCAGCTTCCTTCTTCCGCTATATCCGTTTCGTACACTTTCACAATGTAATCATTCTGATGCGCCGCATACCATTCGCCTCTCATCGTATCATTATCGACCGGAGCACGGAAGAAGTTGTATTCCATCGGCTTTGCGATCACATCCGTTCCGTCCACGATGATACGGTCAAAACATGCTTTGCGGCGGTTGAAAACATACTCTGTGCTGCCGGCTTTGATCCGGTATTCAAATATGCTTTCACTATACGCAGGCGCTGCGGATGATACCGTCCTCTCTTTCCTTTGCGCAGTATGGATCTTCAGCTGGTCAAAGCATACTTCCTCTCCTTTCTCATAAACGCCGCAGCCATCCTTTGCAGTAAAGCAGAAACGTATATATGTATCTTTTTCAAACGCGCCTGTGGCCTCCGGGATACGGATCTCTGTACTTCCCATTGGCGGAACAGAAAACTCAAAAGCGCCTGCATCTGCCACTCCACCATCATAGCTGATCTCCCAGCGACAGTCCATTTTACTGCCGGCGTTGACAAAACGCAGGAGGCTGTGGATCACAAATTTACCTTCCTCATCCCCTTTGCTCACTCTCACCGGACGATAGACCTGTTTTAATTCCTTAAGCCCCGTATGCGGTCGCCGGTCCGGATAACAGAGCGCATCCATACAGAAATTACTGTCATGATGGCGTTCACCGCTGTCCCCGCCATAGCCGTATTTAAGCTTTCCGTCTGCTGTCCTGCCAAGGATCACGGCGTGGTCGGCCCACTCCCACACAAGGCCGCCGCACAGCCTGTCACTGCTCATAAATACTTCATGATAATCTTCCAGATCCCCGGGGCCGTTCCCCATGGCGTGGCAGTATTCGCAGAGTATGAACGGACGTTTTTCATCTTCCCGTGCAAGGAATCTCTTTATATCTTCAACGGAGGAATACATACGGGACACCACGTCCAGAACATCGTCCGGCGTATCATCCAGCTTGTGAACACTCTCATAGTGTACAGGTCGGGTATTGTCCAGCTTTTTGATCAGCCTGGCAGCTTCACGGAAATTCTCACCATATCCGCTCTCATTACCCAGCGACCAGAAGATAACGCTGGGACGGTTAACGTCACGCGTAACCAGCAGTTTCTCACGATCCAGTATCGCCTCTTTAAACTGCGGATCTTTCGCGATCAGCGCGATGCCGCCGTATCCGTCCTCCCATCTCCATTTCAGTCCGTTATATACATTAACGCAGCCATGTGTCTCAATATCGGCCTCATTGATAACATAGAGTCCCAGTTCATCGCAGATCGTATAGAACTCCGGAGCATTCGGATAATGCGAGGTCCTTACGGCATTGACGTTATGCAGCTTCATAAGTTCAAGATCACGGCGCAGTTTTTCCCTGTCCCCGTAAAAGCCGCTATCCGGATAGCTGTCGTGACGGTTAACGCCGAATATCTTGATATGCCTTCCGTTCAGCTTTAATATACCGTCTTCGATGGATACTTTACGAAATCCGACCTTTTCCCCGATGAGTTCACTGCCCGTTTCTATCTCCAGCCTGTAAAGATAAGGATCCTCTGCAGACCAGAGTTTTACGTCCTCTATGATCTGTTCGAAGGGCACCGCGTCCGCCACATCGCTCTCACACAGCATCCTGTCACCATCATAAAGACGTATCTTCGCTGCAGATCCCCGTATCGTTATTCTGAATATACCTGTTCCGGAAGTACCGCCCGGC
>JAEEGL014399377.1_pt1 | contig 11158 bp, 8 predicted proteins | sample 9134231 | NCBI WGS metagenome assembly JAEEGL01 (sample SAMN16246548, study PRJNA631951) | gut metagenome | biome: gut microbiome; feature: rumen; material: fiber-attached | host: Bos | place: Iran: Karaj | collected 2018-10
AGGTATCCCCCGAAATACTTTGGCGCATATTTCAGCGTCTGCGGAAATGGATCATGAAGCATAAATGTGCCGCAATAAGTTTCTTCATCCCGGTTTCCGGGCATTTCGATGATTTCGGCACCGGATCGGATCAAACAGGTACGCACTCCATCCTGAAGGCCGTGTTTTCCTCTGGCTCGGAAACAATCCTGTAGTGTGAAAACTCTTCCCTGCAGATTCGGCCAGATAAAATTCTCCTGGGTCAGCAGAAATTCAAAAAGACTGATCTGTCGGATGTTCGGCCGCATTTCTTCCAGCAGGTGCATGCAGCTCAGGCAAATGGTTATAATCGTATCCTCATCCTTTGGAAGATCCTGCGTCATCTTGCAGCATCCGGCAATCCGGACATTCGTCTGCTTTTCCAGATAGGTTCGTATTCTGTGGGCAGTTTCCGGGAAAAAGCGCTGAAAATTACAGCTGGGATAATAGATATACATGATAACTGCGCTCCCTTCTGAATAAATGAGGGGTGTTTTGACTTCCTTATGCCTTTTCAACGCTGCCATCGGTTATTCCTGCATCCGAAAGCCCGGTCTGCAGTGAGATTATTTTTCAGGCTATTTGACAAATTTGAAAGGAGAATTCCCTATGAACATCAACTGGAAAGTACGTATCCGCAACAAACAATTCTGGGTATCCGTGATCCCGGCGCTGGCGCTGGTGATCCAGGCAGTCGCCGCCGTCTTCGGCTGGACGCTGGATTTCACCCGCCTGATCGGCCGGCTGATCGCCGTGGTTGACGCCGTCTTCGCCCTGCTGGTGATCCTCGGCATCGTCGTGGACCCCACCACCGCCGGCGTCGGTGATTCCATCCGGGCGATGGAGTACGAAGAGCCTTGGCGCGACAAAACTGAAAACTGAATCATTATCCCCCCCTGCCGGACGGCGCTTTCCGCGCCGTCCGGCCTCTTTGTTTTGGGTTACATCACCGGAAAGCCTAAATTTACCTATGATGCTTGATATTTCAGAAATTGTGGGAGATAATGACAGTAGAATTGACGGCTTCATAATCCGAACATACGGAGGTCTGTGATATGAGAAAGATGAAGGGATTCCGCAACTTATCGGCATGGATGCTGGTTATCGTTTTTTCTCTTGGGACGATCTGCGCTTCACTGGCCGAAGAACCAATTACATATGGTGATTTGCAGACAATAGAGATAATTGCCTGTCCCGATAAAACGGTTGATACGCTTATTGATGTCAATATAACAACCAATCCGGGGGAAAGCGTCGTTGAGGATGTTCTGGAAGAATGTACGATTCAAACAGGTAACATCTCGAACGAAAATATTAATGGGGTCGCGGTGGAAATAAAGTCAGAAGACGTTACTGTAAACGTCACAACCGGCAGTATAAATCAGGATGATTCAAATCAGGCACTATGGATATCTTCAGAGGGAAAGGACTCCGTTATCATTGCCGTTTCTGAAGCGGTGACATCTGATGGAGATGGTATTGAAATCCGGAATGAAGGCGGAATCATCAACCTGACAGTAGATAGCGTTGATGCGGCAGGCACCGGTATTGATGTGGAGAATCAAATGGCCCTTGTTGGTGTAGAAGGAATTGATTATTATGATTTTTATAACGTCGTCCGGGGTAAAATCGCCATAGAAGAATACATGGAATTCTGGGATGAAAGCACCAACTCTAAGTATATCGGAGAATATAATATGACAGACGGTTCCTACGTTTGTCGGGTCGAACATTATGCTGGCATTGAGGGCGCCAGCACAGTTACCGTAAAGAAAGATGTTACCGTTAATTATGATGGTTCCAGGGATTCTGGTATTTATACAAATTCTACAGTGGATAAAAATGATATCAATATCATTGTGGATGGAAATGTAACGGCAGTTTCGACAACCAACTCCACAGGTATAAATGCTCATTCATCTGCAAATGAAAGCACTACAGAAATACATGTCGCCGGTGATGTGACGGCAAAGTCCACCACTGAACATGGCGCTGCAGCGGCAACTGCCGTTTATGCGGAAAGTGGGAATTATAAAGACGCATCAGGTTATGTTAACGTAACAGTTGATGGTAAGGCAATTGCGAATGTTATGAGCGATAGTTCCGTAGCGGATGAATATGCCGTATATGCTGATTCAGATGGCAAAGATAGTTCGGCAAGAGTAACAATTGGCGAAGGCGCGGAAGGGACTGTCTACGAAAGTGCTGTAAATGGCGGCAAAACGGATGTAGTAATTCTGGACGGCGGTGTTGTTACCGATAAACAAAACCCCGCGATACAATTGTATGAAAATAATGCGGTCATAAACACCACTGTCAAAGGTGATGTCGAGGCCAAATCAGGTGATGCAATTAGTACAAGAGTTTATGGAAAAGACGGGGAAACAAATCTGACAATAAACGGAAATGTCTCTGCCCAAAATACGGACCATGCAACAGCGTTGTCAGCCGAAATACACGATCAGGGAACGCTGAACGCGACGATTTCCGGCGAGAGCCTATCAGCAGTGACTGAAAATGAAGACGCTTACACACGCGGCATAAAGGTGGATAATTGCGGCGGTGATGCGAATATTCAAATCGATGCTGCGATTACCGCTGCCGGTGGCCATAGTACAGGTCTATCCGTTACCTCTTATCCCGGAAACAATTTTCAATATTCCATTGAGGAAGATGCGCAGCCTGTGGATGTCAGCAGCTTGACAATTGACGATGAATACTGGGATATTCAGATTGACGGAAAGACATATACGGTATATGGATTCACGGATAATGACTCGGGATGGTATGATAGTTATGTCATGATTGATGGAGCGTATTATGATTACGACGGAGAACAGATTTACGATAAGGGAACAACCAATATAACTGTTACCGGCGATGTATCAGCCACAGAATACGGCGCCTCATTGGAACTTGCCAGGGAGCAAACCGCTTCCATTATCGTGGATGGCACACTGTCAGGCGGAGAAGCGGCAGTTGTATTACGTGGAGAGAATTCAGTACTTGGTGAAAATGTGGACCTTGCAGTCTGGAAACTGGAGACGGATTCTGAAGCAAAAAACACCGCGTTGATTCTGGGTGGGAAACTCGATGAAGATACTGAAGAATGGACTTATACCCCGAATGAAAAAGCCGAAGAGGCTGTCCAGTATATCATCAAAGTCATGAAGGACTGGACGTCGGTCCTGACCGCTACGGGAACCGGTACGGTCACCGTCGGCAAGGATGACGATAAGACCGAATATCAGACAGCACATCAGGGCGACGACGTTGTCCTGAAGCTCACGCTTGACGAAGGAGAGGAACTGGAGGGCGTCTATTACGATGATAGTGCGAAAGAGGATGACCTGATGACCTTCGCGAATGAGAAACTGTCAAAGGACGCGAACGGTAACATCCTGGTGAAGATGCTGCGCGGCGGCGCGATGCTCCTGGGCCTGAAACTGAAGCAGGTAGAACCCGAACCCGAACCCGAGCCCGAACCTGAGCCCGAACCGGAACCTGAACCGCAGCCCGAGCCCGAACCGGAACCGCAGCCCAAGCCCGAACCGCATCCTGAGCCCAAGCCCGAACCGCAGCCCGTATCCGAACCGGAACCGAAACCCGGACAGGAAACGCAGCCCGCACCCGAACCGGAACTGCAGCCCGCACCGGAAGCGCCTAAGCAGGAGACTGCCGCGCAGGAAGCGAACAACGCCGCGTCCGCGGAGATCCGTAAAGCCAATACGCAACAGGCCGACCTGGAAACGGTGCTGACGATCCGGTCCGTGCCCTCCGGCGAGGCGGAAATCGCATTCATGAGAAACGGGGAATACCAGCTGAAGTCTCCCAAAGGAGACGAGTGTGGCACGTTCGAAGTGTCGGGCGAGTGGATCGTGCTGACCAGTGAGACCGGAAAAAAGACGCTCATCAAAGAAGACGGCAGGTTTTTCTATACCATCGAAGGCTGGGGCTATGAATTTAAACTCGAGCCGGCGGAAATGGAGATGCTGCTGCAGCTGTGAAATAAGAAAAGAATGTGGAACGGAGGGACGGTCTTTTCCGTTCCATGAAAAATCCGCCTCCGGATGGCGCATCCCGCGCTGTCCGGAGGCGGCTGTTTGTATGCTTCTTTTTACCCGTTTGCTTCCCGGTTTATTCGGCAGCTTCTCAGTCCCAGATATCCACGGATCCGGAATCTTCGCCCATGATCCACCAGAGCTTGTTCTGGTCCACGCGGACGAACACGGATTCTGTGCCGGCGGGCACTTTCTTGGCGATCTCTTCGGGCGTGATGTTGCCGCCCAGGGGAGACTGCACATAGATTTCCAGCTTCGCGGCCTTCATCTTGGCGGCGGGCTTCTTCGCGGCCTTTTCGACCTTCGCGGCGGTTTCCTTTACGGCCTTCACGGCGGCCTTGGTTCCCCGGGCAGCCTTCGCGACGGTCTTCTTTACTTCGATCTTCTCCGCGACAACCTTGTCTTCCGCCTTCTTGGCGGTCGCCTTCACGGCGGCCTTCGCCTTGGCCGGCGCCTTCTTCACGGCGGCAGCGGCTTTCTTCGCGGCGGCAGCGGGCTTCGCGTCCTTGGTTTCAACAGCCTTGACTTCTTCCTTCTTCTTGGTAGCCATGATCATTTCCTCCTGCGTATTGGTTTCGCCGAATAATATACTACAGATTCCTTGTCTGTCAAGCCTTTGGGCGTCGTGGCCGGGTTTATTCCGCGGCGGCGGGCATCGGGAACCGGCGGAGCAGCGTCCAGTCCGCCATTTCCGCCGTGCCTTCGAATTCGTTGTACCGGGGATTGGCGATGACGAATATTTCTCCCTCGGCCACGCCGTTCTCCTCGTCCATGAAGTTGATGATAAAGCTGTCCTCCCCGCTCCCGGAGAACAGGTGGATCATACCCGTTTCGTCTTCCGCCTCCGCCCAGACCGGGTTAAGGACGGCTTTGATCCGCACCACGAGCATGCAGTCGCCGCACTCCCCCTTCGCGTCCAGCCATTCCCGGATGGTAACGAACCGCGCCTCCCCTTCCGCCGAAACAGCCGCGGCGGACAGGCCCGCGCAGATAACCAGCAGCAGGATCGCAATCGCTTTTTTCATACTGTTATTCTCCCTTCTGTTCTGTTTTTTCTGTATGTCTTTTTCGACAATGGTTCCCGGGAATCCTTTCAGGGCATAGGAACAGGCCGCCTGGTTTCGGGTTACATGGCTTTATTCGGGGAAATATCCCATGGTGCTTGAAATCGGGAAAGCCGGAAGGATATAATGGTATCAACAAAAAAGGTATGGAGGTGGATATCTGTGAAGAAAAAGCTCAGCATCCTGGTCCTGCTGGGGCTGGTTCTGGTGCTCCTCACCGGGTGCGGTGAAAAAGGAATGGATGGCAGCTGGGACTGCGTCGAAGCCCAGATCACAGCGAACAGCGCGCTCCTCAGCGCTTACCGCACGCTGGAGCAGAACGGCGCGATCGGTACGTTCTGCCAGGTCGAGATCAAGGAAGGCCAGCTCGTCAAGTATATTGAAGACGTCACGACATACACGGTCGCGAGCAGCAGCCAGAAAGGCGACGTCATCACGGCGAAAGTGAATGACCGCTACTCCTCGTACAACATCACGCTCAGTCTGGTGGACGACGGGAACCAGATCATCGTGAAACGGGACAGCAACCGCTACACCCTTGAGCGGGCCGATTTTTTCAACAGGGTGATCCTCGGTTTCTTCAAGTCCATTCCGGTCTGGCTGTATATCGTGGGCGGCGTCTTCCTGGTGATCGTTATCATCGGGACGATCAGCACAAGAAAGGGAAAGAATAACGCCGGCGGCAACAGGCCCGCGGCCGGTAACCCCGGCAATCCCGGGGGCTTCGGCAATCCGTAAGCGGATCCGGCGCATATGAAAAGCCGTTTCCGGAAGGCGCGCAAAACGCCGGCCGGAAACGGCCTCTTTTTTTATCTCCGGGGATGCTCCGTCAGAATATAGAGCGTCCGGTCCTTCAGATCGGGATATTTTTCCATCATGGCTTCTGTGCTTTCCGGTCCGGCCGGATATTTCGTTTCTTTCCCGCATCGTGCCGTATTCCGGGCCGGAAGGACAAGCCTTTTCCCGGTTGCGGAATCCCCGGGCATATTGTAAAATAGGCCCAGGTTTATTTTGATTGCGAGGTGGAAAGCATGCGGCGAATCAGGCTGCGGGCCGCGGTCCTGCTGTTGGCCGTGCTGGTCCTGGCCCTGTCCGCGGGCCGCGCGGAAGAAGGGAAAACCCAGGCTGTGTTCCGGTCTGCCGGGCAGATCGTCACCCTGGGGCGCTATGAGCAGGACGGCAACGCCGCGAACGGTCCCGAGCCGATCGAATGGATTATCCTGGAAATGAAGGAAGGCCGGTGCCTGCTGCTGAGCCGCTACGCGCTGGACGTGAAGCCGTACCACACGGAGTCCGTCGATATCACATGGGAAAACTGTTTCCTGAGGGGCTGGCTGAACGACGGTTTCCTGAACAGCGCCTTTAACGACGACGAGCGTTCCGCCATTCTGCTGTGGGACGTGGATAACGGCCCGGATAACTGCTTTGAAGGCTACGGCACCACCGGCGGCAATCCGACGGCGGACAAAATATTCCTGCTGAGCTGGGCCGAGGCGGATCAGTATTTCTCCGGCAATATGGCCAAGATCTGCGCCGCGACGACCTACGCCTATTCCAAGGGTGCCTGGACCAGCCGGAGCTATACGGCGGCGGAAGGGAAACCCGCGTGCTCCTGGTGGCTCCGGTCCCCCGGTTTCGAGCAGCGCGAGGCGATCCGCGTCGGCAATATCGCCTACCGCCGGGACGACGTCGCCGCGGTAACCAACTGCGTCCGACCCGCCCTGTGGCTGAACCTGAACGCCGACGTAATCTGATGAACTATCCCCCGTAAACGACAGCGCCCGGCAGCGGTTTTCGTTCCGCTGCCGGGCGATTTTTTTGTATGCTGTTCCGGATCAGTTGCCGGAGGACGAGGAGCTGGAAACCGAACCGGCGGCCGCCCGGTCCTTCATCATATGCTGGAGGGTCACCAGGATCGCGATGACCTTGTGTTCCTCTTCAGGCCGGTAGATATCGATGCAGTACTTGTCGTGCAGGGAGAACATCTTCTGGCCGATGACCGCGATAACGCCGCCCTGCTGGTCGTACAGCTCAAAGTTCAGCCCGGCGATATTGCCCCGCAGCTGCCAACCGAGGCCTTCAATGTTCGTGATATCCTTCACGAGGTGCCACAGCTCGTTGGACAGCTCGAACTTCGTCCCGTCCTCCATGGTCACGAAATGCCGCTCATGCAAGGTAAAGAACTTCCGCTCGATATGCGCGACCTGTTTTCCGGCCGCGTCCGTCACGTCAGTCTTGTCATGAATCGACAGGAACTTCGAGTTCGCCTGGTAAACCACCGATTCGTTTTCGTCCGTGATGTCGATATGATGATGCAGCGTGAATACCTTGGTGCTGGTGAACAGGGACCGCGCCGGCTCCCCGAAGCGCGCCACGTTATTCACGTTGGCCTGCTGCCCTGCTTCCCGATAACGGATATGCTTTGAAAAAACGCCCATGGATGAACCCCTCCCGTTTCCGCCGGACCCTTGTGTCCCGGTACGATTTACGGGAATATAATACACCGCCTCCGGCGCTTTGTAAACAGTGCCGGAGGCGGCGCGTGCGATTCGGTATCCGTCAGCCGCCCGCTGCGGGCGGACCGGGAATTACCGCATGTTCATCGAGTTCACCAAGGTCATCAGCTGCGTCATTTCGTTGGGCATGATGCTCGCCAGCTGTCCGAGTATCGCCATGCCGCTGGTCGTCAGTTCTCCCTGGAGGGCCGCCAGCAGTTCATTGTTGCCGCCCTGGACCAGCGTCATGATATCCTGCATCGACAGGATCTTCTTGCCGGTCTTGTCGAAGGAAGCGGTGATCTCCCCGCCCTTTTCGAAGGCCATCTTCAGCGTGGCGAAGTCAGCCTGGTCGATCAGGTACCTGACGTTCACATAATAGCCTTCGCCTTCGGGTTTGCCTTCCACGATGATTTCCAGCATATTGAAAGGAGCGCTGCTGCCGCCGTTGCTCATGGCCTGCCCGTTCATGCCGGTGTATATATAGAACTCGCCGGTTTGCTTGATGTTGATATCAACCTCAAACATGTCGGGGTTGGAATTGATGTGGCAGATCACTTCGCCATTCACCATGCCGCCTTCGGCCTTGATGCCCTGGTTGTCCTTGACCAGTTCCAGGGTGAAATAGGTTTCTCCGTCGGCATTGCCGTACAGGAAGAAGGTCAGCGCCGGCATGGTGGATTCGTCAGCGTCCTTGACGTTCTGCAGGGCGGAGGACAGGTCCATCTGTTCCGGCTTGACGCCGAAGTGGCCCATGAAGGACTGGACGTCCGCGTCCGACACGAAGCTTTCCGCTCCTTCCAGGACGGTCACCACCACTTCCTTGGTGGTCATGTTCAGGGGCTTGCGGGTGGTGAATTCCTTGCCTTCAAACATCCAGGAACCGGCTTCTTCCGGCCCGAAGGAGGACATGATCTTCATGACGGCGGGGCTCAGCTTCTCCATGGCGACGTTAATCACCTTCTGGACTTCTTCCTCGGTGAAGTTCATGTCGAAGCCGGAAGCCGCGTTGGCCTTCATCTGTTCCATCAGCTGCTCCAGCTCCTGGTTGGTGACGAAAGCAACGTAGTTGGGTAGCAGGTTGGTCACAACCGTGATGCCGTCGTCTCCGGCCTGGCCGGCCAGGTTGACGATGGGCGTATCCTTCAGCAGGATATCAAGCTGCGCTTCCTTGCCCTGGATCGTACCCTTGAACTTCATGTTGTTGATGATCGCCAGCACCGTCTGGATCGCTTCCGGCGGCACGTTGGCGGTATTCCCGCCGCTCATCTGGAGAACCTTGTCCAGCCCGTCGGGAGAAATCTCCGCCGCGACGGAAATGGTAAGGGCGTCATCGCTTCCCGGCATGAAGCCTTCCGCGCCGGCGGTAAACAGCGCGCAGCATGCCATCATGATGACCAGCATCATAGCAAATAATTTTTTCATGGTATCCCTCCTGTAATCTGTTGTCTGGCATAGTACCCACTATGATATACAAATTATACCGCAAAAAGGTTACACTGACAATCACTTTTTGTTGAACGTCTCCGGCCCAAGCCGAACGGTGGACAAGAGGGTGGACAAGAGGGACGGTTCTTCCTGTCCAAGTGGACAAGAGGGACGGTTCTTCCTGTCCATGGACAGAGGGACGGTTCCTCTGTCCAAAGCGAGACACACCAGACTTTTTCGCCTACCCTAATCACTTCTTGGACAGAGGAACCGTCCCTCTGTCCAATTTAGAGCTTCTTTGGACGGGAAGAACCGTCCCTTTTGTCCACCGTCCCTCTGTCCCTCTGTCCAATTTGCCCCGACAACGTCTTTCAGGTATAATAAGAAAAACATCGACAGGAATCCGGGAAAGGAGGCGGGAACCGTGCCGCGAAAAGAAAAACAGCCGCGCCGCCGCGGGCCGGCGCAACGGGAGCGGACCCGGCTGTTCACCGCTTCCATGATCCAGACGTCCTTCGGGGTGCCCCGCTCCGTGATCGAGCGTTTTTTCCCGGAACCGCTCTATACCCGTCCCTCCCGGAAGGGCGGCGCCCCTGTCCGCCTATGGACCCGGGACCAGGTGGACCGCGGCCTCGCACACCCGAAGGTCGCCGCCGCGCTGGAGCGGCGCGCTTCCGCCGCGCAGCTGCGGGAAGCCGCGAAAGCGCAGGTCCGGGAATACCTGCTGTCCTTTGATATCGAAAAACTGCGGCGGCAGGCCGAAACCATGTCCCGCCGCTTCGTCCTCCATATCGGCCCGACCAACAGCGGCAAGACGTACCAGGCGATCCAGGCGCTGGAACGGGCGGAAAGCGGCGTCTACCTCGGCCCCCTCCGCCTGCTGGCGCTGGAGATGTACGACCGGCTGAACCGGGACGGCGTTCCCTGCAGCCTGCTGACCGGCGAGGAAAGCATCCCGGAAGAAGGCGCCGCCCATACCGCGTCGACCATCGAGCTGGCGGACTATACCCGCCGCTACGGCGTCGCGGTCATCGACGAGGCCCAGATGGTCACCGATCCCTTCCGCGGGGACAAATGGTTCCACGCCATCTACTGCCTGGACGCGGAAGAGATCCATATCTGCCTCGCCCCGGAAGCCCGGGACCTGGTCGTCCGGATGCTGGAAAGCTTCTCCGCCCCCTACACGGTCGTGACCCACGAGCGCCTCGCCCCGCTGTCCTATGCCGGCCTCTTCCGGAAGATCACCGACGCGCAGCCCGGCGACGCCCTGATCGTTTTCTCCCGCAAGGCCGTGCTCGCGGTCTCCGCCGAGCTGGAGTCCGCCGGCATCCATGCCAGCGTGATCTACGGCGCGCTGCCGCCGGTCAGCCGCCGGGAGGAGGTCCGCCGCTTCGCCGCCGGGGAGACCACCGTGGTCGTCGCCACCGACGCCATCGGGATGGGCATTTCCCTGCCGATCCGCCGGATCATCTTCTGCGAAACGAACAAGTTCGACGGCCGGGACCGCCGGGCGCTGACCTCCGGGGAAATCAAGCAGATCGCCGGCCGGGCCGGCCGCTACGGGATCTATCCTGAAGGCTACGTCCTGACCATGGCGGAAGAGTGGCGCATCCGGGACGCGATCACCTGTGCGGAGAAGCAGAAGAAAAAGCTGACGATTCCCTTCCCGGAGGAGACCCTCTCCTCCCCCTACCCCCTGGACCAGCTGATGACCGAATGGAACCGCCTGCCGAAGAACGACGTCTTCGCCCGGGTGGACATGTCCGACGCGCTGCTGCTATACTCGTATATCAAGCCCTTCGCGAAGAAGGCGGACCGGCAGCTGCTCTTCCGGCTGCTCACCTGCCCGGTGGACACGAAGGACGAGCACCTGAACCTGTACTGGCTCGCCTGCTGCAAAAGCATCCTGTCGAACCGCCCCCTGCCCGAGCCGCCCTCCCCGACCGGCACGCTGGAGGACTGCGAATCCCGCTACAAGGAGCTGGATATCCGCCACCAGCTGCTGCGCCGCATCGGCATCGAGGAGGACCGGATGGACGAGAAGCTGGAGCTGTGCAAGGCCATCAACCGCTTCCTGAAGGAGCATAAGGAC
>JAEEGL014722412.1_pt1 | contig 11158 bp, 8 predicted proteins | sample 9134231 | NCBI WGS metagenome assembly JAEEGL01 (sample SAMN16246548, study PRJNA631951) | gut metagenome | biome: gut microbiome; feature: rumen; material: fiber-attached | host: Bos | place: Iran: Karaj | collected 2018-10
CAGGAAGGTGTCAAGACTCGTGGGAATATTCTGCAATACAATCTGTCGTTCATCAATACTGCTATGAGTGTTATGGCAGCAGTGATGGTGGTGTGTTATGTGATGTATACCGTTAGTCCTGAGGTAACGCACCGTCTTCATACAACACATCTATATCTGACAACCTTATTTGTCATAGCAGGGGTACTACGGTATATGCAGGTAACTTTTGTCTATCGGCAGAGTGGTAGCCCGACACGAGTACTGTGGCACGACCATTTTCTGCAGTTGTGTGTCATTGGTTGGGCCCTTGCGTTTGTTTTTATCATTTATTGCTAAGGCATGGGAAAAAGGAGGATAGTTGCATTCGACTTCGACGGTACGCTGACTACGCGTGACACGCTCTTTGCCTTTGTGCGTTTTGCCTGTGGCTCATGGGCTTTGGTTTGGGGAATGGTGAGAATGTTCCTTATGTTGAGTGCTGCCTTCCTGCATTTTTATCCGAATGGAAAGGCCAAAGAACGTTTCTTCTCCCATTTTTTCAAGGGTATGTCCTATCAGAAGTTCTGCCAGTTGGGCAGAGATTTTGCTGATAGTGTCGAGCGGTTTCAGCGAGATAGTGTCCTTGAAGAACTTCTGCGCTATTGTGATGCTGGCTGCAAGGTGTATGTCATCACTGCCAGCATTGATGAATGGGTACGCCCTTGGTGCGAACGTTACGGCATCAGATATGTATTAGCTACCCGTGTGGAGGTTGCCGACGGATTTTTAACAGGTAGCTTCTCTACTCCCAATTGCTATGGTTGTGAGAAGGTTCTACGTTTGTTGGAAATGGAGCCTGAACGAACTAACTATCATCTCACGGTCTATGGTGACAGTCGTGGTGACAGAGAGTTGCTTACGTTTGCCGATGTTGCTGTGGAAATAAGTACTTGGAAAACTTCGTTTTCCCAAACCACCTGATAGTGGTGCTTGCGAATGAACCCCCGTATCAGATGTATCTTCTTGTTTTTGTGAAAATAAGTATTCTCTGCATGTTCATTGTTCCAGTCGGGGTCGTACTCATACCAATAGGGAGGCAGCGACTTGTCGCGAACGATGACGGGTAGTACGTTATGCTCGCGCTCTGCTCTTTTGAAATGCTGCTCCATGTTGCTGGGGTCATAGGCCCACACCCACGGGTTGTAAAGGTAGGGACGCGTCTGGGTCAGGAAGTGGATGGTAGGATTGTTCTGGAAGCAGAGCAGGTAGTCGTCTTTGCTGATGTGTCTGGAAAGTTCTCGCAGCAGGGGATTCAGCAGATGACAGTTTCTTAATGTGGTGAAGGTGGTGGCCAGCGGATGATCAATCAGATGGGTCTTCTCCACTCTGCTGCCCTCGTCAAAATAGCATTGTCCCATTATTTGTTTACCGCCTCTTGCAAAGAACAGACACAGCAGGACTATTGTGGAAGTGCGGAGTAAACTCCTGCTCCTGTTGCTGACAGCTGCAGCGTCAATCTCTTTCCATATTATAGCCGTCAACAGCGGGGTGGCCAGATAGACGCAGTTCTCTCCGATGTTGGTTACTCCGTAGTCGCTCCCTAAGGGTAGACAGTGGAGTATAATGACGGCCGTCGTGCTAAGATAGACATATTCCCTTCTTGAACGGCGGAAAAGCATGATCCATAGCCAACCCAATGTGCCGAACAGATAGACGGAATATAGATTGTTGAAAAATCCGATGGTGAAGATGGTCTTGTAGACAGACAGGTATCTTCTGACCATCTGGCTGAATTGATGGTTGCTCTCGCAATCAGATGTTGCAGAAAAACCGCTACCTACAGCATTGGTAAAGATTCCGAGATGTCCCAGGGCAAGCATGAGCAGCACCATGCTGCCAGCTCCTAGCAGGAATCCGCCCATCGCAGAACAGCAGTGAAGACCCGTGCGCCGGGCATTTCGATGATAGAGGTAGTAGGGAAGCAATAGTAGGATGAGGGACGTCAGCGAGAGGTTGGGCAGGCGGACAAAAACGTTGCAGCCTATGATAAAACCGCTGGCCGCCATCCATCGCAGGTCGTCTGATACGAGGGCTTTATAAAGAGCTGCGGCACTGCAAACGGCAAGGAAAGCCGTCAGGTAATTATGGTAGAACACCATGATGCCGTAATAGGAGCAGAAGAACGATGCCCAGATGCCTGCCATGATGCTCCAGAAGCTGAAATGAGGTCGCAGCATACGCCACACCACGCATGCTGTGAATGTCATGAAGATTCCAGTAAGCACTCGGAAAGCATAAATGCCGCCCCATCCGAATAGTGTATTCCAAATACCTCCTACAATATTGGTCAGGTAGTACAAAAACAGATACTCAACGGATTGCGGGTCGTTGAATACCTGCTGGTAGCCTGTCATGCTCCAACCCTCATCAGCCATGTCGAAACCCTGTAGGCCCACTATGAGGTGATACAACATCACACTGACGACGAGAATGAATAGCTCGCGCCTTTCTTTTTTATTCATGGGGCAAAGATAGGGAAATTTTTTGAAACGGCAAAGAAAAGCTCCCAAAATCTTTCAAAAATTACTTTCCCTCTATTCGTCCAGTAACAATACTGTGGCACTTCTCGCAGCCTGAGCACCCATTACCAGCACTTGTGCGATATCGGCAGTCTTCGATGGACCACTAATGAATGTACCGTAGCCGTACTTTTCGAAGCCGTCACTGTCTCCAGCGGTTTTTCCGTTGGATTCCGACAAACGCTTATACGCCTCATGCATGTTGTTGACTATCTGCTTCTTGTCCAGCAAGATGACGAGGTTCTCGGAGATGAAACAAACAGCCTTCTCTTTCATGGTCTGTGGAATCCATACGCAGGCATTTTCAGCCACACCGAAGACACCACGCACAACGCCAACATCCGTACCGTTGAGGTCGCGGGCGCGACCTACTTCGTCAGGATTGCGCGTGGCAATGGTTATCTCGGGTAGGTTCGACGCAATCTCCTTGGCATCGGGATAGAGCTCACGGATAAGGTCGTTGATATCAGTACCTTTGCTGACCTCGATGGCGTTGCCGCCCACGTTCTTCGTCATGTTCATAAACTGCAGCAACGGGTCGGGGTAGGTGATAGCCTTGATGTCGCTGAGGTCGGGCATGTCGAATTTCTCACGTACGTTAGCCCTGTATTTCTTTAAGATATCTTCTTTACTTGCCATAATGTTCAACGTTCAAAGTCCTTGATTATTTCGTGGAATGGTTTTTTGGGGAACTCCATCATCTTATGGCCTTCCGCCCAGGGGTTCAGGCCGCAATTCATGATAGGAGAGGGGATAAAGTTAGCCCAATGGGCCAGTCCTGTTCCGAAATTATACAATCCTGGCGACCCGTAAAGCATTGACATTCCCTTACACATCATTTTCTTCTCAGGATTAGCGGTGCCGAAGTCGTCCAGTTGCTGGCGCCACAGGTATATCTGGTCGCCCAGATTGACCTTGACGGGACATACCGTCTGACAGGAGTTACACAACGTACAGGCGCTGACGTTGCCGCTGTGCTTCTGTGGGTCGCGCAACATACCGAGGTTGATGCCGATGGGACCTGGGATAAAGTAGCTGTAAGAGTAGCCGCCGCTTCGCCGATAGACAGGACAGGTGTTCATGCACGAGCCGCAGCGAATGCATTTCAGTGACTCCCAATGTTCAGGATTGGCTATCCATTCCGAGCGTCCGTTGTCCACTAGAATGATGTGCATGTGGTGGGCTGTCGGACGGGCCTTGCGGAAATGTGAAGTGTAGGTCGTCGTTGGCTGACCAGTACCTGCACGGCACAGCATGCGCTGGAAGACGGCCAGACACTCGTAGTTGGGGATGACCTTCTCCAAACCGATGGCGGCAATATGCAGTCGCGGACAAGAGGTTGACATATCGGCATTTCCCTCGTTGGTGCATACCACGATGTCGCCCGTTTCAGCAATACCGAAGTTGCCGCCCGTCATACCAGCATCGGCTGTCAGAAACTCGTTGCGCAGACTCAGACGTGCCCTATAGGTCAGGTATGTGGGGTCATGGTTACCCTTTTCCTTTGAGATTCCCTTCTCCTCGAAGAGTTCGCCCACGTCGTCGTGATTCAGGTGAATGGCAGGCATTACGATGTGGCTGGGAGCCTGACCTTTCAACTGGATGATGCGCTCGCCCAGATCGGTCTCTACCACTTCGATACCCTTTGCCTCCAGATAGGGATTCATGCCACACTCCTCGGTGAGCATCGACTTCGACTTCACCATCTTCTTCACGTTGTGGTTCTTTAGAATGCCATAGACAATCTCGTTGAATTCATTGGCGTCCTTTGCCCAATGAACCTCTACGCCGTTCTTCTCGGCATTGGTGGCAAACTGGTCGAGGTATTCGTCCAAATGGCTAATGGTGTGACGCTTGATTTGTGATGCTTTCTCGCGCAGCTGTTCCCACTCGTCAAGTCCGTAGGCCTGCGTGTCACGCTTGGTGCGCACAGCCCAGAAAGTAGCATCGTGCCAGTGGGCGTATGTTTGGTTCTTCAAGAACCCTTTAGCTGCTTTACTATGTTGTGTACTCATAGTTTTTACCTTTTTACTTTTTACAGTCCTGCCGCTAAAATCTCAACCACATGTTTGAACTTGATATTCATGCCTTCCTTCTTGGCAACGCCGGCCATGTGCATCAGGCACGAGCAGTCGGGACCTGTGACATATTCGGCACCAGTCTGAATGTGACGTTCGACCTTGTCCTTACCCATCTGGGCACTGACGGCAGTTTCCTCAATAGAGAACATTCCTCCAAAACCACAGCATTCATCGTGACGCTTGGGTTCTACGACATCGATGCCGTCAACCAGCTCCAGCAAATCCTTTATCTTGTTAAACTGCTTCACGTGTTGCTCCGAGGGAGATGAAAGTCCCAGCTCGCGCACACCATGGCAGGAGTTGTGCAGGCTGACTTTATGCGGGAAGGTACCCAAACGGCGGTCTACCTTCAGCACGTCGTGCAGAAACTCTACCACATCCATACACCTCTTGGCAGTCTCACACTCGTGAACTTCAGTGTGTTGGGCACTTTTGCCGCCCAATAGTCGTGGATAGTTCAGTCGGATAAATGCCGTACACGAGACGCTGGGAGATACCACATAGTCGAACGTCTTGAACTTCTCCTCAAACTTCTCAGCCAGAGGAATGGCCTGTCTCTCAAATCCCGCATTAGCCATCGGCTGACCACAGCAGGTCTGTTTCTCTGGATACGTTACGTCCACGCCCAAGTGCTTCAGCAACTTCCATGTTGCCAAACCCACCTCAGGATAAACGGCATCCACATAGCAGGGAATAAATAGTCCTACCTTCATATCTTTAATTATCAATTTTCAATTTAAATGACGTGTAGTCCCAGGAATACCATTAGTCCGTTCATAAGTATCCAAAAGATAGCAAACGGCATGGTTTTGCGCATGATTTCACCATCCTGTCCTTCCATGTCGCAAGCGGCTGTAGCAATGGCGATACTCTGTGGCGAAAGCAGTTTTCCACCCTCGGAACCCGCACAGTTGGCTGCGGCGAGCCAGTTGGTCTCACTACCTGTAACGCCAAAGAATGTACCTTGATTGACGAGTCCGAGATCACTGGCAGCAGTGGCTTGCAGCTTGCCGAAGAGAATGTTGGCATTTGTAGCACTACCAGTAACGAAAGTTCCGATAGAACCAATCAGCGGGGCAAAGAATGGGAAGGCGGCACCTGTCAGTAGTACAAGACCCTTGGCAATGTCGTTGGTCATTCCCGTGTTGTTCATCAGCATGGCCATAGCCACCAGACAACAGATGGTAACAACGGTCTTCTGCAGGTTGAGTGTGGTCTTGGCCAACAGTTTCATCAGCTTGCCGAAACTCAAGCCCTGAATCAGACCACCAATGACAGCACCCAGGAAAATCATCAGACCGGCATTGCTGAGCCAGCCGAACTTGAAGGTATTGCCAATGACTGGTAGGTCGAACTTCGTCACCAGCGTGTTGTTCAGCAACTCGTTGACGGGAGGAACAATCTTACTGCTGATGAGGATGAAGAAAATAATGAGACCATAGACGCTCCATGCTTTGAGGGTCTTGGTGGTACCGAATTTTGTCTTCTCTATGTGCACGGTGTCCTTCTCGGCTTCGTGGCGTAGAAATAACTTGTTATACAATAGCATGGCAGCAATAGCTGCTACCGAACCAAGGATGGCAGGCGTTTCGGGACCAATAAAATGGGCACAGCAGAACTGTACAACGATAGAACAGGTGCCTACGAACAGTGCGATGGTGATGTTTTTCACAATCTTCGTTTTGTCAGTCATCATTAAGATGAGGAACGGCGTGATGAAGAACATCAGAGAGAGCTGTAATATAATAAAGGTGGCTACCTCACACAGTTCCTCTGGACTGGCAACACCGCTGGCGGCTACTTGGTTGGCCAACGTTGTAGCAGGCAGACCGACAGCACCAAAGCCTACGGCTACCGTGTTGGCAACCAGACAGATGACTGCAGAAAACATGGGCTTGAAGCCTAAGCCAATAAGGATGGCAGCAGGAATAGCTACTGCAGTTCCGAAACCGGCCATACCTTCCAGCACACCACCAAGTCCCCACGTCAGCAGCAATACCAGCAAACCCTTGTCAGAGGTCATCTGAATGAACTGCGTCTTAATAGTTTCTATCTCCTTGGTCTCACAAAGGATGTTGTAGCTGAAGATAGCGCAGATAATAATCAGGATAATCGGGAAGCAGGCCTTTAGGAATCCCTCGATAACCGACCATAATGTAATGCCGTAGATGGATGTCTTGGCAAATTTCTCAGGGATGATACCCATAGAAGGCACGACAAACAATGCCAAAAGGATTGTTACGATAAGAGTGACTACGGCACTCCTGTAGCCAGACACCTTGAAACCCATCATCAAAACGATGAGCAACAAAATAGGAATAACAGAAATTAGCGCTGTCATAAATTTGTAGGTTTTTAGTTCGTATTGTTTTCAGTTATGGTTGCAAATATACGAAATATTTTGTAAACAACGAAGAAAAATGGGAAAAAAATGAAAAATTTCGAAAATATTTCGTATATTTGCCCCCAATAATAAATACTAATAACTAAAACACCTTATTATGATGAGTCAATTTCTTGAAGAACTCAGACAAATTTTGCCGTCTGAACGTATTTATACCGATGAGCTTCGTACCTTAGGATGGGGTACTGATGCCAGTTTCTATCGCCAGATTCCGAAGGTCGTCATCCGTAGTGATGGCGAGAAGGAAATCTCTAAAATTGTGAGGTTGTGCCGTCAGTATAAGCTTCCCTTCACTTTCCGTGCTGCCGGTACGTCGTTGTCTGGACAGAGCTGTACGGATAGTGTGCTCATCGTGGCAGGCAAACATTGGGAAAAGTATGAACTCAGCGATGATAAGGAGACCATTCGCTTGCAACCAGGTATCGTTGGGGGCAAGGTGAATGAAATTCTGAAGCCCTATGGACGCGTATTCCCCCCTGATCCAGCCAGCGTAGGCAGTGCAATGGTGGGTGGTATTGTTGTTAATAATGCCTCGGGTATGAACTGTGGCGTTCATGCTAACAGTGACCGCATGATGCTTTCTGCTCGCATTATCCTAACAGATGGCACAGTGCTCGATACTGGTTCCAAGGAAAGTCGTGAGCAGTTCTCCCGTTCACACCCCGAGTTCATTGCGAAGATTGAGGCACTGCGTGACAAGGTACGTGCCGATAAGGAACTGGCTGAGCGCATAGAAAGGAAGTATTCCATTAAGAATGTAACAGGTCTGAACCTTCGTCCGCTCATCGCCTATGATGATCCGTTCGACATCATTGCCCACTCAATGGTTGGCTCTGAGGGTACGCTCGCATTCCTTTCAGAGGTAACAATGAAAACCCTGTACGACTATCCCTTCAAGGCGTCGGCTATGGTGTATTTCCTCACCATGAAGGAGAGTTGTGAGGCTGTGGTGGCCATGAAGAAACTGAAGGCTGGCAATGAGGACTTGAAGATGAGCGCCGAGAACTTGATGGTTAAGAGTGCCGAGATGCTTGACTACAAGTCGCTCAGTTCTGTCGATGACCCCGTCTATCTGCAGTATCAGAAAGACGTGGATGCGGGAAAGATAGAAGGCGTGAAACCTGGCGACTACCATAATCTGACAGCCATTCTTACTGAAACCAAGGGTGTCACGCATGAACAGCTGCTCAATAAGATAGAGAAAATCAAGGAATGTCTGGGGCAGTTCAAACTCTATATCCCTGCAGCATTTACCGAGGACCCGCAGGTTTACGGCAAGTATTGGGCTATCCGCAGCGGTATCTTCCCAAGTGTGGGTGGTACGCGTCCTGTCGGTACATCGTGTCTCATCGAGGACGTTGCCTTCCCCATAGAGTCGTTGCCGGAAGCTACCGTAAAACTCCAGAAGTTGATAGCCGACCATGGTTACGATGATGCTTGTATCTATGGTCATGCCTTTGAGGGCAACTACCATTTCATCCTCAATCAGAGCTTTGCCGACGAACATGAGGTGGCACGTTATGCGGAAATGATGCGCGATGTAGCCAAACTAGTGGTTGAGGGGTACGACGGTTCGCTGAAGGCGGAACACGGAACGGGTCGCAATATGGCTCCTTTTGTCAAGTACGAGTGGGGCGATAAGGCCTACGAGGTGATGCAGGAACTGAAGGCGATTTTCGATCCCGATGGCTTGCTGAACAAAGGCGTGATATTCAACGAAGACCCTGATTGTTTCATCAAATGCCTGAAACCGTTGCCTGTACTCGACTTCGACTTCGACAAGGTGCCTGATGGCGGACATTATCTGATGGATGCCAGCCTGTCTACTGCTCATGAGACCATTGAACAGGTAAAGCGTGCCAACAAGTGTATCGAGTGTGGTTTCTGCGAGGTCAACTGTATGTCGTGTGGACTTACGTTGTCCAGCCGTATGCGTATCGCTGTACAGCGTGAGATTCGCCACCTGACCCATGAGGTCAGTTTGGGCGGTGCTTCTGCCACCGCCGCTCAGGAGCGCCTTGCCACCCTCAAGCGCCAATATAAGTATTACGGCGACCAGACATGTGCTACAGACGGTCTGTGCTCTACCTCATGCCCGATGAAGATCAATACAGGTGAATTGACTCATCTGATTCGTCAGATGGACATGAATAATAATAAGGTGGGCTATCGGGTTGGCGAGTATGCCGCCAACCACATGGCAGGAATCAAGCAAGGATTGCGTGTAGTGCTCGACGTGGCTCATCTGGGACACATCACCCTAGGTCCTACACTGATGACGCACATTGCCCGTGGTATGAACAAGATGGGACTGCCCCTGTGGACAACGGCTATGCCGAAGAAGAAGCGTCAGCCTAAGCCTTCGGACCTTACACAATTTATCATCGAGAAATCAATTCCTCATACATCGGACAACGAACATCAGCCCTCGGAATTCAAAGTGGTCTATTTCCCCAGTTGTATCAACCAGACTATGGGACAGTCGAAACATGGTGGAAAGATTCATGCCCTAGTTGACGAAGTCATCCAACTGATGGCCAAGGCCGGCTATGAGGTTATCTTCCCAGAGGGCATGGAACGTATGTGTTGCGGACAAATATGGGAGTCAAAAGGTATGCTCGATATCGCTGACCGCAAGAGTGCTGAACTCGAAGCTGCTTTATGGAAAGCCTCAGAGGAGGGTAAGTATCCCGTGCTTTGCGCACAGAGTCCTTGTCTGCATCGTATGAAGAAGGTGATGAAGAAAATGAAATTGTATGAACCCGCTGAGTTCATCATGAAGTATCTTGTACCTCGTCTCGACTTCCATCCCATTGACCGTCCTGTTGCTCTGCATATCACCTGTTCTACCCGTCAGATGGGTGTGGCTGATGACCTCATCAATCTTGCCAAGATGTGCTCTACTAAGGTCTTCTTGCCAGAAGGCGTAGGTTGCTGTGGCTTTGCTGGCGATAGAGGCTTTACCTTCCCTGAGCTCAATAAGTACGGATTAAGAAAGTTGCGTCCCCAGATTGAGGCCAACCACATCGAAGTAGGCTATTCCAACAGCCGAACCTGTGAAATTGGCTTGGAGACGAATACCGGCATACCTTATATGAGCATCGTTTATCTCGTCAACGAGTGTACGACGGCTAAGAAATGACGGCGTTTATTCTTTTTTAAGAGAATGTATGGTGTAAGGTTGCGCAGAAATGCGTATCTTTGTCGCGTCGTTTAATTTACAAAAAGAAGAAAAAGAAATGAACAATCAAGATTATGAACTGAAAGAATATGCTGCCGAACGGCAGTGGGCTGCGTCAGAAGCATTCCCAGTGCTGATGCGCAAGGTGTATGTTTGGATGACACTGGCTTTGGTAATCACAGGTATTACGGCTTATGGCGTTGCAAATTCGCCAGCCATCCTGCAAATGTTGGTCACCAATCCTTCTATCTTCTGGGTGCTGGTGATAGCAGAGTTTGCCTTGGTCTTTGGTGTGACAGCGGCCATCAATCGTCTGTCGCTCACGACGGCAACCCTGATGTTTGTCCTCTATTCCATTATCAATGGAGCTATGCTGTCTACCATCTTCCTGATTTATTCCGCATCGTCCATTGCTACCGTATTCTTTATTACGGCAGGAACATTTGGAGCTATGGCATTGGTGGGCTATACCACCAAGACCGATTTGTCGTCTATGGGAAAAATACTCTTTATGGCACTCATCGGACTGATTATTGCCACCATTGTCAACCTGTTCATCAAGAGTTCTGGCTTCCAACTCATTCTCAGTTACGTTGGCGTACTGATATTTGTTGGTCTTACAGCCTGGGACTCACAGAAGATTAAGCAGATGATGTTGCAGGCTCCTGATGCAGGGGAGGGTATGCAGAAGATGGCACTCCTGGGTGCTTTGACACTCTATCTCGACTTCATCAACCTCTTCATTTATCTGCTGCGTATCTTTGGGAAGAGAGATTAGTTTTTCACCTCTCGCCCCTTATGTATATAATAATAAATAAGGTGTATAAGTTTTCGCATTGTCAAGTAATGCGAAAACTTTTCGTTTTTCTCTAAAAAAAAGTGGAAAAAGTTTTGGTGGTTCGTTTTTTTGTTGTACCTTTGCATCCGCTTTCGCGCTAAAATCAGGGCGGGG
>JAEEGL014912449.1_pt1 | contig 11158 bp, 9 predicted proteins | sample 9134231 | NCBI WGS metagenome assembly JAEEGL01 (sample SAMN16246548, study PRJNA631951) | gut metagenome | biome: gut microbiome; feature: rumen; material: fiber-attached | host: Bos | place: Iran: Karaj | collected 2018-10
ATCGAAGCCTCCACGCGCGAAGCGACGGTCACACATGTGCTGAACATGGTGATTTCGAAGCTCACGAGCGCCGACATCCAGAGCACGATCACGCCCGACGAGGGCAGAAACGTCCCGTGGCACATCTACAACATCGAAGCCTGCGACACCGCGAAGCAGGCGCTGATCGGCATGGACGGACTCATGGAGATGGTCGAACTCAAGAAGGACGGCTACCTCAGGGAGAAGGCGCGCGAGCTCAAGGAGCGCGCGGTCCTGTTCCTCGAAAACATGAAGGAACTCGGCGGGTACTTCCGTTCCGTCGAGGAGGGCTTCTTCGTCGACAGCGGCATGTTCCCCGAGCGCAACGGCGACGGCATTTCGCGTAAGATCGACGGCGGCATCGGCGTCGGTACGGTGTTCAAACGCGCGAAGGACTACTGCGCGCCTGTTACCGCGCACTACGGCTACAACAACGTCGCGCAGTACGATCCGGACGCCGTTTCCGATCCCGCAAAGCTGATCGGCGGCTGCACGTTCGAATGCCCCGATAAGATTCAATATATCGACGAGCTGGACGAAACCGACAACGTCTACCTCCGCATGGAGGAGGTCAAGGACTTTGCGGGACCGAACGCAAAGCGCATCAAGCCCGAGATGGAATGGCTTGCCGACGGCACGGTGATGCTGACGATGTTCTTCCCGACCGACGTGCGTCACGCGGAAGCGGCGGCGCTGGAGATCGGCAAGCGCATGAACCTCTCCGACTGCGAGGTCATCAACCGTGAGATCATGCAGCGCGCCGAGGGCACGCGCATCGAAATGAAGGGCAAGGTCGGCTTCTCGATCGAAATGGACGAGCTTGTTCTGCCCACGGTTCCCGACGTCATGAGCGACGAGGAGCTCTGGGAAGCGATCGACAAGAAGCCGATGCGCATCGTCGCGGGCACGATCGGCGACGACGAGCACTCCGTCGGTCTGCGTGAGATCCTCAACATCAAGCACGGCGGCATCGAGAAGTACGGCATCGAATGCATCTACCACGGCACCTCCGTCCCGCCGGAAAAGCTGGTGCAGGCGGCGATCGAGACGAACGCGGACGCGATGCTTGCCTCGTGCATCATCTCGCACGACGATATCCACTACAAGAACATTGCGAAGGTCGACCGCATCGCGCGGGAGATGGGCGTACGCGACAAGCTGATGTTCGTCGCGGGCGGCACGCAGGTCACCGACGAAGGCGCGCGCGAGGCGGGCGCGGACGTCGGCTTCGGACGCGGTTCGCACGGCTGCCACGTCGCAACGTTCCTTGTCAAAGAACGCGCCAGAAGAGAACAGCAGCATGCACGTTAACGCACTGGTCGCGGAGATCGGTTCGACCACCACGGTCGTCAACGCATTCGACGGACTCGGTACGCAAAAGCCCCGCTTTCTTGCGCAGGGCAAGGCGGCGACGACGGTGCTCGACGGCGACGTGCGCATCGGTCTCCAAAACGCCATCAACGATTTACTTGTCAACGCGGGCGAGCATACGGTCACTTACGACCGTATGCTTGCTTCTGGTTCAGCGGCGGGCGGTCTTCGCATGACGGTTCACGGACTCGTGCGGGATATGACGGTCCGCGCGGGCGAAGCCGCGGCGCTCGGCGCAGGCGCGATCATCGTGCAGACCACCGCGGGCAAGCTCAACGAGTTCGATCTCGAAGACCTCAAAGGCATTCGTCCCAATCTGATCCTCGTTGCGGGCGGCACGGACTACGGCGAGCGCGAGACCGCGGTGTTCAACATGCGCGCGATCGCCGAAAGCGGCATGAAAACGCCGGTCATCTACTGCGGCAACGTGCAGAACCGCACGATTGTCTTCCGCATTGCCGAGGAGCACGGCATCCCGCTTTCGATCGCGGACAACGTCTATCCGAAGCTCGATCAGATGAACGTCGAATCGGTCCGCAGGTGCATCCATGCGATGTTCGAAAAGCACATCACGAACGCCCCCGGCATGGAGCATATCCGTGATCTCGTCAACGGCGCAATCCTGCCGACCCCCGGCAGCGTAATGCTCGCCGCGCAGCTTCTCTACGACGCGATCGGCGACCTTGCGGTGCTCGACATCGGCGGCGCGACGACCGACGTGCATTCGGTGACCGACGGTTCGCCGGAGATCATGGCGATGATGACCGTGCCGGAGCCGAAGGCGAAGCGCACCGTCGAGGGCGACCTCGGGCTTTATGTCAACGCGCACAACCTCGTCGACCGCATCGGCGTCGAAGCGCTGAACCGGGAGCTCGGCATCGACACGGACGCCGTAATGCAGGCATATCTGCCGATTCCGAACACCGAAACGCAGTTCCAGCTGACAGAACGGCTCTGCCTCGAAGCGGGTCTCGTCGCGCTGGACCGTCATGCCGGCAAGCTCCGGCATCTCTACACGCCGCAGGGACGGCGCACGATCGCCGAGGGCAAGGACCTTTCCGCGATCCAATGGCTCGTCGGCACCGGCGGCGCGCTGACGCGCCTTCCGCACCGCGAATCGATCCTCCGGACGATCGCGGACTGCAACAAATCCAAGATGCAGCTTCTGCCCTCCCCCGGCGTTCTGAAGCTGCTGTACGATCACGACTATATCATGGCGTCGGTCGGCGTTCTCTCGAAGGAGGACCCCGAATCCGCGCTGCGCTTATTGAAGGAGAGCATCCGATGGGACGATATCCGAGACTGATCATCGATACCGACAAACTCCTGCACAACATGCAGACGCTTGTGAACGCGGCAAAGGCGCGCGGCGTTTCGGTCGCGCTTGTCTCCAAAGTGGTCTGCGCGCATCCGGCGGCGATCGGCTGCATCGAAAAAAGCGGCTGCTCCATGCTGGCGGATTCGCGCGTCGAGAATCTGAACGCCGCAAAGACGTCGCTGCAAAAGCTGATGCTGCGCGTATCCATGCCGGACGACGCGAACGCGGTCGTGCGCGCGTCGGATATCAGCCTGGAGAGCGAGGAAGCGACGATCCTTGCGCTGCAGGATGCGGCGAAGGCGCAAAACCGGCTCCACCGCGTGATCCTGATGATCGACCTCGGCGATCTTCGCGAGGGCGTGTTCTTCCGCGATTGGGACGAAATTCTCAGAATCGCGTCTCTGATCAGGTCCTGCCCGAACCTCGAGCTGTACGGAACCGGCACGAACCTGACCTGCTACGGCTCGGTCCTGCCTGACGAAGCCAATCTCGGTACGCTTGTTCAGATTACCGAACGGCTGCGGGAAACGCTCGGCCTTCCGATCCCGGTGATCTCCGGCGGCAACAGCACGTCGCTGAAGCTCCTTCTGGAGGACCGGCTCCCGCAGGGCGTCAACCATCTGCGCCTCGGCGAATCGGTCATGTGCGGCGTGATCCCCGGCATGTATACAAAGATCGACGGCTGTTATCAGGACGCCTTCCGGCTCGAAACGGAGCTTGTCGAATGCAAGGTCAAGCCGTCGTATCCGATCGGCACGCTCTCGAAAAACGCATTCGGCGAAACCGTGCAGTACGTCGATCGGGGCATGATGCTCCGCGGCATCGCAGCGATCGGCAGACAGGACGTGAACACCGACGGTCTCACGCCGCTCGATCCCCGTATCGAGATCCTCGGCGCGAGCTCGGACCATCTGCTGCTCGATCTCACAAAAGCGCCGGAATCGCGCGTCGGCGACGTCGTATCCTTCGGTCTCGATTACGGCGCGCTGCTCTCCGCAAGCACGAGCGCCTATGTGCGGAAGGAGCCCGTCTGATGCCGGGACCGCTGCAGTTTGAGCTTCATACGGTCGATTGCGTCAAGTCCACGAACACTGCGGTCAAGGAGCTTGCAAAGAACGGCGCGAAGGAGGGCTATGTGCTCGTCGCGTCGCAGCAGACGAACGGCAGAGGCCGCATGAACCGTGTGTTTTACTCGCCGAAGGGCACCGGGCTGTACTGCTCGATCCTCCTCCGCCCCGATGTGTTCGTGCCTCCCGCCGCGCTGACGTGTCTTTCCGCCGTTGCGGTCTCCGAAACGATCGACCGTTTTCAGATCGAAAACGGCATCAAGTGGGTGAACGACGTCTATGTAAACGGCAAAAAGGCGGTCGGCATCCTGACCGAAGGCGCGTTTGCGCCGGACGGCGGATACCGGTACGCGGTCGTCGGGATCGGCGTCAACCTGTTCGCGCCGGAGGAAGGCTTCCCCGAAGCCGTACGCGATATCGCGGGCCCCGTGTTCTCCGTGCCGTACGACGAGACGCTCAAAAAGACCTTTCTCACGCGGCTGCTTTCGCGCATCCGGTACTATTACGAACAGCTTCCCGACACGCCGTTTCTGACGCTCTACCGCGAACGGCAGCTGATCTTCGGACGCTCGATCCTGTTCTCCGATCTGGACGGCGTCAAGCGCGGCGTTGCGACCGGCGTCGACGATTCCTTCCGCCTGCTGGTCCGAACACCCGACGGCGTGCTCCACGCCGTAGAACGCGGCGAAGTCAGCGTCCTCTGACCCCTCCTTTTGTTTGCCTTTTTCATCCCCCGTCATCCTGCGCGCACACTTCTAAAGGCTTCCCCTTGAGGGGAAGCTGGCTGCGAAGCAGACTGATGAGGTGTGCAGGGCAACGAACGCGCGGAGCGTTCGTCCGATCAGCGAAAAGCTCTGCGCTTTTCTGCGTGTCCACCTCATCCGCCTGACGGCACCTTCTCCTCTGAGGAGAAGGCTTTTGGCTCCACGCCTCCTCGAGGAGAAGGCTTTTGGGTGCGCGCACATCCACCTCCGTTTCCAGGGAGGCAAGCCGCACCAACATACTCGGATTCACAAGTCGATGCATTGGGGATGCAAGATCGCCCAAAACCTTGGCCCCCTTGTGCAAAGGGGGCTGGCAGCCGAAGGCTGACTGGGGGATTGTTGCCTGCTCTGAATGACAAGCCGGAAAAACTACAATTCACCCCTCGATGTAGAAGTGTAAACTTTGTGTAGTTTGTGTAGTTTGTGTAGTTTGTGTATTTTGTGTAGTTTGTAAATAATGTAAATTTCGTCAATCTTATTCAGTATGACGGTCTGATGATGATTGAGGGATTCTTCTTTTGAATCATATCAAACATAACAATCCACAAACTTTATTCTCTTAATGCCTTTACAATCTTTACATTCTTTACAAACTTTACAAACTTTACAATATTTACAATATTTACAATCTTTACATTCTTTACACACCCTGCACGTTTCCTGTTGACGATGCTTCCTGTCTTGCATCTTCGGAAACACCACGGCGATACCGCGGGCGGAGAGTTCGCCGAGGCCGAAATCGCGGCAGGTTTTGTCATATTCCGCATCAAAAAACGCCCTGTTTCCGGGCGTTTTGGAGTCATTGGATCCGATCTGACGCATTTACCGCGCTTTGAGGAAGCGATCGAGCTCCGCTTCGGCACGTTTGACGAGTTTTCCTTCGTCGATCCCGAGCACTTCGCCGTCCCGCACCGTCAGCTCACCGCCGACAAAGACGAGATCGCACGGCTTATGGTACCCGACGTTTCCGAACAGCGTCGTCGGATCGTCGACGGCGCACAGCAGATCGGACCGGTCTGCGCAGATCGCAAAGACGTCCGCCGCCTTACCCTCCTCGATCGAGCCGATGTCGCCGCGTCCGAGCAGCTTTGCCCCGCCCGCCGTCGCCAGCTTCAGGATCGCATAGCCGGACGGTGCACGATCGCCCCGGGAGAGCCGGTGCAGCAGATACGCCGCGCGCATCTCGTCCATCAGATTGCTTCCGTCGTTGCTCGCCGAGCCGTCGACCGCAAGCCCGACATCGATCCCACGGTCGAGCATGTCCGAAAGCCGCATCACGCCGCTGGACAGCTTCATATTCGAGCAGGGACAGTGCGCGATCTTCGTGCCGGTCGCCGCGATACGATCCAGCTCGGCGTCGTTGAAGTGGATGCCGTGCGCATAGAACACGTCCTCCCCCGTCCAGCCGAGCGATTCCATATAATCGAACGGGCGCAGACCGAAACGCGCAAGCGTATAGTCCTGCTCGTCCTTCGTTTCGCACAGATGCGTGTGCAGGCGCACGCCGTACGTTCTTGCGAGCGCCGCGCTTTCGCGATAGAGCGTGCCGGACGCCGAGAACGGCGAACACGGCGCGATCACCACCTGCCGCACGGAGCCCTCCTTCGGATCGTGAAAGCGCCGGATCGCGTCCTCGCTGTCGCGCAGGATCGCGTCGACCGTCTGGACCACCGAATCCGGCGGCAGTCCGCCGTCCTTTTCGGAAAGGTCCATGCTCCCGCGGGACGCATGCATCCGGATGCCGAGCGTGGCCGCCGCTTCGAACTGCGCGGCAAGCAGGTCGCCGCCGCCGTTCGGGAATACATAATGGTGATCGAAGCAGGTCGTGCAGCCGTATCGCATCAGCTCCGCCATGCCCGCAGTCGAGCTCAACAGCACGGTATCCGCGTTGAGGTTCTTCCAGATGCCGTACAGCGCCCTGAGCCAGTCGAACAGCTCGAAGTTCTGCACCTTTCTGAGATTGCGCGTGAAATACTGGTACAGATGGTGATGCGTGTTGACAAGTCCCGGATACACAAGCATGTTCCGGCAGTCATAGGTGCGGTCGGGCGTCAGGTCGAGCGCGCCGATCTTCAGGATCTTTCCGTCCTCGAACCAGAGATCGGTATCGCGAAGGACGCGATCGGACGGGTCGCAGGTCACGATCGCGCGGATTTGGCGTAAGCGGGTCAGCATGTCGGTTCACCTCCCGATAAATTATAACAAATCTCTTGAAAAATGAACAGTCCTAATGTATACTTTCATTCTGTGAAAATATCGATCGATACGGAGCTTTCATGATACAGTTCGACCATGTGACATACCGGTACGAAAACGCCGACGCGCCCGCGCTCGACGATGTGACGCTCTCCGTCGCGGAGGGTTCCTTCGTCGCGATCGTCGGACACAACGGCAGCGGCAAGAGCACGCTCGCAAAGCACATCAACGGGCTTCTGCTGCCTGCGTCCGGCACCGTGACCGTCTGCGGTCTTTTGACGAATCTCGAACAGAACATCCTGCCGATCCGGCAGCAGGTCGGCATGGCGTTTCAGAATCCCGACAACCAGCTCGTCACCACGATCGTCGAGGAGGACGTCGCTTTCGGTCCCGAAAACCTCGGCGTCGCGCCGGACGAGATCCGCGCGCGGGTCGATGAAGCGCTTGCGTCCGTCGGCATGACGGACTTTGCGGAACGCGCGGTCCACCGCCTCTCCGGCGGTCAGAAGCAGCGCGTGGCGATCGCGGGGATCCTTGCGCTGAAGCCGCGCATCCTCGTGCTCGACGAGGCGACCGCGATGCTCGACCCGAGCGGGCGGAAGGAACTGATCGACACGGTCAAGGCGTTGCACCGCGACGGCATGACGGTCATCATGGTCACGCAGTACATGGAAGAAACGACGGAATGCGACCGCATCGTCGTGATGAACCGCGGCAGGATCGTCTGCGACGACACGCCAGAAGCGGTATTTCGGGAGGTCGATCTGCTTGCAGAGAGCAATCTCGTCCCGCCCGAGACCGTGCGTGTGCGCAATGCGCTGCGCGCGCTCGGCTATGCGATCCCCGATTCCGTGCTGAATGCCGAACAGCTTGCGGAGGCAATATGTCCATCGTAATCAACCATCTGACCTTTGCATACACCGAAGGCGGCAAGCGCCAGGCGCCTACGCTCAAGGACCTCACCTTCACGATCGAGGAGGGCGAGTTCCTCGGGATCATCGGACATACCGGCAGCGGCAAGTCCACCTTTGTCCAGCATCTGAACGGGCTTTTGCCGAGCGAAAAGGGCACGGTCACGGTCGACGGACACGACCTCTGCGAAAAGGCGGAGCGCAAAAAAGCGCGCGAGCTCGTCGGCATGGTGTTCCAGTATCCGGAGTATCAGCTCTTTGCGGAATCGGTCGAGGAGGACATCGCCTTCGGTCCGAAGAACATGAAGCTGGACGATGCCGAGACCGACCGCCGCGTGCGCCGCGCGATGGAGCTTGTCGGGCTCGATTACGAGCGCTTCCACGCGCGCTCGCCGTTCGAGCTTTCGGGCGGCGAACGCCGCCGCACCGCGATCGCGGGCGTGCTGTCCATGGAGCCGAAGTATCTGGTGCTCGACGAGCCGATGGCGGGACTCGATCCGAAGGGGCGCGAGGATATCCTTTCGCTGCTCGAACGGCTGCGCACGGAGTTTCACAGCACGATCATCATGATCTCGCACTCGATGGACGATATCGCGCGCCATGCGACGAAGGTACTGGTGCTCGAACGCGGCGAGATCGCGATGCTCGATACGCCCGAAAACGTCTTTTCGCACGCGGAGAAGCTCGAATCGCTCGGGCTGTCCGTGCCAAGCGTCACCAAGATCTGCACCGCGCTGAACCGCCGCGGCGTCCATATCCCCACGACGATCTGCACCGAAGAAGCGCTGATCGATTGGTTCCGGGAGGTGAAGCCCCATGCGTGACATCACCCTCGGCCAGTTTGTGGCAGGCAATTCGATCGTGCACAAGCTCGATCCGCGCACGAAGATCATGGTCATGATCCTGTATATCGTGATGACGTTCCTCGTCAAGCGCATCTGGTTCTTTGCGATCCCGCTTGCGTTTCTGATTCTCGGACTGCTGCTTTCGCGCATCTCGCTCAAATACATCGGACGGTCGCTGAAGCCGATCCGCTTCCTTCTGGTGTTCATGTTCCTCCTGAACCTGATCTTCACGAAGGGCGAGACCGTCCTTTGGGATCTCGGCTTCTGGAAGCTGACGGCGGAGGCGATCCTGCAGTCGTGCTTCATGGCGTTCCGCATCGTCCTGCTCGTCGCGGGCGCGTCGATGCTGACGCTGACGACCTCGCCGATCGCGCTGACCGACGGCATCGAAAAGCTGCTGACGCCTCTCCGTGTGTTCCGGTTTCCCGCGCACGAGCTTGCGATGATGATGACGATCGCGCTCCGCTTCATCCCGACGCTGATGGACGAATCCGACAAGATCAAGAACGCGCAGATGGCGCGCGGCGCGGACTTTGAAAGCGGCAACATCTTCCGCCGCGTCAAGAGCATGATCCCGATCCTGATCCCGCTGTTCGTGTCCTCCTTCCGCAAGGCGGACGAGCTTGCGACGGCAATGGAATCCCGCTGCTATCACGGCGGCGAAGGCAGAACGCGCATGCATCAGCTGCGCTTCAACCGTTCGGACCTGTTCGCGCTCTTGATCACGCTGTCGTTCATCGCCGTTCTCATCGTCCTTTTGGTGCTGTTCAAATGAGACGCATTCGCATCATCATAGCATACGACGGAACAAACTACGTCGGCTGGCAGGTGCAGCCGAACGGCGTTTCGATCCAGGCGCACCTTGAGCGCGCGCTTTTCGAACTGACCGGCGAACGCATCCGCGTCGAGGGCTCCGGTCGGACGGACAGCGGCGTACACGCAAAAGCGCAGGTCGCGCATTTCGACACCGGCGTGCGCATGGCGGCGGACAAGTTTGCGATCGCGATGAACATGCATCTGCCGCCCGATATCCGCGTGCTGTACTCCGAAGAATGCGATCCGGCGTTTCACGCGCGCTTCTCCGCGAAGCAGAAGCAATACACCTATACCGTGCAGGTCGGCGCGCACGCGGACGTGTTTTCACGCCTGTATTCGTTGCATCTGCACCTCACGCCGGACTTTGACGCGATGCGGCAGGCGGCGAAAGCGGTCGTCGGCATGCACGATTTTGCCGCGTTCAAGTGCTCCGACAGCGAGATGGAGAACACAGTCCGCACGATTACCGAATCCGAATGGACGCAGCACGGGAACCTCTGGGTCTATACCGTGACCGGAAACGGCTTCCTCTACAACATGGTGCGCATCCTCGTCGGCACAATGCTCGAGATCGGCAGCGGCAAGCGTCCCGCAACAGACATGCAAAGAGCGCTCGACTCCCTCGACCGCAGACAGGCGGGCGCGACCGCACCTGCGCACGGGCTGTGCCTTGAACGGGTGATCTATCCTGATTTCGATACGCAGGAGGTGCTCTCCCGTGAACGACCGTGAATGGATGCAAGCGTCGCTCGAAGAAGCGCGGCTCGCCTTTTCGGAGCGCGAGGTGCCGGTCGGCGCGGTGATCGTGAAGGACGAACGGATCGTGATGAAAGCGCACAACCGCTGCGAAGCGCTGAACGATCCGACGGCGCACGCCGAGCTGCTTGCGATGCAAAAGGCGTATGAAGCGCTCGGCTCGCTCAAAGGCTGTACGCTGTACGTCACGATGGAGCCCTGCGCCATGTGCGCGGGCGCGATGATCCATATGCAGCTTCCCCGCCTCGTCTACGGTGCGTTCGACGCGCAGAACGGCTGCTGCGGCTCGCGCATTGATCTCACCGATCACTGGTTTGATCACACGGTCGAAACGATCGGCGGCGTGTGCGAACGCGAATGCGCCGGGCTGCTGCGCGAATTCTTTGCAAAATTGCGCGAACCGAAATTTTAACCTTGCATTTTGGGCGGGTATGCGTTATACTACAGATTGTGCCTTGCGCACGACATATGGAGACGTATCGAAGTGGTCATAACGAGAACGACTCGAAATCGTTTGACTGGTGATGAGCCGGTCCGTGGGTTCGAATCCCACCGTCTCCGCCAGAAAAAAGCAGCCGAAAGGCTGCTTTTTCAATGATATCCGTTCCGGTACGGAACGGATGATATCCTTTCGGGATGATATCGCATTCCGTACGATGATATATGCCTGCGGCATATGAATGAACGGATATCTTATCGCGCAGCGATATATCATTCCTTTTTTCGGGGTTCGAATTCTTCCTTTTAGCCGCAGTGTCATATTCTTCTTATTCGCAATCATCACTTTACAACCGTTTTTCGAAATGGTATCATGGAGCAGGAAATTTGCGGTGATACGGAGATCGGATCATCACCCGGCATGGGTTGAGGGGAGCGTATGGTAGAACTGATCAAAAGATGTCCCGAATATACGGAAGGGTACAGAGCATATTGTCGGGAGCTGTATGAAAACCATGTCGTCTATTTCAGGCCAACGAATCCGGATAGCATCGATGACGACTGGTTTTATCGCACAAAATCATGGTATGACAGGAAGGAACGCGGACTGATCGAAGGTCAGCCCGTCAGCTTTCACTACTGGGCGGTCGACAAT
>JAEEGL015068196.1_pt1 | contig 11158 bp, 8 predicted proteins | sample 9134231 | NCBI WGS metagenome assembly JAEEGL01 (sample SAMN16246548, study PRJNA631951) | gut metagenome | biome: gut microbiome; feature: rumen; material: fiber-attached | host: Bos | place: Iran: Karaj | collected 2018-10
TCCTTGATTTCATCTTTTTTATCTATATCTAATTCATCAAGTACGTCTTTGGCATCATCAACATCCATTAACTCGACGATATCAGCGATTTCTTCACTAGGTAATTCTTCAATTACGTCAATATTTTCTTCTGCGAAATATGAGAAAATATCTGATAGTTTTTGCTCATCAACTGCATTTCTAAAGAACTCTTGTTTATCTTTATCAAGCTCTAGATAAGCATCCGCTATATCTTTATCGTGATAATGCTTTAATTCTTCATTTAAATTGATTTCAGGGTTTAAACTTGCGTTATTAATTAATTCAATTATTTCTTTTATGAAATCCACATTATCACACTCCTTTTACATTTCCTCTTTTATTATACTATCAAAAAAATAATATTTATATAATTTTTTTAAAAATTATTTAAGTTCAGATAAATAACTATGTCCAATTAAATCGTTTTTAACATTAAAATTATCTAAAATTGTTTTACCGATGTTCGCAAAAGTATCATTATTACTTAGTTTTTTACCTTTACAGTTATTAAAATACATAATTAGTGGAACGTATTCTCTAGTATGGTCAGTACCACTAAATGTAGGATCATTTCCATGGTCCGCAGTTATAATTAGTAAATCATCATCTTTCATTTTATCCATAAATCTAGCTATAAATTTATCAAATTCCATTAATAAATTACCATATCCAATAGGATCACGCCTATGTCCGTATGATGAATCAAAATCAACTAAATTAGTAAAGCATAAACCAGTAAAATCTTTATTTAACATTTCATAAGTTTGTTCCATACCTTCTAAGCTTGATTTGGATTTATAGAACTCTGTAATACCATTTTTATTGAAAATATCAACGATTTTACCTATTGATATAACATTTAATCCACTTTCCTTTAAATAGTCTAATCCAGTCTTTTTTGGAGGATTTAAGGCATAGTCATGTCTATTTGGCGTTCTATAGAAATTACCTCTTTTATCTCCTAAAAAAGGTCGAGCTATAACACGTGCTACCATCCAATCTTCTCTCATAGTTAATTCTCTAACTTTAGCACAAATACTATATAATTCATCTAGTGGAATAACTTCTTCATGGGCAGCAATTTGTAGTACTGAATCACTTGATGTATAGACTATTAATCCTTTATTTTCCATATGAATTTCACCTAGTCTATTTATTATTTCTGTGCCAGATGCAACACAGTTACTAATAACTTTATGCCCTGATATTTCTTCTATTTTTTTTATTAATTCATCAGGAAAACTAGTAAATGTTATATATGGTTTATCCACTTTAACACCCATCATTTCAAAGTGTCCTGTTAGAGTATCTTTACCAGCAGATACTTCTTTTAATTTTTGATAGTAAGCAAGTGGTTTATTATTTGATGAATCATCCATTATATTAGAAAAACCTAGCTTGTTAAGTGTTTCAATATCTAAATTTAAGCCCTTATTTTTATATGCTTCAATGATGTGTCCTAATGTATTACAACCTAAATCACTATAATTAATCGCATCATCTAATTCACCAACTCCTAGTGAATCACATACTATTAAAAATACTCTTTTAAACATATTTATTCCTCCTTTGCACGTGGATGACATGTTAAATATGTCTCCCTTAATTTATCAGTAGTTATATGTGTATATATTTGTGTTGTTGATATATCTTTATGTCCAAGTAGAAACTGTACATATCTTAAATTAAAACCATTATTTAATAAGTGTGTAGCAAATGAATGTCTAAGTGTATGAGGACTAATTTTTTTAGTTATACCTGCATTTTTGGCGATTTCTTTAATTAATTTCCATACACCTTGACGTGTTAATTTATCACCGCTTTTATTTACAAATATATAGTTACCTGGCTTTGTAGGGAAGTTAGGTTTACCATTACTCATCCATTTATTAAAAGCATCAATTGACATATCTGATAGGGGTACAATTCTTTCTTTATTACCTTTACCTATAATGTTTAATTCTTTAGTATGAAGGTGAATATTTGATGTAGTTAAATCTAATAGTTCAGATATTCTTAATCCTGATCCATATAAAAACTCTAGCATACATCTATTTCTTAAAGCCATAGGATCGTTTCCTTTTATTGTTTTAAACATCATATCTATTTCTTCTATGGTTAAAACAATAGGTAATTTTTCTTCTTTTTTAGGCTTTCTAATTGTTTGTGAAGCATCAGTTATACCATAATCAGGATCTTGTGAAATATACTTATGGAATGCTTTTATTGCGCTTATTTTACGAGAAATAGAGCTTGATTCAAAGCCACCTCGCTTAAGTGTTTGAATGTATTTTTTAATCATATCAGTACTTATATCTGATATATCTTTAACTTCAAATTTTTTTGCTAAAAAATCTCTATATTTTTCTAAATCACTCATATACGAATCTACTGAATGCTTACTTAAATGTTTATTAACTTCTAAATACATTTTAAAGTCATTCATTTGATAATTTATTAAATCTTCCATATAATCACATCCTATATAAAAATCTCAAATATATCATTACCTATTAATAGGCCTTTTTTAGTTAAATGAAGAAAGCCATCTTCTATAATTAAATCGCCACTTTTTATGTAATTATTTATCATTTTATACTCATTTAATATGTCTTTTTCATACTTTTTATTGACATAATCAATGTTTATACCCTTAATTAAACGCAATCCTAGTATCATTTCTTCACTAAATTGTGTATTTTTATCTATAAATTCTTCACTTTTTCTATACTTTTTATAGTACTCATTTAGTAGTGTATTGTTGGTGTATCTAACCTTATCTAGGTAACCTGATGCACCTAAACCTATACCAATATATTCTAAATTTTGCCAGTATATTTTATTGTGAATAGACTCACTGTTATTTTTAGAGAAATTGCTAATTTCGTACTGTTTAAAGCCATTTTTTTCTAAATCATTTATTATAAATTCATACATTTTAGCTTCTAATTCATTATCGATTAATGTTAGTTTATTATGCTTATACATTGAATAAAAAATAGTGTTTTCTTCGAGTATAAGTGAGTAGTATGAAAGGTGGTTTATATCTAGTTTATAAAACTCTTTTAAGTCGTTTTCAATACTAGATAGATTAGACCCTGGAGCAGCAAATATTAAGTCTATATTTATGTTAGTTATACCAACTTTTTTTAACATATTTATAGCGTTATATACATCTATTTTATTATGATGTCTACCGAGTATTTTTAATATGTTTTCATCAAATGATTCAACACCTATACTACATCTATTTACTCCACTTTTTTTAAGTAGTTCAACTTTTTCTATAGTTAGAGTTTCAGGGTTAATTTCTATAGTAAATTCTTTTATATTTTTAAAGTCTTTTAACATATTAAATAATTCTTTTAATTCATCAATATCAAGCATTGTTGGAGTTCCTCCACCAATATAAATAGTTTCTATTGAATCAAAGTATTTTTTGTATGTAAAAAGCTCTTCTTTTAGATGAATTAAATATTCATCAATCATTTCTTTATTTTTGGGAACTCTTTTTGTAAAATCACAGTAATTGCATATCTTTTTACAAAAAGGTATATGTATATAAAGTCCACGCATAATACCACCTAGTTTTATTTTATCACTTTTTTAATTTAGTTTACATAATCTTTTTAGAAAATAAAAAAAAACAAGAGGTTAAAAAGCCTCTTGTTTTTGGTTTTGATTAAATTACATATCTAATAATCTAAAGATTTCACCCTTCATAATCATCATTACTAGGTCAACAACCCAAATAATAAATCCGAAGAATGGTAAAACTCTTATGATACCAGCAACTATTTTTCCTTCTTTAAATCTAGTGATAAAACCACAGATCCAAGCTGTAATAGGAATAATTGCTAAGATTAAACTTACGATATAATCTAATCCAAAGTAATCTTTATTGCTTTTTGCCATATTAATAGCCACCTTTCCTAATAAATATTATAAATCAATAGTTAACTTTTTTCAACTTATTTGAGTGTAAAATAAATGTAAAAACCACTAGATAAGCACAAAACTAAAGTCATAGCTACTGAAATTAAGGCTAATTTTTTGTTTTCTTCTACTTTTTCGTATAAAAATACTGAATAAGCTAAAAAACTTAAAATAAAGCCTATAAATATGCTTAAAACAGAACATATTATCTTTTGATTAGTTACATTTATTCTATCATTATCTATTTCCTTCATATCTATTAGTGAAATATATTTATAAAATATAGCTATTTCATCTGCATCTAAGCCTTCAAAGCTTGCATTACCATCAATATATGTTACTTCAAATATTTTTTCATCACAGGCCATTATTGTTCTACCTGTAGTTTCATAATAGACTACTTTATTTTCTGGTTTTCCTGTTTCTTCATATGTCACAGTTATGATTTTATCTTGTTTTATATACGATATTTCCTCGTTTTTATAACTAAATGATTTGGGGTCTTTAGTTTCATATATTTTACCATTAAAAGTTATTAAATACGTAAAATTTGGCTTTATTACTAGAATACTTATAATTACTAAGATTATAGATATAAGAGCACCGATAATTAAATTTATTCCAATTTTTTTCATATTATTTTCTCTTTTCTTCAATTAATTCTTTAATATTAATAAATGTTTGTTCATCAAATGGACTAGGTAGATCGCATTTTTTTAGTACTTCTTCTATATCATCATCCATATTTTGATTAGAGCATGCGCTCATATATTTTGTTTTTGAATCTTTAAAGTTTGTTTTACTATAGTTATATAGTGATAATGCTCCTGTAGCGCTTGTTGCATATGAAATATAATATAAATCATAACGTATTTCAAGTTTCCAGTAATCCTTTAATAAAGAATTGTATTCATTATTGTTTATCGAATCCCATATATCAAGTATTTCTGATGAGGTTGAAAGATTTTTTTCATATATTTTTGTTTCAAATTCTCTAAGTGCTGAACCAACCACTATTGTTTCACAGGCATCAACTAGTTTGAATGTACTTTCTACATCATAAATATTGTTAAATGTTTTACTTGAATTTTGTTCTAAGTATGACATAAATAAGAATTCATTAGCTTGTGAATAGAATTCTTGTAAGTCTAATGACTTATAATCAGCAGTTCCTACTTTTCCTGAATAGAAATGCCCAAATTCATGAACAATACTATTAGCATTTTGGTAGTTTGGCCCAAAATATGATAGATATGAGTTTGTATATGCGACATCTAGTGATTCTTCATTTTTAGAGAATATAACGCTGTTATTAATGAAATCTTTATATGTTCTATAATAATCTCCACCCATATTCTTTGAATAATCATTTAATAAATCATAAGTATAATAGTCTTTGTCAAATATACTTGTTGCTTCATATTCTGATAAAAATGAATATTCAGGATATGTTAGAGTTTGTACTTTACTAGCAATATCTACTACATAACCATTACTATCCATATAAGGAAGAATATTTTCTTTTGCCATGCTTATGAATTTATCTATATCATTTTTTGTATATATTCTACCGTAATTTATATCTTGATAGTATGTATATGATTCAAAATCAAGATAATCACTTAATTCTTTATTTTTATTTACAAATCTAAATAATAAATCAGCTACTTGTTGGGTAGTGCTTGAATCTTTAATATTAGAGCTTATTCTATCATATTCTTCTACTATATCATCTAATTCTTCTTTTATTTGTTTATATTTAGATTCTTTTTTCTTTTCACTTAAAGCTATTTCAAATTCAATATCTTCTTCGCTATATCCACTAAAAAAGTTTTCTAAAATATCAGGTTTATCTTTTATTTCATAAATTAGATTTGCTCTAAAGACTTCAAAATCTAAATACAAATCATCAAAGAAGTTTGATCTTTCTTCATATTCTTCATTGTTATAATCATAGTCATACAAAGCATTAGCAATTACATTTTTTTTGATTAATTCGTGTGTCTTATTTAGCGCTTTTATTAAATTAGCTTCTATATCACTATATTTAGTTGCACCTTTAACATCACTTAATAATTCATCTAATAGATTTTTATAAGTTACATCATTAAATGATAAATCATAATTTTTTAAAGATTTACTTATTTTATTAAAGTTTTCTACTGTTGGAGTTTGATATTTTGGCACAATATTTCTTTTGCATCCGGTAATGCCTATAGCACATAATGATGTTAAAAAAATAGGTAATAATTTCTTTTTCATATTATCAAAACCTTTCGTAATATAATTATATTATATTTTACCCTTTTTTTAAAGAGTTTAAGTTTTATACTATAATTTATATGTTTTATATGTAAAAACGTCTATTTTGACTTAAAAAGGCATAAAAAAACCCATTAGAATAAATCTAATGAGTTTAAATTATTACATTTCAGAACCTATTCTTTTAATTGTTACATATACTGGTTCATTTGAAATTACTGTTGAATACTCATTTTCATATGGATTATATAAAGTAAATTCAAGTGGAGAAGCGCTTGGTGCATAATCTTCAATTGTTATTACTCTATCATCTTCAGAATCATAATGTGCATATCCAACTATTTCATCACTATCTTTTAATACAACGGATGCATATTTTAAATTGAAAGTAGAATTTGCGCTTAAAGTAATGTCATATGTAGTGCTATATGTTTCAACTCCTAAAATAAATGATACATTTCTAGGTAAATTATCTCCTGTATTATTAGGTACAACGATTTTTACGCCTTGATCTAGAGTTGATAGTTCAAATTCTATTTCATATTTGATTTGTTTACCACAGTTCCAACCACTTACCCATCCTTCTTTAACAACATTAAAGCAATCATTATCAAAGTAATATACAACTGATTCATCTTCAAGTGTTGCTACTTTAGGTTCGATTAAAACACTAATTGAAGTTAATTCATCACAACCAGCAAAGACATTTTCTTCTATTGTTGTTGCATTATAAAGTAATGGAGAATATAATAATCCTTCAAATCCGCAGTTAGCAAGAGCATACGATTTAATTACAAGAGGTCTTAAAATTGCTGTATTTAATTTAGAACATCCATCTAAAGCATGTTCTCCTAATTCATCAATTATTCCTGATCCTCCAATAATAAATCCTGTAAGACCTTTTAGATTGTAGAATGCATAATCAACAATATTTTGAGGTTCGTTTAAAATAAATTGAGTAACATAATTATTACCATATGACAATGGCCCATTACTATTTGATAGACAAATATCTTTAATTGTTCCATAAATTAATATTACAGGATTAGAGCTATCAGTAAATGTAGCAGTGAAAGTGTTATTTGTTGTATAGTATTGATCTGGACCTACTTGGAATCTAACGCCTTTTGTCTTATCTTCGTTAAAGTCGTAATTAATAGTTATTGTTGTACTATCAATATTATTATCTTTGAATGAATTAGTAAGATCAAAATACATTACAGTCATTGGGCTAGATTTATGGTCTGATTCAACAAATCCATAAGTAATAGTCATATCTTTTTTAATGGTATCTCCTGGCATCATTGCTTTACCAGATTCATCAAACCACTCATATGATGCATAAGAGGCATTTTCAAGTAAAGGAATTTCATAACCTGTAAGAAATTGTACATTATGGAAATAATCTCCTTGTTCAACTTTTATTTCTTTAGTTTTGGAATTATCACTAAATTTTCCAAGTCCAGCATTTAAAGTAACTTTATATGTTGGAATTTCATCTAAATATTCGACTTCACAAGTATAAATGTATACTGGATCAGTAATTGGTTCAATTTTTTTGTATACTGATTGATTTGTTTTTTTGATGTAATTATTACTTTCATATGTACAATCTGAAATCACATAAACACTATCAGCATAAATAGTATATGTAACTGATCTTAGAACATCGTTCTTATTTTTATAGTAAATAGTATTATACTTATCATTCATACTAGATGCAGTGTTATTAACTATACCACAAAATGAAGATTGTGAAGAGTAATAAGAACCATAACTATTTTGTTTCATTGTTACATTGGTACTAGTATTAGTTTCATTTGTTGTAAGTAATGTTGATGTTCCATTAAAAATACAAGCAGGGTATGGATTAGGTTCTTCAGCTCTATCATTAGCTATATCTATAAATTCATCATAAGTAATTGCTTCAAAACCATTATCTAATACATCAGTTTCACTATATTCAATAGTTACATTAATATCATAAAATGTATCGTATTCTGAAGTTCCTGTAATAGTTGTTTTGTTTTTAGTTTCAACACTTACTAAATAACCATAAGAATCGTATTTGTAAATAATTGTCGCATCTTCTGTTGCTGAAATATTAGCAATTCTTTCAACCATAAATTCATTGTATCCATTTATATAATATTTTTCATCAGATCCATGATGGTTTGCAAAATCATGAGCAATAAAACCTAAACCACAAAGTGAATTGTCTGGTCCAACAAAATAATAGGAACTATTTAGTCTTAAGACTTCGTTAGTGTATGATGCACTATCTTCTTCAAAGAAATCACTAACTGTACCATTAATAGTCATTTTTAAATATGGATTCTTAGTTGAGATTTTATCAACTGCATCCATATATGCTTCTTGGCTTACTAATTTGAATTCTTTTTTTGCATCTTTAGTTGTTGCTTTAGTTTGTGTTGTCTTTTTTGTTGTTTTTTGTGTAGTATTTTTTGTTGTTTTTTGTGCTGTAGTAGAATTATCCTTGGTAGTGTTTTTAGTTGTTTTTTTACCGCAACCAAAAATAGTTAGCGCAAGTAATCCTACTGACGCAGCAGTAAATAATTTTTTCATTAAATCGCTCCCTTTCAAAAACTATTATATTCTTTTTTAAGAATATTATCAAGTTTTAGTTAGACAAAATAGTAGGGTGTTGTATCAAAAAAAATGCATAAAAAAAGTCCAACTTATAATTGGACTTATTTAACTTGTTTTTCATCACTTGAAAGTATTGCCATAAATGCTTCTTGAGGTATTTCTACTGAACCAATTGATTTCATTCTCTTTTTTCCTTCTTTTTGTTTTTCAAGAAGTTTCTTTTTTCTTGAAATATCTCCACCATAACATTTAGCTAAAACATTTTTTCTATATGCTTTTATATCACTTCTAGCAATAACTCTATTATTAATCATTGCTTGAACTGGTATTTCAAATTGATGCTTTGGAATGATATCTTTTAATTTTTCACAAATTACTTTACCTCTATTATAGGCAAAATCTTTATGAACAATTGTTGATAAGGCATCTACTGTATCACCATTAAGCATTATATCCATTTTTACTAGGGAACTTGCTTTATATTCAGCAAATTCATAATCAAATGAAGCATAACCTCTAGTTTGACTTTTTAATTTATCAAAGAAATCATAAACTATTTCACTTAGAGGCATTTCATATGTAATATTAACTCTTTTATCATCGATATATTGCATATTATTAAATATTCCACGTTTATTTTGACATAAATCCATAATAGATCCAACATATTCTTCAGGAGTCATAATACTTGTTCTTACATATGGCTCTTCTATTCTACTTATGCGCTGTACATCAGGCATTTTAGATGGATTTTCAATAGTATAATCAGTTCCATCAGTTAAATATAAGTGATAAATTACTGATGGTGCTGTAGCTATTAAATCTATTTTAAATTCACGTTCAATTCTCTCTTGTATTATTTCCATATGTAATAGTCCTAAGAAACCTGTTCTAAAACCAAAGCCTAGGGCTTGTGATGTTTCTGGTTCATAAACTAAGGATGCATCATTTAGTTTAAGTTTATCTAGTGCATCTTTTAAATCGTTATATTTAGCACTATCTATTGGATATAACCCACAGTAAACCATAGGGTTCATTATTTTATAACCTGGTAGAGGTTTAGAGGCTGGATTATTTGCTAGAGTAATAGTATCACCTACTCTAACTTGGTTAATATCTTTAATAGCTGCGGTTAAGAAACCTACATCACCAGCTTCTAGGTAATCACGTTTTTCTTCTCTAGGTGTATGTACACCTACTTCTACAACTTCAAATGTAGCTCCACTAGCCATCATTTTAATTGTATCACCTTTTTTAACGCGACCATTTACTACTCTAATAGTTGGAATAACTCCTCTATATGCATCAAATACAGAATCAAATATTAAAGCTTGAAGTGGCGCATTTTCATCTCCACTAGGTGCAGGTACATATTTTACGATTTGTTCTAGTATTTCTTTAATACCTATACCTTCTTTAGCTGAAGCTAAAACAGCTTCATCGGCAGGGATTCCTATAACATCTTCTATTTCTTTTTTTACTTTTTCAGGATCAGCACTTGGTAAATCTATTTTATTAATTAATGGTAGTATCTCTAAGTTATTATCTAGTGCTAGATAAACATTAGCAAGAGTTTGAGCTTCTATTCCTTGTGCAGCATCTACTACTAAAATAGCGCCTTCACATGCGGCTAAACTACGGCTTACTTCATATGTAAAGTCTACATGTCCTGGAGTATCAATTAAATGCATTATGTAAGTATTACCATCATCTGCTTTATAGTTTAACTCTACTGCATTTAACTTAATAGTTATGCCTCGCTCTCTTTCAAGCTCCATTGAATCTAAGATTTGATCTTTCATTTCACGCTTTTCTAGAGCACCAGTAAGTTCAAGGATTCTATCTGCAAGTGTTGATTTACCATGATCGATATGAGCGATTATGGAAAAGTTACGTATTAAATTTTTTCTATCCATAAAATCACTCCTTAAATAAAAGGACTAAAAAGTCCTTATAAATTATGAAATATTCCATAAGCCATGTTCTGTTTTAGCAATCATTTATCTAATAGTTTCCTATTCTTTATTCTAATTCATTTCTTAGTTTAAAGTTCCCCTACCAAAATTTGGGTTTCTAGCTTGCGGGGTTTACCTCGTTTCATCTTTATATTTCTATAAAGCTCGTCTCTGTGGCACTTTTGAGCGTCTATCCATGTCTAAAAGATTTAGGAATCGACATCGCCGTCATAGCCTAGATTTATTTATTCATCTAGCACAAACACTACAGTCATCTCAGACTGTGCTAGCATGGACTTTCCTAACATTTCTGCTCGATTACCCGAATATTTCAAAGATATTATATAGTAATAACTATATTTTGTCAATTTCAA
>JAEEGL015738395.1_pt1 | contig 11158 bp, 11 predicted proteins | sample 9134231 | NCBI WGS metagenome assembly JAEEGL01 (sample SAMN16246548, study PRJNA631951) | gut metagenome | biome: gut microbiome; feature: rumen; material: fiber-attached | host: Bos | place: Iran: Karaj | collected 2018-10
CCGTAGCAACTTCCCTTTTCTTGCAACGACCAGTAAGAATATTCAAATAGTACCCATCTTTGCAGATGGTTGTCTTAGTAACTGGGAGATTTTTGCAGCGCCCTGTTAACAAGTTGAGATATTTACCTTCTGGACAAGTTTTTTCTTCTAAATCGATTTCTTCGTTTATGCAATTGCCCGTTTCGGGATTGATAACTTTGCCCACTTCACAAGTTTTGAATTCCTGATAAATATTGTCCAATCCAGGCGTTACAGCGTAGGTTTGCAGTCACTGTTCTTCTTCTGAGTTAGGATGAAATATAGCATAGGATGCATTTTTCTTTTGACCATGTGGCAAGACTACTTCGTAAAATATATCACCAGACGCATTAGCTAGAGCATACAGATTATACGTAGTGGGATTTTTAGTGAATACAATATCGGGATTCTGAAATGTAAGGTAGGAGGCGGGCTGGAGCTGACCCCCAATTGGATATGATTTGCTTTTGTATACTAGGTTACAATTCGTAAGATCGATTGACCCATGAGAAGTGTTATAGAACTCCACGAATTGCTCAGAGGCAGATCCTTGATAATAAGTGTAGATTTCGGAGATAATCAGGCCGTCGCACATCGAAGTCTCTTCTTCGTCGGGCTCGCTAGTAGTAATACTCTCGGTAATCATTGGATAGTATTGCGTCTGCAAATATGAAGAGACGCAGTCATCACTAACGCAGCGCACGAGTGAAAAATTATCCTCCTGTTTAGTAGCGAACTTTGGGTTGGGATTGGCGCACTCTAACTTACCCCAACAAAGCTCTTCTACAACTGTGCCACTCCATAATAGTTGTAATTTCCCCGCCGTGGAAGCGAGACCAGATGAGCTAAAAGTGTAGGTATAGACGGAATCTGCAAAGATCTCATATTGTGGGCTCTCGGCAAAACCGAAAACTACACTAGTCTCGGATAGATACTGCGACTCCGTAAAGGCAAGGCGGCCAGCCTCATTTCCTACGCTATTGAAATAGATTAGTTCATAACCTGCGAGCGAGAGCGGAGTGCTGCCGGACTGGCGGAGTTCGATGAAATCGTAATTTTGCGCAGAAAGGTCATCCTTGTAGCCCGCATTGACGGCATAGAACTGAAGAATGGATGGATTAACCTCCTCGTTAGCGGATAAATCTTCCGCATAAACTACCCCTGTTAGGAGCGAGAGAAATAGACTAGAAATGATAATTTTAATTATTTGCATGTCAAAATCTTATAAATATGCGTTTTTTAAGACAAGCGTAAGTGCAATTATTCCATAAGCATGGTAAACTGAAAGCATGAGCGATTTATTGTGTATCGCTACGATTGCCCTAGCGGTAATCGTTCAAGCTTCGTTGCAGCTCAGTTTGGGCGGTTTGATTTTGTTGTATCACGCCAGTATGGGTCATCACCGCCGTCGTAAAACGCGCTTTTTGGCAAAAAGTTACATCATCGGCGCTGCCACAATTAGTGGTCTAGCCGTTTGCGCCCTTGGCTTCTTGATTTCGACATTATTTAACGGTGCGCTGAAAACTGAGTGGCTGGTTATATGTGTGGGGATATTCCTAGCGAGCGCACTCGTGATGTGGCTGCTCTACTACCGACGCGGGCATAACACTGAATTATGGCTGCCGCGATCGTTTACGCGCTTTATTAATAGGCGTGCGAAGGCGACCAATGATAACATTGAAGCATTTTCATTAGGAATGCTCAGTAGTTTCGCCGAGATGCCTCTTAGCTTCGCATTGTATTTCGTGATCGCAAATTGCATTTTGAATCTAAGTGCAAATTACCAGATTTGGGCAATTCTTGGTTATACGGCTCTAAGCGTCTTACCGCTGATTACGCTTAAGTTGCGTATTAAGACTGGACAGAATGTAGTCGAGATTCAAAAGAGCCGCATCAGAGATAAGGCTTTTGTGCGAATTATCTCCGGTAGCGGTTTCGCCGTACTTGCTGCCTTCGTGTATGTTTATTGGGTGTTATAAATGAAAAAGAAAATTACTTACGAATATTCCTCAAAAGGAATTCAGCAGAACGTACTTCGTTATGCGAGAAGTCAAAACATACCAGAAAACTGGGCTAAACAGATTGCTGAACGCGTAGCCAAGGCCACGGATGCCTGGATTGAAGATAAGGATACAGTCACCGAAGATGATCTGCGCAAAGTAATCTATGAAGAAATAAAGATTCTAGACCCTGATCTCGCTTTCGCTTATAAAAATCATGATAAAATAATATAGAGATGAAACACCGTTTTGATTATGATCTAGCTATACTTGGGAGCGGAGACGCTGGTGGCGAAGCAGCACTCATGGCTGCCAAATCTGGGCTCAAAGTAGCCTTAATCGAATCAAATAAATGGGGCGGTTCCAGCCTGAATTATTCAAATGTGCCATTTGGCGCGTTATACCATGCGACGCAATTATTTAAGAGTGCCCAGGTGGGCATGAAGTTCGGTCTTTCTAGTGCAAATTTGCGTTACAATTACCCTACCCTAAATAACTGGAAGAATATTGCACTTCGCCGTGCAAAAGCGAACAGCAAGAAAGAGTTCGAAGAAGCTGGCATTGTCTGCATGCATGGACATGGTCATCTGCTCTCCAATACCGAAATTAGCGTCAATGATGAAGTTATCTGTTCGAAAAAGATTCTGATAGCTACTGGCGCAGGCATGCTTGATACTGGCATTAAGATTCCAACCAATATCGAATATTGGCTACCAGAAAACGTACTAGAAATTCTACGCCCTCCAAAGAGTATCTTCATTATCGGAGCGGGTTCGACTGGTTGTGAATTGGCGCAATACTTCTCTGCCCTCGGGACTCAAGTGATTATCGCGGATATTGCCGGTCGTCTACTCCCGCGCGAAGATGAAGAGGCGGGCCAAGTTCTAGACGAAGTCTTCAATAAGGAAAAAATCAAAGTACTCACACAGTCTCGCGTCGTTGCACTCGAGAAAGATGGTATCAGCAAGAAAGTGATTTTCTTGCGAGGTGGTCAGGAAAAATCAATTCGCGTAGATGAAGTTCTAATGTGCACTGGTAATGCACCACATATTGATATTGGCCTCGAGAACGCTGGCGTAAAATTCACACGCAATGGCATTAAGGTTGATGAGCATATGTGCACGTCCGTAAAGAATATTTATGCAGCTGGCGATGTTTTGGGTGGCCACAGCTCAACTGAGCGTGCGCTTATGGAAGCACGCGTAGCCGTGGCGCAAATTTTAGGAAAGAAGAAAGCAATCGCCGATTATCGCGGTATTATTCGTGTGACAGATATTGTTCCAGAAGTGGCCGAAGTGGGTGATACCGAGGATGACTTGATTCGCCATGATGCTAAATATAATCGCACGATTCTGCCACTAAATGCAGTGATGAAAGCAAACACTACCGACAATACGATGGGCTTCATTAAGCTAATTACAACCAAAAAGACCAATAAAATTCTGGGGGCAACTATTATGGCGCCACAGGCAGGATTATTGATTCAGGAAATTGCACTTGCGATTCGTTTTGATATGACGACAATTGATTTAGCGAGTGCACCGCATTTAACTAACGATTGGAGTGAGCTGGTACGCACAGCGTGCGAACAAGTATAGGTGGGCATGAAAAAGGGTGATTTTAATCCATTGTTGGACTACCGACCGGAGAGAATTTTTCCTCCGTCTTGTTTGGGGCGGCAGGATTCTTATCAACCATCAAAGAGAAAATGTCACAACGAGAACCGATCAAGTCAAATAACAACTAATATAAAGAAAGGAGCAGCAAAATGAAGCAAGACGATTCAGAAATATTCGCGATAGATGATGATGCTTTTTTGAATGGCGGCGATGACGATTTTGCTAGCAGTACTGCTGCGCCAGTATCTACCCCTACCCCTACCCCTACCCCTACCCCTGCGCCGACAGCTACTACTACATCAGCTACGGATGATTTTTCGACCGATAGTTCTTTTGCTGAACCAGCCCAAGAGGTTGTAGAAGCCCCTAGGCCTACTCCGACTATTGGTAGGTTCTCGACTAGTACTGGACCATCTACGAACTTGATTGGCGTACCGTACGAGCCAGAAAAGCCAGCCGAAAACGTCACGCCTGAGCCGGCCGAAGTACCTGCTAAGCCAGTAGAGGTGCCGGAAGAACCTGTCAAACCAGTAGAGACATCAGAGCAGCCCGTTAAACCAGCAGAGACGCCAGAAGAAGCACCTGCACCGGTTATAGACACCGCACCAGAAGAAGTAACACCTGTGGTTGAAGAACCGGCCGTAAAGATTGAGGATGCTCCAGAGGTTACGGATAAAGAAATTGTTGAGCCCGTAGTTGAGACTACAGAGCCGAAGGTCGAAAACGAACAGGCAGACCAACCAAAAACCGATGAGCCGAAGGTGACTGCGGTTGAGGCAGAAAAGCCAACGGAAGAACCCGTAGACGATAACAAGTCCAATCAAGAAGAAATCCCGTTAACGGCAGAAGTGCCGATGATGCAGGTAAAGACGCACAGTAAAGACGATAACCCATTTTTGAAAGATAATGCCTTTCATAAAATTGACGACGACGAAAAAACTGAGGCGCCTAAGATTAGTGCTTTTGAGACGACTGGCGGATCATTCGTAGAGACACCAGTAGAGCCACAGGTGCCAGACAAAGTGAGGCCATACCCTGGCATTCCTGAGCATGAAGACACAGATAATACTCCGAGGTCTTTCGTCCTGACGCCTAGCCAGACGATGGCAGAAGAATACGAAAAGAAATCCCTGGAGGAGAAAACAAAAGAGTCGAATGGAAAGGACGATGGTCCACAAATGCCTAGCCAGGAGATGGCGGACAGTTTCGTGGGGACTCCAATTGATGTCTCAGCGCTCGCAAAGGCCATGCATCACGAAAATGAAAGCGAAGAAGCCGACAGTCCGAAGCCCGATGAAGAGCCGGCCGTACTTGGACCTGTAATATCATCTGCGGGCATGGCATCTTTGACGGAAATTAATACATATTCACCATCACAATCTACTACCAGTACCACAGAAACACCAGCCGAAAAGCCGGCGGCAACGGCTGAAGAGCCAAAAGCCGACGAGGTGAAGGCCGAAGGAAAGCCAGCCGAGGAAAAACCAGTGGCAAAAGCAGAAAAGCCAGCCGAAGAAAAGCCGGCGACTGAAGTTGAAAAACCAGCAGAAGAAAAACCGGAAACCGAATTAGAAACGTCAACTGATAAGCCAGCCGAGGAAAAACCAGCGGCAGAAGCAGAAAAGCCAGCCGAAGAAAAGCCGGCGACTGAAGTTGAAAAACCAGCAGAAGAAAAACCTGAAGAGATTAAGTCGGAGTCAACCGACGAGAAGCCTGAAGGAGAAATATCTACTTATCCTTCTAATGGCGATGCAAATGCTACTCCAGAGCTTGCTCCAGAACTAGGCAACCAAAGCAAGCCGCCAAAGGCAAAGAATACGCATCCATTGATGTTTATCATTATCGGATGCGTCGCATTGGCCCTTGTGGTGGGATTGGTAATCTTGATTATTAACCTAATCAATCGACCAAGTGATGAGCCGGGCGGTGATGACGAGCCGGTTGCCGAAAAAATTAATACTTTCTTGTTGCCGGATGATTCTTCTAACTATGCCGTGTTTAACGAAAAAGGTGAAAAATTAACTGATTTCGTATTCAAGCCACAGAGGGAGGTTTTCCTGAATGGTCGCACGATCGTAAAAGACGTCGAATCAGATAAGGTAGGCATAATTAATGAGAATGGTGAATTTGTAGTAGAATACGGTAAATACAATTCTATTGATTTTGCAGGTGGCTTATACGAAGCTACGGATAGTGAAAAAAATGTATATTATATTGATCGCGATGGCAATGTCGCTATTGAAGCCAATAAAGATACGAAGATGTTGGCTAGCAACACAGGAAACTCATCTATCGCAGCTATAGCGCATGACGATAAAATTTTGATATTTGGCGTCACGGCCGAGCCACTAGTATCACTCGATCATGTTAAGGGCAAAGATCGAGCTGTCGAAGAGACATGCGATGAATATACTCTTATTCTTTATAATGGTACGACTTACCTATTTAATAATACGGAAGAGCCAAAATTACTGACGAGTTATAAGAGCAATAACCTCTATGAATTCATTAGCACCGGAAGAGACAGCATACGCCAAATGGTCTTGACGCCAACTAGCAATGATTCTGGTAAACCAGCACAGCTTCTATTTGGCGACAAGGTTGTGGAATCAAAAGTTGCTTGCGATTCAACGTCGACTTCACAAGATCATGCCGAGTGCGAATACTTCGATGGCAGACGATATTGGCTAAACGAAGATGGCGAACTGGGGCTCCGAATTGACGACAAATTCATCGCGAGCGAGACCGCTTATGTCCAAGTAAATGTGAAGGGCGAGCTGGAATTTTATATCGATGGAGAATTAAAAAATACCATTGAAAGCTGCCACGCAATGGCATATCCAAATATTAAGGGACATTACGAAAGCGACGCTTCGCATTACGTAATCATGAACTCTTGCGAGAAAGACAAAAAAGCTTTCTATGAATACTACGCGCTGAACGGCGAGAAAGCTTTTGAGGGTGAATTTGACTTGGGCGATAAATTCAATAAATACGGGACGGCAGCTGTCGTGGCTGGCGGCAAATCGTACTTAATTAACGATAAGGGTGAAAAAGTTAGTAACGACTACTTGTTAATTAGCCCTTTGAGCCGAGATCAGTACATAGCTACATCGCTAGATGCTAAACATCATTATTCGATTTGTGCAAAGACTAGTGCCGTGATAAATGTGCCAGAGCCAGTAAAAACTCCGGACAGAATTGAATTGGACAATGGAAAACTCTTGTTCTCCGTAGAAAATAATGGCAAATATACTATTTATGATGAGAATGGTGAAGAAGTGTTTAGTGTAGAGACTGCATACGTAATGCTAACTAAAAACTACATTCTCGCTATGAGCGAAGACCTCTTTGATGTTAAATTCTATACTCATGACGGTAAAGAATTCCATTCTTATAGTAGAAAAGTAAGAGTAGAAATGTAATAAGCGAAATCCCCCGAACATGGGGGATTTTTGATGGATAAAAAAATAGCCCGGATGGGCTTCTGAAATCTTGGTGGCGGGGGTTGGATTTGAACCAACGACCTTCTGGTTATGGGCCAGACGAGCTACCAGGCTGCTCTACCCCGCGACGATATTGAATATGATAACGCTAACTAAATAAAAAGTCAAGCCACTGCGAGAAATTACTGCGGTAGGACGGAATTTCGATAGGTTCTTCATTATATTTATTAATGGCGGCATCGGAGTTTTTAGGTAGAATTACCATGCTTTCACCAGGAAGCATTTTGCCAGATTTCTTACGCGCCATCAGCTCTTTATATTCATTAGTTTTGTAGTACTCCTGCTCTAGCCTGAGAGTATCAACCTCGAGTTGAAGCTTCGTCTGCTCGAGTTGGCGAGTTTTGAGCTTCTCTTCCAGAAACCAGTTACGCGACATAGATTCAATTGATCGATAAGTCCAGGTCAAACAAAGAATAAATGCAATGGCAAATAGAATGTTATTGAGGGTAAGAATGTCCTTCTTGGTGTAGTAGCCAAGCCTACGGAACCATGTTTTTACCTTCTCTAGCATAAGCTTATTATACCCTATTTTGAGGGTCTATATCTGGAAAATATGGTATACTTTCTAAGTGCGGGGGCATAGCTCAGCGGTCAGAGCAGTCGGCTCATAACCGATTGGTCGCTGGTTCAAACCCAGCTGCCCCCACCAAAAGGTATATAAATCGGCATTTTGGCCGATTTTTTTAGTGTTACACTATCCATCAAACATCTTGGAAATGGATTTACGATATAATGAAATTATGCATAAGAATAAAATTCCTTTAATAATCGCTGTAGTAGTTATTTGTGCGTCTTTAATCGTTTGCCTTGTGCTATGGATGAGCAATGCCCATCCTGAAAAGGAATTGATATATAGTACTACATATAGTTTTGCGTTTGGAAGCAGAAGAGTCCAAATATATGACAATGGCGAAGTATATGATGATCTAGAGATAGAAGAACCCGAGCATAAACCTGATTATAAATATGTAAAGACACTGACGACCGAACAAATAGATCAACTAAAAGACAAAAAGGCGCAGAATCTTAGCGAGAAAGAACTTTCTGATTTCGTCATAGAATTAGTGTACGGAGTGCACGAATTTGGCAAAACTGGAGAATATTAGAGCTTAAGTTCTTGAGGCCTAAAAATCCCATTTTCCCCCTGTTAACTTGACATTTTTAACCATAAGTGCTATAATAGATTATGTAAGCTTTTATCAGTTTACGTCCCTACTCAGTACACGACCAATCTACTCTGAAAGGAGATTTAAGATGGAACGCGAGCACTTTGAAGCAATACAGCACAGAACCTGCAGCGACGGCTGGGTCGAAACCGGCCCCGTGTACCGCAGAGCGGACGGAAGCACCTTCATGGTCCCGCCCAAGCATGTCCATTCCATCATTGGCGGTGATTATGTCACCTACGGAGCATACACTCAGGACGAGCTGAAGAAATTCAGCGACGAAGACTTGAAGAAGCGCTCCCCGGATTGGCAAGACTGGTAAAAATTACGCACAACCAACGGGGCCTCCGGGCCCCGTTTTCCCTTCCTAAAAATCTTTTGGCGCCATACGCGCAAGAATGACATTTCGATAATGGCTAGCGTCTTTGTCGCAAGTCGACAAAAGCAAAAGTTTATCATTATCAGATACTTCGATATCTCGCTGATTAACAATATCAGCGCTAATCATATTCAAAATTTGGCTATAATTAGCATTCCGATAAAGATTGACACTATAAATATGGCTGTCGCTGACATTTGGGCGGGCGGCTAAAATAAATTCTAATCTGTAAGTTTTTTCCGGCGTATAAAGCGTGCCAGCGCGGTGCGTACTAAAGTATTCCGCATCGAGGAATTTAGTAATATCTGAGAACATTTTGCTGTCGCTCATGCGGTGGCCATAAATAACCGTATAGTTATCATTTATACCATTATTACGATAGTCTACAAAAGCAGAGCCAGCCGTCGAATATTCCCCACGATAATTACGCGTAAGGTATTTGACATTATCGCGATTATACCAAACGACTGGCAAGTCGATCGTGGTATCATCGACTTTTAGCCATGCAACAATTTCATCATTAATTGCCTTAAGTTCCTCAAAAGAATGATCTGGCTCAGCAGCCATCTCAGAAGATATAGCCAAAACGTCATTATCGAGTTTAGCGCTAGTAGTTACGCGATGAATGTCAAAAATCGCGTAAAAACCTACTAAGGCAATAAACAAAAAGATTGAGAACGACACGGCATCAATTAGCCGTTCAAAAAGATCACGCAGTTTCTCCACAATTTTCATACTAAATATCCCTTGTTCGCAAAATACTTATTACCTTTCCATAAATTTCCGCTTTCTTGATGACGCCAAAAGTGCGTGAATCTTCATCAGAGTCGAGATTGTCGTTGACGACAAAATAGGCTCCTGCCTGAACGCGCTGAGGGTAGGATATTTTTAAAGTATTCCCTGGCGATAAATCATAGGCCGGTGAATCTGATATTTCCTGGCCGTTCACGGATAAATGCCCATGTTCATCTAGCGAGATAACATCATCTTCGACAGCGACAATGCGCGAAATATACTGCTTGCCGTCTTTCGAGAACAATATTACATCGCCAACAGTAAGGCCTTCGTTGGAGCGATGAAAGAGCGAGAGATCGCCGTCCGACACGCGCGGCGACATCGCGAGCCCCTCAACTCTCTTTATTCCAAACAAAACACCCAGAATTATCCAAAAGATTACAGCTAACACGACTAGCTTAACGCCTAAGCGAATCCAATCGCGATGCGGATTTTCTTTTTTAAATTCTGGGTGTTTCATGTTTTTGTTTTAGTTTTAGTTTTAGTTGGGGTTTTGATTAGCGACTATTCGCTGGCTTTTTTGCTGCGAGCAACGAAGAAGGCGCCAAAGGTACCAATCATTGCAATCAAGACGAATGGAAGGATGGTAAGCATCACACCGGTACGTGGAGTAACTTCCTTGTTGTTGACGAAGGAAATTTTGTTGTTAGTACCAAAGTTAGCATTATCTTGGGCTACAGTTGTCTTAGTGGCAGAAGTTTTGCTATCAGTAGTAGAGCCATCAATATAGGTCTTATAATCGGTTGCGCCAGACTCAGTGGCAGAATATTGTTGACCAATTAGAATTTCGCTGACGTCATTTTTCTTACCGATTGTTGCGCTTTCGCCATGTTTGAGATGAATTGTCGTTGAACCGCTAGCAGCAACCGTAGCTGGGTTATTGGCACAAGTAGAGGCCGTATCAAGGGTATAAGTACCAGTTGCGCTGCCAGCGAAGTTTACTGCGATATCGAAACATTCGTCACGATCAGCAGAGTTACCAGTTACGGATTTTTCGATGGAGACATAGGTGCGTACGGCGCCGCTTCTGAATACTACGGCGTTGTTGGTCGGACCGGCTTCGACCTTATTGCCAGAAGCATTTGTTACGCCTACAAGTGTCGCTGTATGATTACCAGTTGGAACATTATTGTTATCCACTTCGTTACGGACAGAAACCCAAGCCGTATAACTATCTGTACTGACCGGATAGTTAATCGGGTCACCACTTTCAGTTTCTCTAATAGTAAATCCATAATCACCGATTTCACTGAAGACGATTTCACTGAAATTAATCACCTCTGATGCAGAAACTTTTCCGTTCGTTGGGGCCGTATTATCGAACGTAATGCCAACTGTACCAAATGTACCAGTTACTGAAGCTGGGTTAGTATCTAACGGAGTAATCGTATAGGTAAAACCTGCAGTCACTGGGCCAGATACGCCGGAGATTTGCCTTGTGTAATAGTATTCCGCAGAACCATACTCTGGGCTGACGGTCCAGGCGCTTACGTTTGCGAGTGGCGTTAGCGAAGTGGCGACGATGGCTCCTGCTGCTAAGATTGATAATCCTTTATGTTTCATTTATTTTGACCTTTCTTTATTATTTCTCTCTTTTGTTTTAACGAATTTGAATTATGTAATCATCCTATTCTCTTCGACTTGCCTTTCTCGTCTTATTGACGTAGATGGCACC
>JAEEGL015825553.1_pt1 | contig 11158 bp, 8 predicted proteins | sample 9134231 | NCBI WGS metagenome assembly JAEEGL01 (sample SAMN16246548, study PRJNA631951) | gut metagenome | biome: gut microbiome; feature: rumen; material: fiber-attached | host: Bos | place: Iran: Karaj | collected 2018-10
CTCGAAACAGGTTTCCACCAACCCTATGAGTGCCATCCAGGGTATGATGAGCGGCGTGCAGGTGATTCAGAGCGGTGCACCCGGTGCCGGCCCTTCGGTCAAGATCCGCGGCGTGGGTTCCATCGGCGACTATGCAAAACCCCTTTACGTGGTTGACGGCGTGTTCGTGGATAATATCGATTTCCTTTCGGGAAACGACATTGAGTCCCTGACAGTGCTCAAGGATGCCTCCGCATCGGCCATCTACGGCGTACGCGCTGCAAACGGTGTCGTGCTGGTAACCACACGCAAGGGCTCTCACGGTCACGTGAATGTTGCCTACGACGGATACGCCGGAGTGCAGCTTCCCTCCCACATTATGAAACTCACCAATACCGGACAGTATGTACAGTTGATGAACGAGGCCAACGCAAACACGATCGGCTACTCTCCCATAAGCGCGGCCGATTATCCCGGCGATACCGACTGGTATGCGGCACTGGTTCATCCGGCACTGACCCACAGTCATTCGCTGGACCTCTCCGGCGCCAACGAAGGCACCAACTATTCGGTCGGTCTGAGTTATTTCTATCAGGACGGTATTATGAACTACACGAAGAACGACTACAACCGCCTGAATTTCCGCGCACGCCTGGACCAGAAAGTCACCGACTGGCTTGCTGTGGGTGTCAACAACGTTTTGTCGCGCACCTGGCAGAACAATGCCGACGCGGAGGCATACAATCAGGCATTTGTCAATCCCCCCGTGTACAATATTTACAACGAAGGCAACGCTGCCGCCTATCCCGAGAAATTTGATTCCCCCCAGCTCTACGGCTTTCCCAATGCTTACGGCAACCCGGTGGCCAATGCTTTTTACCACCGCAGCTACGGCACGGGCCTGAAAGATGTATTCTCTGTTTACGCAGACTTTACAATCATTCCTGACGTGCTCAAGTTCAAGACCTCCTACAATCTGGATTTTGACTTCTACGACAGTCAGAACTATTCTCCTGAAAACTATGTCGGAGGAAGCCAGGGACAGTCCATAAGCAGTCTATCAAAAACATTCGGATACGGGCTCTACCAGATTCTTGACAATGTGTTGACCTACAACGGGTCAAAAGGTCTGAACTCCTGGTCGGTGATGCTGGGCCAGTCCACCCGCTGGCAGTTCAACAGCTCGCTGTCCGGCACGGTCTACAGCGTCCCGGACTTTGACGATGCCTCCCGCTATCTTGTGAACGGGTCGTACAAAAACCGTCTTGCCACGGACGACGCCACCCGCTATCACGGCCTGTCGGCCTTCACGAGGGCAACTTTCAACCACGCCGACAAGTATCTGGCGACCCTCACCTTCCGCGCCGACGGCAGTTCGAAATATCAGCAGAAATGGGGCTTCTTCCCCTCTCTTGGCCTCGGATGGAACATCTCCAACGAAGACTTTATGCAGAGCCAGAACACCTTCGACTTTTTAAAGATGCGCGCCAGCTGGGGTATGCTCGGCAACGACAATGTACCGGCAAACTCCACGCTTATAGTGGGTGCTTCCGGAGTGGAGGCATCCGCAGTATTCGGCGATGACAACGTGATGGACGGAGTCGGGGCCCAGACGGTATTCCAGAATTCCCTGCTCTGGGAAGTTGTCACTGAATTCAACGTAGGCTTTGATATGGCCTTTTTGAAGAACCGCCTCACCGCCGAGATCGACTATTACCACCGCACGACCGACAACGTCGTATTCTATGCCCCTATTGCCACCGGCGGCGGCACGGCCACCCTTCTGGCAAATAACGGCAAGGTCCTCAACCAAGGCGTGGAGATGGCGGTGGGTTGGGCCGAGCAGGTGGGAGACTTCGGTTACAGCCTGAACTTCAACGCTACCACCATCAGCAACAAAGTCCTTGAGCTCAGGGGACGCGACGAGATTCCGGGAGCTGCGGTGAACGGTGTTTACAGCACTTCCACGCGTGTCGGATATCCCATCGGCGCCTTCTGGGGTTATAAGATAGACGGGGTTTACGGCTCCGAGAAGGACGCCCTCATGGACCCCGTTTCCCAGGTCATAAAGGACGCCGGTTTCTTCAAGTACAAGGACATTGACTCCAACCAGGAGATAAACGACAAGGACCGCACGTTCCTGGGTTCACCCATCCCCTGGCTAATAGTTGGTTTCAACGCTTCTGCCAACTGGCGGGGCTGGGATGCATCCATATTGCTGAACGCCCAGGTCGGAAACAAGATCCTGAACCGGAAACGTATGAACCGCAGCATCTTCCCCGAAGGCAACTATGACCTTGACTTCTACAACAACCGGTGGACAAAAGAGAACAAGAGTGAAAAGTATCCTTCGGCGGAGGCCTACGGAACCAACTTCATACAGCAGGCCAACGAGTTCTTCGTAGAAGACGGTTCATTCTTCCGCATCCAGAACATACAGGTCGGGTATACCTTCAAGAACATTCCCGGCGTGAAGGGCCTTCGTGCATATCTCTCTGCCCAACGCCCCTTGTCGCTGTTCCGTTACAACGGTTTCACCACCGAAATCGGCGGTTCCCCCATCGAGAGCGGTATAGACAACAGCGTATATCCTATGCAGTCCATCTGGACAGCCGGTATCAATCTTAACTTCTAAAAGCCGGACACTATGAAAAAGCTTATATATACTTTTCTGACCATCGCACTGCTGGCTTCCTGCACCGATTTTCTGGATATACGCACAGAGGCCACGATGCCCACCAGCGGCACCGATTATTCCAAGAGCGAATTGATATTCCAAAGCGTAAGTGCGGCATACGCCTCGCTGCGCCTGTCGGAGGGCGATGCCTTCGCATACGTTTCGGTGTTTGAAATGCCGGCCGACGATGCCGACAAAGGCTCTACCGCCACCGACGCCGCAGCCACCGCCGGCGAACTCGATTCATTCTCTTACGGTCCCGCCAACACCCTTATCAACCAGATGTGGACCAAGTTCTACGATATTGCCTCCGCTGCAAACCACGCTCTTCAGGAACTGGCCGAATTCGAGGAGAGTATGTCCACGGAAAACAACCGGGCGTATTGCCGCCAGTGTGCCGGAGAGGCCAGAGTCATCCGTGCATATGCATATTTCAATCTGCTCCGTCTGTTCGGCAGCGTTCCTATCGTGGACCGCAGCATGAGTGCAGAAGAACTTGCTTCCAATCCCGCGAAATCAGAGGCGGAGATCTACAAGTTCATCTACGATGACCTGACACAGGCCATCGCCGTCCTGCCCGAACGTTATTCCAAGAAACAGGCCGGCCGCTTTACCGTCTATACAGCCCACGCCCTCAAAAGCAAGGTTGCCTTATACAAAAAGGACTGGGCTGCCGCAGCCTCCGAGGCCGACATCATTATCCGCAGCAAGAAATTCTCACTGATCCCGGTGTTCCGCGATGTTTTCTCTATGGAAAACGAGAACTGCCCCGAATCACTGATGGAAATCCAGGCATCCTCCCTTGGCCAGAGCAGCGGTGACGCACCTCTCTGCTATTATGCCTTTATACAGGGGCCACGCAACAACCAACCCTCCAATATGCAGGGTTGGGGATTCAAGGTCCCCAGCCAGACTCTTGTAGATTGGCTCGAAGCACGAGGCGACCAGGACCGCATCGACGCCACGATCTTACGCAGCGGCACAACCACTCCGGAGGGGGATGTTATCCTGGCGAGCTGCCCCAACCCCTACTACAACGGCAAGGTTTACACACCGTCTTCGTACAACCTATGGTCGTACAACGGGTACGGCTTCGACTACAACATGCGCATCATCCGCTATGCCGAAGTGCTGCTGACCTATGCCGAGGCTGTGGCAAACGGAGCGTCAGAAGGTGAGATTTCTGCCTACGATGCATTTAATTCGGTAAGGGCGCGGGCAGGACTGAAACCAGTCGAGGCCACTCTGGAAAACATCCTTGACGAACGACGTGCCGAACTTGCAATGGAAGAGAACAGGTTCTTTGACCTGGTGCGCACCGGGCAGGCTGCCAAGGTGCTTGGCAAGTTGGGGTTCAAGCCGGGAAGAAACGAACACTTTCCCATTCCCGATGCCCAGCGCAAGCTTAATCCCACGCTGCCTGAATCTCCTGGATATACCTATTAATCCAAAATATTTACTAACCAATTCCAAACACAATCATTAAAATGAAAAAATTATTTGTATTGTTTGCTGTTGCAGCCGGTCTTATCGCTGCATCCTGCACCAAACCCGATGACCCTAAAAACGATCCCAAAGGCGGCGTAAAAGTAGCCGAAGATGCCCTTGTGGCTTATTTCCCACTCGATGACGCTACTGAGAAAATCGGCGGCCTGACCCTTGACAGCCAGGGTGCCGGCACCGAGGCCAACTTCGTAGCCGGCCGCAGGAACAAATGCTATCAGGGCACAAAGGATTCCTACCTGCGCTTCAATCTCCCCGCAAACAGCCCGATCAAAACCCTCAAGGCTATGTCCATTTCTATGTGGCTGAAACACGCCGAGATTGACTGGGACTGCGCCCCCGTTCCCCAGGTATTCCAAATCACCCGCACCGACGACCGCTGCTGGGGCAATTTTGCAATGAGCTGCGACCGTACAGACAAGGGTGCAGGCTTCCTGACTTGGAAAGTCATGTTCCAGGGAAAAGAAGTACGGAAGGATGAAGAAACCGGTGAAATGAAAGAGTATCCCGCCGGCATCTGGAAAACCACAAACTCTTTCACCGAGAAAGATGGTGTGAAGACTTATAACTGGCCCACCCTGGCTCCCGCCGGCCGCTGGAACCATATCATTTATGCATACGACAATGTTACCTCCACTTTCCACTGCTATCTGAACGGTGTCGACATCACCCCTGAAACCGAGGTTGACTGCATTTTTGGCGAGAAGAAAGAGAAAGCCGGTGACCTTAAGTTCCTCAATGCAGAGCAGGTAATGATTGGCAACTGGGATGTCAAGTACACCTCCGCAGAAGGCTGGGGCTGGGCAGACGAGTGGATCGGCGGCTTCGAGAATGGTCAGGTCGACGAAATCCGCCTCTTCAACCGCGCCCTCACTGCAGCAGAGGCCAAAGCACTCTACGATGCAGAGGTGGCTGCAATGACCGAATAATCTTGTTTTTAGGCGACAGGGGGAGGGATCTCCCTGTCGTCACAAATGAAAAGGTTTTTGTCTATAGCGGTTTTGCTGCTTGCTTTCGGCTGCAGCAAACCCTCTGGGGAGGTGCAATCCGGCATACTCCAGGAGGCTCAGTTATGCGGCCACACCATCCGTCATCGCCAGATTGAAAAGAATATTCCGACAGACGGTGTCGTATTCAGGCTGGTGTTCTCCAAACCGGTAGATTTGACGGATGTCAAGGCCATAGTGTTTGACGGCGGCGATTTTACGGTTACGGCCGGAGAAGACGAAAGGACTGTCATCCTCAAACCCACGGAGACTCTCCGGCATTCTCACTCTTATACTCTGGCTCTCCTTCAAGGACAGGTATTTGGAATCCGCCTTGCAGATGAATATATCTTCCATTTTACAACAGTCCCTGAGCCGATCGATGACAAAGAGGTCTTCCCCCGCATCTCCACCGACGACCTTCTCACACTGGTTCAAAAGCGCACTTTCAAATATTTCTGGGATTTCGCACATCCGGTGAGCGGACTGGCGCGCGAGCGCAATACCAGTGGAGAAACCGTGACCGCCGGTGGCAGCGGTTTCGGCCTGATGGCTATTCCTGTGGGTATCAAGAGGGGCTTCATAAGCCGCGAAGAGGGGTGCGAACGCGCATTGAAGGTGGTTGATTTCCTCTCCACCAAAGCCGAGCGTTTTCACGGTGCCTTCTCCCACTGGCTCGACGGTACCACCGGCAAGGCCTTGGCCTTCAGTACTTACGACAACGGGGCCGACCTGGTAGAGACCGCTTTCCTTATGGAGGGCCTGCTGACCCTAAGGGCTTTCTTTGACGGCCACGACGATGCCGAAAGCGCCCTTCGCAGTAACATCACCGCCCTTTGGGAAGCGGTGGAATGGGACTGGTTTACCCGGGGTGGGCAAAGAGCGCTTTACTGGCACTGGTCGCCAGAATACGCGTGGCAGATGAATATGCAGATACGGGGCTGGAACGAGGCGCTGATAGTGTATGTGCTGGCAGCATCCTCGCCCACACACAGAATATCGAAGGAAGTTTACGACCACGGCTGGGCACCCGGCCGGAACAACAAGAAGTTCTATGGCATAACCCTCCCTCTGGGCCCTGACTACGGCGGCCCCCTCTTCTTCTCCCACTACTCGTTCCTGGGTCTGGATCCCCGCAACCTGGCTGACTCTTATGCTGATTACTGGGAGCAGAACGTGGCCCACGCCAGGATCAATCACGCCTACTGCGCCGCCAATCCGAAGAACAAATATGGCTACAGCGACTGTTGCTGGGGACTGACCGCCAGCGATATCAAGGGAGGTTATACAGCATCTTCTCCCACCAACGACCGTGGTACCATAGCCCCTACGGCCGCACTGTCCAGTATGCCCTACACTCCAGATGAGTCATTGTCCGCCCTGGAATATTTTTACTACCGTCTTGGCGACCGTCTGCTGGGCGACTACGGCTTCTACGATGCATTCTGTCCGGAAGACCGCTGGTTCGCCACCAGCTATATCGCCATAGACCAGGGGCCCATCGTATGTATGATAGAGAATTACCGCAGCGGCCTGCTGTGGAACACGTTTATGAAAGACCCCGACGTTTGCCGGGGCCTGGATAATCTTGGATTCAGTTATTAGAGTTGGGTGTCTTCGACGTCCGGCAGGAATGCCTGGCGCAGACGGTTCGATAGTTTGCGGGATTCGACATCCCGCTTCTTGGCCTCCACTATCTCCTGGTATTTCTCGTAAACCCCGTCCACGACATCGTCCCAGTCAACATAGAGTTGCTCCCGGGCGGCGGCGGAGAGACGCCGGTACTCAGCCTCGTTGTTCATTACCTCTTCTATCCTGCCGGCAAAGGCCTCTTCTGTGGGTTCGCAGACAATGGCATTGACCCTGTCGGTCACAGTAGCGGCGGTTCGGGCACCTTTCAGGAACACGGACGGCGTCCCCTGACAGGCCGCTTCTATCTGAACCAGTGAGTTGGCGTCGTAGAGCGACGGGAACAGGAAAAGTTTGGCGCGGGAGTAGAGGTCCTGCAAATCTTCCCGCTCGCTTACCAGGCCGGTCATAATGACCCTGTCCTGCAAATCGAGGGATTCTACAAGGTCGGCAAGCTTATGCTCATCCTGCCCCTGTCCCACGAAAATCATCTTGAAATTATGCCCGCGGTCCTTGAGAATCCTGAGCGCACGCACTGTGAAATCGATGTTCTTGATAAAGTTTATGCGGCCCACGAACAGGAAAACCACGTCGTCGCCGGCAAGACCGTAACGGGCGTTTACGCGGGCTGCAGCTGCCGCTGGATCGGCCACCGGAACGTGGTCGGTGGCGTTCTGCACCACCTTGCAGGGGGCGGTAAGGCCGTACTCCTTCTGATAAAGAGCCTTGATGGCATCATTCACCGCCCAGCACTCGTCACAGGCATTGAAGGTCATCATCACGGTAGAGAGGGCCACCTTTACGGCCGGCTCCAGTTTCAGCTGGCGGGCAAAGTCCTGACGGTACTGCGAGTGCAGGGTGGCAATCAGCGGCACATTGCGGGTTTTGGCGTAAAATGTGCCGGCGATGCCAAGGGTAAACGGCGAATGGATGTGTACCAGATCCACCTTGCTGCGGGAGAGCGGTATCTGAAACTTGGGATCCACCGTCCCCAGCGGAAGGGAATAATCCAGACCGCCCAGCGGAAGGCTGTGACAACGCACTATTTCGTAGGGATATTTCTTGTCTTCTGCTTCGTCGTACCCTTTCACTCCGGGACAGAACAACACCACCTCGCCCTTTTTTGCAAGGCGGGTGGCATAGTTGTCAACAACTTTTATGACACCGTCCACCATAGGATAGAAGGTGTCCAGGAACAACCCTACTTTCATCCGTTTTTATTTCCAGAAAGGCAGGTCTTTCAGGCTGCAGATAGTGCCGCCGTAGATGCTTTTGATATATTCCAGACCGCGGTCGCAGTCTTCCTGGGTCAGCGTATCGGTGGTTTCTCGGGGAACCACGATGTTGAAGCCGCGGAAGAAGGCGTCGGCACTGGTGTGACGGCAGCAGCAGTCAGCCTGCCAGCCGGTAATGATTACTGTGTCCACACCCTTCTCGCGGAGGTCAAGCTCCAGCGGGGTCTGGAAAAAGCCGCTGTAGGTCTTCTTGGGGATGAGGACGTCGCCCTTCTGGGGCTTGAGTTCGTCGATGACCTCCGCACCCCAGGTTCCCTCGACTGCGTGGGGGCCCCAGACCTTGAACTCCTTGTCAATCTCGGGAGTGTGGCTGTCGTTGGCATAGAAAACCGGCACGCCGGCTGCACGGGCCTTCTCAAGAAGTTCGCGGATAGGCTCTACGATATTTTTGATTCTGGGATGTGCGATGACCCCTGTTACAAAATCGTTGACCATATCAACGACGATAACTGCATATTTGCTCATCTTATTCAATTTTTAGAATTTGCGAATTAACGTACAAATATAAAGCCGAATTGGTTATTTTTAATTATTTTTGGATTGTTTTACCGATAACGTGTTATGAACGGCACCCCAACCCCACGTCCCGACTGGGCCATCGACCTCGACAAGGTCGTCGCCACCAAGTTTCCGGGCAAGAAAATTCCCAAATGGTTTATAAACTGGATGAAGCGTTTCGTCCATCAGGACTTCCTGAACGGAATGGCCACCAAGGGCTATGAGGGGCTGGACTTCTGTACCGAGAGTATGAAATATCTCGATGTGACGCTCGATGTCCACGGACTGGAAAACGTGGTGGTCCCCGAGGGGTCCCGTCTCACTTTTGTGAGCAACCACCCGCTGGGCGGTCCCGACGGGGTAGCCGTGGCCAGCATCGTGGGACAGCACTTCGGCAGCAACATCAGGCTGATGGTAAACGACTTCCTTATGGCTCTCAAGGGGCTCGCCCCTATCTGCATACCCATCAACAAGACCGGCGGACAGTCGCGCAACCTCCCAAGACTCATAAAAGAGGGCTACGAGTCGGACAACAATATGATAGTTTTCCCCGCCGGGCTCTGCTCTCGCAGGATAAACGGCAAGATACAGGATCTTCCGTGGGGCAAGAACTTCGTGCAGGAGAGCGTCGCCACGGGACGCTGGGTGGTGCCTATCCACTTTGAGGGGCGCAACTCCAACCGCTTCTACAACGTGGCCAATCTGTGCAAATGGCTCGGTATCAAATTCAACATCGCGATGCTGTTCTTGCCCGACGAGCTCTATCGCAACCAGCATAAGACATTCAAAATAACATTCGGCAAGCCTCTCCCGCCCGAAACGTTCGACAGCAGCAAGACACCTGCACAGTGGGCGGCCTGGGTTCGCGAAAAAGTATATCAGTTATGAAAGAGATAATTGCACCGGTTCCTCTGGAAAAACTGGAGGCCGAACTTACTGCCGAAAGGCGGCTTTGCAACACCAACAAGGGCGGCAATGTGATTTATGTGGTGGATGCCCACGACTCTCCCAATGTTATGCAGGAGATAGGCCGCCTGCGCGAGATTTCGTTCCGCGAAGGTGGCGGCGGCAGCGGCGGGGAGGTCGATATAGACGAGTTCGACACTATGGAGGTCCCCTACAAGCAGATTGTGGTGTGGGATCCCGACTCCAAGGCCATCCTGGGCGGCTACCGGTATATCCTCGGCCCGGACGTCAAACTGAGGGAAGACGGGCAGCCGCTGCTCGCCACCACCCATATGTTCCGCTTCAGCGAAACTTTCATAAAGGAGTACCTGCCCCACACTATGGAGCTGGGCCGCAGTTTCGTGACCCCCGACTACCAGAGTTCGCGCGCCGGAGCCAAGGCGCTCTATGCGCTGGACAATCTCTGGGACGGCATCGCAGCCGTGGTTAACGAGCACCCCAGCATCATCTATTTCTTCGGGAAGATGACTATGTACCCTTCGTACGACCGCACTTCCCGCGACCTGATACTCCATTTCCTCTGGAAACACTTCCCCGACCCCGAGGAGCTGGTGCGCCCCATAAAGCCCGTGATGCCCGAAACCAATCCGCGGCTGATGGACCTGATACTCAAGGACACGGAGTTCAAGGACGACTACCGCAACCTCAAGGAAGCGGTGCGCAAGCTCGGCACCAACATCCCTCCACTGGTGAACTCCTATATGAACAGTTCTCCCTCCATGAAGATGCTGGGAACCGCCATCAACGATGAGTTCTCCGATGTTGAGGAGACCGGCATTATGATATGCTACACCGAGATGTACCCCGAGAAGCGCGACCGCCATACGCTGGCCTCGGTGAGCGAGTGGGTATCGAGGGTACGCAAGCGCTTCCCCAAGATGAGCAAGGAGACCGTGGACAGGCTCGCCGAACACCGGCACAAACGCAAGTTCGCCATCTTTGAGCGGTTCAAACGCAAGAGAAACAAAGCCTGATGCTCACCCCTGACTTTGAGCAGACCTGGGAACGGCTCGCGCCCGGATATATGGCCGACGCCGTGAAGGAATTCAACGGCTACCCCGAAGTGGTGCTGGCCTGGGCTGCCTATCTGGGAGCCGCGGTGGCCTGCCTCTGGGACCGCGACTGGGAAACGTATAAAGATTGCGACTATGCTTTCTATTGCGGCGAGAGGGGATTCGACTATATGGACGAACACATCACGACGGACATCCTCGGCCTTGAACTGGACAGTCCGCAGGCCCTGAACCTGGCCGACTTCTTCCGCTCCAAGGCCACCGAAGCGTACGGTTTGCTGCGCCACAGCGGAGTGGAGCCGGGCAGTGTGGACGCCTACAACGCCGTTGCCGGGGCTGTCGCCACAATGTACACCCTGGGTGCCAGCCACATCCTGGCCAAACTCGGCTACAAGTGGACCCAGGCATAATCGGCAGGGCCTTTCTTTTGGCCAAGTCCCTTTTTTTTACTATCTTCGGCATCGTTTTTTGAAAACCGAAGAAAATCACTATGAAAGACTACTTCAAAAGTATGCTCTCTGCCGAGGAACTCGCGCAGCTGGAGTATTTCCCTACCATTGGAGAATTTGTAAACTGGATTGAAAACAAGTGGCGCGACCTTCCGGCCCTTTC
>JAEEGL016689073.1_pt1 | contig 11158 bp, 10 predicted proteins | sample 9134231 | NCBI WGS metagenome assembly JAEEGL01 (sample SAMN16246548, study PRJNA631951) | gut metagenome | biome: gut microbiome; feature: rumen; material: fiber-attached | host: Bos | place: Iran: Karaj | collected 2018-10
AACAACATCCGCCACCGTAAGCCGCTCCCGGTCTACGGCAAGGGAGAGAACGTGCGCGACTGGCTGTACGTGGAAGACCACGCCCGTGCCATCGACCTCATCTTCCACAAGGGCACCGTGGCCGAGACGTACAACATCGGAGGCTTCAACGAGTGGAAGAATATCGACATCATCAAGGTGCTCGTCAACACCGTGGACCGGCTGCTGGGCCGTCCAGAGGGCGCCGACATGGATCTGATCACCTATGTCACCGACCGTGCGGGGCACGACCTGCGCTACGCCATCGACTCCAGCAAGCTCCAGAAGGAGCTTGGATGGGAGCCGTCCCTGCAGTTCGAGGAGGGCATAGAAAAGACCGTCCGCTGGTACCTCGACAACCAGGCCTGGATGGACAACGTCACCTCCGGCGACTACCAGAAGTATTACGAAGACATGTACAAAGGCAGATAGTATGGCCTACCGTCAATTGACCCCAAGCGAAATCAGCGCCCTCGAAAGCAACGGATGCCTCTGCGAGAACTGGAACGATGTCCAGGTGTCGTGGGAGTGGGAGTCGTTTACCGACCGCATCGTCAACGTTACCTTCTCCGGACGTATCCGTCTGGGATCTTTTGGGGGCTACCACAACTTCCCGGGCGGCATTTCGCTGAGAAACGGCGTCCGTCACGCATTCCTGCACAACGTCACGGTCGGCGACAGGGTGCTGATCCGCAAGACCGGGGAATATATTGCCAACTACGAGATCGGCGACGATACGCTGATCGACAACGTCGACGTGCTCGCCGTGGAAGGCGAAACCTGCTTCGGCAACGGAGTTGAAGTGTCGGTGCTCAACGAGACCGGCGGGCGTGAAGTGGTCATGACGGACAACCTCACCGCCCACACCGCCTACATGATGGCGATGTACCGTCACCGTGGCAACCTCCATGGCAGGATATCGTCGCTGGCCAAGGAGTACGCCGAGTCCAAGAGGAGCGCGACGGGGCGCATCGGGCGCAACGTGCGGATCTGCAACTGCGGAGTGATTACCGACGTGGAAGTAGGCGACTGCGCCGATATCAACGGTGCCATGCGCCTGCACGACGGCAGCGTCAACTCCAACGAATCCGATCCCGTTACCGTGGGCAGCGGCGTGCGTGCCGAGCACTTTATCTTCAGCTCCGGCAGCCAGATCGAGAGCAACGCCCTGCTGACCCGCTGTTTCGTGGGGCAGGCCTGCAAGCTCGGGCACGGGTATTCCGCCTCCGACTCGCTGTTCTTCAGCAACTGCCAGGGCGAGAACGGAGAGGCGTGCGCCATCTTTGCCGGGCCGTTCACCGTTACGCACCACAAGTCCACGCTGCTGATCGCCGGCATGTTCTCGTTCATGAATGCCGGCAGCGGGTCCAACCAGAGCAACCATATGTACAAACTGGGGCCGATCCATCAGGGCGTGCTGGAAAGGGGAGCGCGCACAGCATCCGACTCCTACATCCTCTGGCCTTCGCGAGTCGGACCGTTCTCGCTGGTGATGGGGCGTCATGTCACTCACTCCGACACCACCAACCTGCCGTTCTCGTATCTGATCGAGAAGAACAACACCACATTCCTGGCGCCTGGCGTGAACCTGAGGAGCGTAGGCACCATCCGCGACGCCCAGAAGTGGCCGAAGCGCGACGCCCGCAAGGACCCGGTAAAGCTGGACTGCATCAACTACAATCTGCTGAGTCCCTTCACCATACAGAAGATGTTCAAGGGCCTCAAGACTCTCGACAACCTCAAGTACTCCTCCGGCGAACTGTCCGACCTGTACTCGTTCCACAGCACCAAGATTACCAACAGCGCCCTGAACAAGGGCATACGCTACTACAATATCGGCATCAAGAAGTTCCTCGGCAATTCGCTCATCAAGCGTCTTGAGAACCTGCCTGCAGGGGCCACGGATGCCGACCTTCAGGCGATGCTCCGCCCCGACACCGAGGTCGGAAGCGGCCTCTGGGTGGACGTGAGCGGCCTCATTGCACCCCGTAGCGAGGTGGCCCGTCTGATGGACGACATCGAGTCCGGAGCCGTCGCCAGCATAGAGGCAATCAACGCCCGTTTCCGCGAGATGCATGCCAATTACTACACCTACGAGTGGACCTGGGCGTACGGCAAGATCCAGGAGTTCTTTGGCATCGACCCTGCCGCGATGACCAAGGCCCAGGCGGCCGGAATAGTGCGCGACTGGCAGGAGGCGGTAGTCTCACTCGACCGCGAGGTGTACGAAGACGCCCGCAAGGAGTTCTCCCTCGCAGCCATGACGGGCTTCGGGGCCGACGGCGAGCGCCAGGACAAGGAAAACGACTTCCAGCACGTCCGCGGCGACTTCGACGAGAACCCCTTCGTCCGCGAAACCCTCGCCCACATCGATCGCAAGACTGCGCTGGGGGAGGAGATGATAAAGCGTTTAAATAGTTAATATCTTATAAATCATATGAAAATTGCAGTTGCCGGTACCGGATATGTGGGAATGAGCATCGCTACCTTGCTTGCACAGCGCAACAAGGTGGTGGCGGTGGATGTTGTGCCGGAGAAGGTGGAGAAGATCAACCGCAGGGAGAGTCCGATTGCCGACGAGTATATCGAGAAGTACCTGGCGGAGAAGGAGTTGGACCTGACTGCGACGCTGGATGGCCGCGAGGCGTACCGCGATGCTGATTTCGTGGTGATTGCGGCTCCGACGAACTACGATCCGCAGAGGAATTTCTTTGATACGAGTCACGTTGAGGAGGTGATCGAGCTGGTGCTGAGTGTGAATCCGGGGGCGGTGATGGTGATTAAGTCCACCGTGCCGGTGGGGTACACCGCCGGGCTCCAGAAGCGTTATCTGCAGGGCCGGTTCCTGTTCAGTCCGGAGTTCCTGCGAGAGAGCAAGGCGCTGTACGATAACCTGTATCCCAGCCGCATAATTGTTGGCTTTGATTCCATGCCCGCTGCGCTATCCTCCGCAGCAGATTATTTTTCGGGGCGGGACCCGAAAAACCAATCTGCAGCTCCGTCCGCAACGCTGGCCCAGGCAGCGGGCATGGAATCTGCAGCCCGCACCTTCGCAGCCATGCTGAAAGAAGCGGCACTGAACGAGCCGCCGGTGCTGTTGATGGGGGCGACGGAGGCGGAGGCGGTGAAGCTGTTCGCGAACACGTACCTGGCGTTGAGGGTGAGCTATTTCAATGAGCTGGACACTTATGCCGAGATGAAGGGTTTGGATACGAGGGCGATTATCGAGGGGGTAGGACTGGATCCGAGGATTGGCAGTCACTATAACAATCCGAGTTTCGGGTATGGCGGGTACTGCCTGCCGAAGGATACAAAGCAGCTGCTGGCGAATTTCAACGATGTGCCGGAGAACCTTATCAAGGCCATCGTGGAGAGCAACCGGACGCGCAAGGATTACATCGCGGACCGTGTGCTGGAGAAGGCGGGTTATTATACCGCATCGAGCGCGTACGATTCGGCACGGGAGCATCCGGTGGTCGTGGGCGTGTACCGCCTGACGATGAAAACCGGCTCCGACAACTTCCGCCAGAGCGCGATCCAGGGCATCATGAAACGTATCAAGGCCAAGGGCGCTACGGTAATCGTGTACGAGCCTGCGCTAGAAGACGGCAGCACCTTCTTCGGCAGCCTCGTGGTGAACGACCTTGCCGCTTTCAAAACCCGGGCGGATGCCATCATCGCCAACCGCTACGATCCTTCGCTCGATGATGTCGCCGCCAAGGTTTATACCCGCGATATTTTCAAGAGGGACTAAATGAAAACGATACTCGTTACCGGTTCGGCCGGGTTCATAGGGGCTTATTTGGTGAGGCGGCTGCTTGAGGGCGGCGAGCCTGTGAGCGTGGTGGGCCTGGACAACCTGAACGGGTATTACGATCCGGCGCTGAAGGCGTACCGGTTACGGGAGATTGAGAAGGTGGCGGGGGAGCATCCGGAGTGCAGGTACACGTTCATTAAGGGCGACATCGCCGACCAGGGACTGGTGGAGCACTTGTTCGAGGAGTATCGGTTCGACATTGTTGTGAACCTGGCGGCTCAGGCGGGGGTGCGGTACAGTATTGAGAATCCGGGGGCGTATGTTGAGAGCAACGTGCTGGGGTTCTACAACATTCTGGAGGCGTGCAGGAAGTGGCCGGTGGAGCATCTGGTGTACGCCAGCAGCTCGAGCGTGTACGGCGGCAACAGCAAGGTGCCGTTCAGTACCGAGGACAAGGTGGACACGCCGGTGAGTCTGTATGCGGCCACGAAGAAGAGTAACGAGCTATTCGCGCACGTGTACAGCAAGCTCTACGGCATCCCGACGACGGGGCTGCGGTTCTTTACGGTCTACGGGCCCGCTGGCCGGCCGGACATGGCGTACTTTGGTTTCACGGACAAACTGTGCCGTGGCGAAACGATCGAGCTTTACGGCTACGGCGAGTGCAAGAGGGATTTTACGTATATCGACGATATCGTTGAGGGGATAATCCGGGTTATGGCCAAGGCCCCGTCTCCTCATGCTGGGCTTGCCCCGGCATCTCATGCTCCCTACGCCATCTACAACATCGGTGGCGGCAATCCGGTAGTGTTGATGGAGTTCGTGCGGACGCTGGAAGAGGAGCTGGTTGCGGCGGGCGTACTGCCTCAGGACTACGACTTCGAGGCGCACAAGAAGCTGGTGCCGATGCAGCCCGGCGACGTGCCAGTAACCGTTGCCGACACCTCCGCCCTGGAGCGGGACTTCGGGTTCAAGCCGCAGACTCCGTTGCGCGAAGGCCTCCGCAAGTTCGCGGAATGGTATAAGGCGTATTATAGTGCGCAAGAAAGGTGATGAGAAGTAAGGTATAAGTATTATGACCGCTAAGGACCTGATAGAGAAACTCTCAGAAATAGCACCAGACACAGAGATTGTCGGGGGCATGTGGAACGGAAAGGTCGATACATACACGGTGATAGATGAGTTTCACGTGTTCCAATATGACCAGATATATTCCGACTTCTATGGAACACCCGGGGCTTTCGATAACAAGTTGCTGAAGATCCGTTCAAAGGATGTGGCTTATCTAGGGTCGCAATTCGATAGTCTAGACACGCGGGTGGTTGCCGACCGGAGAGTAACCTGGCGAATGCTACGAATCCTCCGCATGCATCGCTCCAAGGAATGGAAGAAGGAACAGCTATTTAAGCTTCTGCTAGAGTTTGCTGGGATAAGTAACTAGAACGGATATAGACAGTTCTCCGTATTGTCGAAGTCGGTTGTTGCTGATAGTTGTTTCAAGAGTAAAGATTCATTAATAGACGATTCATGAGAATTGAGGGTGATAGTTTACGGAATGGTGTTATGTATTCTGATCCTGAGATTGAGTCTTTTGGATATGAGTATAAGCGGATTAATCATAATACACATGTTTTATCTTTGTGAAACAGTGTTTCTTTATGATCGTTTTGAGAAGATAAACACATGATGAGTGCTATTCAACATATTGATTGGTGGTCAATCATTATTGGGGCGATTCTGGCTATTGTTATACCTTGGTTAATCAAGTTTGTGTCCAGTTTGTTTCGTCCTACTTTACAGAAGTATCATTTGTCATTGTTAAAGAATGGTGAAGAGAGTACATTTACCAGCAGTAATAGAGAGTCTGTTACTGTTGATGTAAAGTATAACGGTGAGCGATATGATGGGGTTATTTCAGTTTTAAATATTGAATTGAATAATGATGGGCAGTATGATATTAGCTTTATTAAGCACTTTAATCGTCCAATTCATTTGCGGAGTAGTAAATACAAAATAATTGATGCTTACACAGTTAACAACGGCCCAGTAAAAGCTCTTATTGAGAAGAGTGAAGATAATTCGTTTAGTATTTCATGGGATTTATTAAAACGTAAAGAGAGTATTAGAATACAATTGATTGGTCAGCTGATTGAAACAGAAAGCAGTTCAAAAGCAAAAGGGAATTATTTGTACCCTTCATTTTTTGAGAGCCTTCAGTTCAATGTTCGGTCTGATTGCGTAGATTTTATTAAGCCCAAGAGGTTATCATATAAGATGATGGCGACGTTTTTTACAGTGGTCATTATTTTGATGGCAAGCGTTCATATCTTTTTTTCTCTGAGAGGGGAAAATAATATTAAAGAATACGCGTTTGTAGTAAATAATAATACATATACTCGAGCCATTTCTTATGATAGTTATCAAGATTGTTTTGTATTATCTCCAAGGGATAGTATAAAGTCTGCGAATGTATTTGATTTTAATAAGCACCCAGAGGTCATGATTAGAGTATATAATACTCGAGGCATCGTGGCACATTTATTATTGGGTTATTTATCCTTTATAGTTATGATATGGATTCTTTCTTTCTTCCTTCATCTTGCAAATAAAAGAGAGGATAAAAAGAAGGTATTTGATGAATAGTGTTTTTTAAATGAACTCTTTTCAATCTAGTTTATTAGATCTAGAGGGCCTGATTTTTAAATAGTTTTAAATTGTAGAGGATGAGGCAGCAGGTTTTATCGTTATAGGATTATCTTTCCCATTTTTTCAGTAAGAAAGGTAAAACATTGTTTTAGCAGACTTTTACCGACAATTATGCCAGATTTGATTGATATCTATCACGGTTCAGACCACATTATCGAACAGCCAACATTCGGAGATGGAAAGATTCACAACGATTATGGGCTGGGCTTCTATTGCACCGAGCATGTGGAGTTGGCCAAGGAATGGGCGTGCTCGGCCGACAGTGATGGATATGCAAATCATTATTCACTTGACTGTCGCGGGCTTAGCGTGCTGAATCTCAACGGGCCGGAGTACAACATTCTTAATTGGCTGGCCATCCTGCTCGAGAACCGCAAGTTCAATGTGGCCGACGGTCTGCCCCAGCGGGCTAATGCTTACTTGCGTGAAAACTTCAAGGTCGATTATGACAATTATGATATTATAGTTGGTTACCGGGCTAACGACTCCTATTTCTCATACGCAGGAGACTTTGTGAGCGGGACGCTTTCACTGTCCGATTTGTCGGAAGCCATGCGGCTGGGTAAATTGGGCGAACAGGTGGTTCTGAAGACAAAGAAGGCCTTCGAGGCACTCACCTTCGTTGATGCGATCAAGGCTCCCTGTCAGGAGTATTTCGCCAAGTACAAGTCTCGTGACGATGAGGCCCGTGCCAACTACGGCCAGATTGCATCCAAGCCTGTGGCTGAGAACGAGATATACGTGATAGACATCATTAGAAACAACTGGAAAAATGGCTAGAGCATATAAGAAAACATACCTTAACGGTGCCATGCGCAACCTTGCCGTGATGATGGATTGCGGCGTGAGGAAGTACGGCTATCCTATTGAGGATTTCTATCAGAAGTTCCTCGCGAGCGAGGTGTCGCGACAGTTCGGCGGCGGCAATCCGCGATATTTGGTTGGCATGTCTGGAGCCGAGTTGGCCGACCGTGTGGTGGAGGCCTCCGGCGGAACCGTGCTGAAGGAGAACGACGGCACCTATACTGTTGGACCCGAGTATTGGGCCGGTTGGGCGCTTGCCTACTATCAGTGGCTGTCGCGTCGCAGTTTCGCATATATGCACAGAAATGGTTTGGGCATCAAAGAAGTGGTAAGTATGTACTATCCCCTCCACGAGGCCGACCTATCCAAGTTCGCCGATGCCGCAAACGGCATTATTGAAAGAAACCGTACGTAAACTGACTACGAACCGACACCAACCAAGGTATAGGGAATGTGCGGAAATAATATGTTTGACATTATGGCCCTGGCTCAGTTAAGTGAGCCGATAAAGCGAGTGATTGAATGCCTGGAGAAGGGCGCAAGTGCGCTCTTTGCTCCTGTCATATACAAGCGTATGGAAAGGGCAAAGATGTTGATAGCCAGTGAACACTCAGAGCCAAAGGCCGAGCTTGTCCTCAAAGAGGCGATGACCCAGGACTTCATTGATGAGATCCGCAGCACCCGCGACAAGTGTGAACTGGAAAACATTGCAGAAATCTATGGCGGAGCAATGAAACTCCTTCGTAACTTCGATTCAGCACAACTGCCAGCTACATCGCCCAGCGCCGAATGGTCGGCCCACTTTTTCGACTGCTCCAAAAACTGCTCCGACGACGAAGTCCGCAAGCTTTGGTCAAGAATACTTGCCGAAGAAATCAAGGACCCCGGCCACTATTACAAACGCACTCTCTCGAACCTCCGACTCATCGAGCGATACGAAGCCGAATGGTTTGTGGATTTTTGCAAGTATAGCATGGATGATTGCTATATCCCCTCATTTGTCCTTGACGATGAAATGTACACCTTCAACCAGTATCAATCATTGGTTGACTGTGGCTTCTTGAACTCCGAACGTGGCATTGTTGAGCTGCATGGAGAGAGTACCTTAAAACTGAAAACAGGTTCAATAAGTATCAAGGCTACTGGAGAAAAGTATGAAATGCCTATTCTGACACTGACCGATTCTGGAATGCAGATTTGTTCATTGATAGATATTGACGCTGATCCGGTTTTTGTGGATAAACTGGTTAATACAATCAACGGAAGCGGAGGGGCTTCAGCAAGTATTGGAGTTCCATAATAACAAAACAGATATGAACTCACCACAACATAATTTCCCTAATGGGCTATTTGTCTTGCGCTTGGGCAAGGAGGAAACCTTGGCCAAAGTAGAGGAATTGTCGTTGATGTTTATGAGAGAGTTGAAGGACAAGGATGCGGTTAAGAAGTGTAAGGAAGCGCGTCATCGCCTTCTGACGTTTTTGGAAGAATGCTTCTTCCCGGAGACCTGTGGTGTTAACAGGAGTATGAATCTCATAAAAGGGATGGACACCGATAACGCCACTCTTGCACGGACGAATGGAGAAAAGATGTATTGCTTCCTGGTTAATCTTAAACTTTTAGTGGATCATTCTTTTCTATTGAGTGAACTCCCTTCCTGCCGAGCCCTGCTGGATGATACAGCCGAGGTGGCAGCACAAAAAGCGCTCGACATAATTAATAACAACATAGTCACGGGAATAAAACATGGTTTATTCATTGGTAAAGACATCCACGACTTGTTCTCCATCGCCGATGTAAAGCGATTCTATCAAGAGGGTCTTGGCGAATTTGAGAATGAGAAAGCGGAAGGATGGACGTTATCACCCCCGGAGCAAATCCTTGAGCGTAAATTTCTGATTGAAAACAAGTACTGCGATCTGGCAGCGCTCCACGTGGCGGGGCGACTAACAAAAGAGCTTTATGAAACAGAGAGGATATGGATTGAGGAACAAGAGCAAAAGATGTATGCGGGCAATAATTTCGTGCAGATTTCTCTTGTGTAAACAATCAGGTTGTTCATTCCTTTTGAAATATGCACATAGAAATACTGAATAATAGGTCGCGGAGATTTAGGCAAAAGAATAATTAAGAAGAGAGCCCAAAGCAGGTTAGAATGACGGCCGAGTACTAATAGATAAATGGACTTGATTTGACGACAGCAGTCTATTTAATCAATTTGATTTACACAAGGTGGTGTGTGACCGATTAGCGAGAGTTCTTAGTTATCTCAAAAAGAATTACCATTAGGTTATTTATGATAGAAGATGGGACGTAATTGCAAGTGATTATAATTTATCTTTGGAGATTGAGTGTTTTTTCTTATGATAATGAGGATTCTCAACCCTTTTTGAAAAGTGGAGAATGGCATTTCTTAATGCTAGCAAATCTTTAGAAGATAATCGCAAACGTAAATCAGACAGATCTCTTTCCCTTTTTGCTGATTGCATTTCAAAAGGAGATATATTTAATGAGATGTTCTGCTACATTTAATCATTCAGTTCAGGCATGAGAGCAGCTGGAATAATTATTATTGGCAACATAATAAAGAAATAGTATATGTCAGTTTTTAAAGACAAAGTTCTCTTGATTACAGGAGGAACAGGTAGTTTTGGTAATGCAGTATTACGTCGTTTTTTGGATAGTGATATCAAAGAAATTCGCATCCTTAGCCGAGACGAGAAAAAACAGGATGACATGCGTCATTTTTTACAGGCTAATCGCTCTGATGTGGCTCACAAGGTGAAGTTCTACATAGGTAATGTTCGTCAGAGAGAAGCCGTTGATTTTGCTATGGATGGTGTTGACTATGTTTTCAGTGCTGCAGCCTTGAAACAAGTCCCTAGTTGCGAGTTTTTCCTGTCGAGAATACGTTAGTTAGCAAGCTAACGTCCTGACCTTCAATTCAATATGCGATTACCGTTACATCAATCGCTCAACCAGTTGCACATAGCCCCAAAATTGGACAACATTGGACACTATTGCAACGCAGCCGCCAGACATTTTAAAGACCTATCCGTTGTGCGTGTTTCATTGCCCGGTTGTGCAAAAACTCAGCACCTTACGTAGCAAACACGCCTGCAATTTACAATTTTTTTTCGACTCATAAAAGCCGCGTTTCACCGAAAACGCAAAAAACTCCAAGAACCCGAACGCCATCGAACACAAGTGTCCTCCACCCTCGACACCCGATGCGTCCCCGCTCGCCTAGAAGAAAACACCCGTCGATAACATCTCAAAGACCCCCTCACCCGCGAGCAAACAAAACCAGAAAAAATTCGTTTAAAAAACGTCATAATATAAATTGTTACTTTTCGCACAAAGAAGATAATCAACATAATCTAAACCACCAAGCCTCAAGACAAAAAGTTACCACTTATGGCAAAGACGAAACTCTCCATATCCCTCATCAAGACAGGCATCACTAATCTGGCCGATATGGTTAGAGTGAATGACTGCACCCATAAGGAACTCCCCGGGATAGGCCATTTCTATTACAACAACTCCAGGCCTAAAGATCCTGACTGGTTGCAAAACTTCTTCCTCGGTCAGCTAGGGGAGGAACCAAAACTCAAGACATCCTTTGTCCAAGCCCTCCTTATCATCAAGCGGAACTACCAAGATGAGACAAGATACTTTGCTATCGCATTCGGTTACGGTCGGAATCTTCTAATCCCCGGTGCCATTGAACCCCGATTTGGGCTTAAGACAACTCTCAACACCATTGATCCTAAGCAACTACGTAGCTTGGATAAGAATAGTCTAGAGGCTATCCCCACTAAGGGTCGAGTGCAATCTAGTAAGCTTTCAGAGTTAGAAGTCTTCAATCTGGAT
>JAEEGL017447496.1_pt1 | contig 11158 bp, 9 predicted proteins | sample 9134231 | NCBI WGS metagenome assembly JAEEGL01 (sample SAMN16246548, study PRJNA631951) | gut metagenome | biome: gut microbiome; feature: rumen; material: fiber-attached | host: Bos | place: Iran: Karaj | collected 2018-10
CTCACCACATGCTCTGCGCCATTCATGTTAAGCAGGTTTTTCACCCATTCGCTTGATGTGTCCTCGTTGTCGTACATGCGATTGCGCACCTGCACCCAGCATGTGCCCAGTCCAAACGACTCGGCTTGCAGCTGAATGTAGCTCGATGCGATGGCTGCATCCTCTACCCACACATCGCTGATGCTTGGATTGGCACTCACCACTACTGCCAAGGCACATCCTGCCAGCAATTCGGCGCCATGTGGCTTGCAGTGCGAGAGTTGTTCAAGCAACTCCTTGTCATCGACAAGCGTGAACTGGCATGGTCTTCGGTTCATGCTTGTAGGTGCCAGCAGTCCTGCCTCAACAATGGCTTTCACTTGGTTTGGATCGAGCGCCTCGTCGGTAAACTTGCGACAGCTTCGACGCTTGAGGAAAATGCTTTGTTGGTAGTTCATATTATCAGAATTCAATAATAGTTGCTTCAATGCTGTGCGTGCCCTTGCCGTCTCATTGCGCCAACGATTGGTTTATTTCATCAATGTAGTTGAGGATTTCCTCACGTCCGCGACCATCCTCGCTTGATGTTGTAAATACTGGTGGCAGTTCTTCCCAAGAGTGCAGCAGGTGACGTTTATAGGCGGCAATAGCTTGAGCCCCGGCCACTTTGCCGAGTTTGTCGAGCTTAGTGAACACGATGCTGAATGGTACCCCATTCTCTCCAAGCCACTCCATAAACTCTATGTCAATCTTTTGGGGTTTGAGCCGGCAGTCGATAAGCACAAAGAGGTTGGTCATTTGCTCACGCTCAAGCACATAGTCCTCGATAATCTTCTTTAGTTGTTCGCGACTGTCCTTGCTACGCTTGGCATAACCATAACCAGGCAAGTCAACGATATACCATTCGTCATTAATGAGGAAATGGTTGATAAGCAGCGTTTTGCCAGGGGTGGAAGATGTCTTCGCCAGTCCCTTGTGGTTGGTGAGCATGTTAATAAGCGACGATTTACCCACATTAGAGCGACCTATAAATGCATACTCTGGTTTGTTGCCAGCAGGGCATTTTGCGTAATCAGTGTTACTTATCTCAAATTTTGCAGTTCTGATATTCATAGTTTTCAATATTTTTACAAAGGTAATAAAAACATTGTAATGCATAAAGCATTTCGTTGTTTTTTAAAAAATACTTCGTAACTTTGCCCAATAAATACACAATACTATGATTTCATTTACTTGCGATTACATTGAGGGTGCACACCCAGCGATATTGAACCGATTGATAGAGACCAACATGACTCAAGTGGAGGGTTATGGAGAAGATCCGTTTTGCGAGAATGCACGCACTCGCATTCGTCAGGCCACTGGCTGCCCCGATGCCGACGTGTTCTTCTTAGTGGGCGGCACACAGACTAATTCGACCGTTATAGACGCTATGCTCCGCCGCTATGAGGGCGTAATTGCCGTTGAGACTGGCCACATTGCCGTGCACGAGAGTGGGGCAGTGGAGTTTAGTGGCCACAAAGTCATCACATTACCTAATCATCTTGGTAAGATGGACGCAGGTGAGCTTCGTGAGTATCTGGCTCATTTCCATGGTGATCCCACTTGGCCTCACATGGTTTATCCTGGAATGGTATATATTTCGTTTCCAACGGAATATGGCACTATATATAGCCTCGATGAACTCAAGGCTATAAAATTTATTTGCGAGGAATATGAGATACCGCTTTTTATCGATGGAGCACGCTTGGGCTATGGTCTTGCCAGTCCTGCTGCCGATGTTGACTTGAAAAAGCTTGCTCAGTTGTGCGACGTTTTCTACATTGGTGGCACTAAGGTGGGCGCCTTGTGCGGCGAGGCGGTGGTATTTCCTAAAGGCAACGCACCGCGCCAGTTCTTCACCATTATCAAGCAGCATGGCGCATTGTTGGCAAAGGGCAGACTGCTGGGCATTCAGTTTGACACATTGTTTACCAATAATTTATACATGAACATTGCTCAGCATGCCATCGACATGGCAATGGAGTTGAAGAACATGTTTGCAAGCAAAGGTTTTGAGTTCTATATCGATTCACCCACCAATCAACAATTCCCCATCTTGACACAAAAACAGATGGATGCGCTTGAAGGGCTAGTGGCCTTTGAAGTGTGGGACAAGTTACCCGACGGCCGTTTCATAACTCGTTTTGCAACAAGCTGGGCCACTCCTATCGAGAATATCGATATCCTAGCAGGATTGTTGTGATAGGGAACGCCAGTCAACACTGATAAACTTTCTCGTTTTTGCGCCTTTTCTCTTTTTCTATTTCCTTTTTCTCCTTATCGGCGTCTTCTTTCTTTTGGATTTTCTGTTTGGGTTTTTCTCTTTCGTTAGGTTTGTTGTTGTTGCCCTCGCTGAAGCTCTTAATCATTTCCTCCACTACTTCTTGATTGCCATATAGATAGTTTACCACAATCTCAATTACTGTAGTGGTCTTTTCGCTCACCAGATAGGCGATGATGCAGCGTGTGCCGTCGGGCATCGTACCTTCAAGGGAATAGCTTTTAAAGCCTTTCACCTTGATTTTCATCATTTTTGTGTCATACATGTTGAATCCCATGGCACGGCTTTTCAAGCGCTCCTCAAGGTTTTTCTTGTTGGTGTTTTCGTTCTTGACATAGTGCTGCAAGGTCATCACCATCTCATCCCAGTTGATTTGTGCCGATGAAGGGTCTTGAAAAAAGCTGAAAGGCACATGACCACCCTCGGGGACATCAAATGCTATGTCAAACCTCTCCCACGTATATACCTTGGCGTTTGCCTTGCCTGCCGATATTAATGCTATAACAGCTATCAAGGCAAGTATGCTGAAATATTTATTTGCTGATTTCATAGTTAATATCTTCTTTTTTATCAGTTGTTGTGGTGTCGGCGGGTAGGGGAGCGGCATTACTTAACCATTGTTCCCACTGTTTCTCATTGCCATTAAAGACATCCAAATCGACATCACCATTTATGCCGTTCACTCTGCCATGGTGACTGTATTGTTGTAGCTGATGAGGAATATGGGCAATATCATCGGGTTTCTTAAACGAACAAAGCCATAAGTTGACATTTACGAATGGACGGTCTTTGACATATTTCTTATACCCATTGCCATTGGTGTAAATCATCACCTTAAAGCCGCGAGATTGAAGGTTGTCAATCATGAAATTTAGATTCTTCATGGTGATGTCGTCGCTCACATTGTCGTTTATTTCGTCCTCAACATCGATAACTAGCGGCAAGTCAAGTTTGCGCCAGCCCACTGCCTCCACAAAGTTCTTGGCCTGATTGATGCCGTCGGTGTTTTTGCGGAAGTAGTGATAGGCTCCCACCTTCAAGCCGTTAGCCTTTGCTCGGTTATAGTTGGTAGTAAACAAAGAGTCGAGGACGTCTTCTCCCTCGCTGGCCTTGATGATGACGAAACTGAAGTCGTCATTTTTCACTTTGTAGAAATCGATATCACCATTGTGGCTGGAGATGTCGATGCCCACAATGGGATACTTGCTGCGGTCAACTACCACTTCGCCGTGCCACCAATAGTAGATGGTGTGGCGATTCTCATATCCCAAAAAGCCTAAAAGCAAAACAAATAGCACAGCTAGCCCTATAAGGACTCGCTTAAAGACCTTGCTGTGGCGGCTAGTCTTTGGTGTGCTGTTTGTCTTGCTATTTTTCATGCTATAATTTATTATATAATGTTGTTGAGAACTACACTTGCTACGTTCCTGCCGTGGTAAATTGTTTAGAACAATGGAAATGATACAGCGGGGTTAGTATATTTGTCCTCAAATTCTTGCTGGCTCATTGTAAACATCATGATGCCCTGAATAAGGCTTATGATGCTAGTCACAGCCGCCAGGATACCACAACTGATGAGGCTGGCTACCAAGAACACGATTCCTGGAGTGGTCTTGCCTAGGTAGAAGTAGTGAATGCCAATTGCACCAACGAGAATCGCTAGAAGGGCAGCGATGCCACGACTCTTGCCCGAAGGGCCCTCGGCAAAGACATCATTGCTTCGATAGGGCTGTTGATAGCCATATTGTGGTTGACCGTAGGGCTGACCATATTGCTGTTGCTGACCATATTGCTGCTGATTTCCACCAAATTGTGGTGGTTGCTGGTTGGTAGCAGTGTTGAAAAGCGTGTTGCAGTATGGACATGTGATGTTATCCACAGGTCGTTCCAAAATTACTGTGTTGCCGCAATTAGGGCATTTGTAAGTTGTAGCCATAGTTTTAAATTTTAGATTATTTCGACATTAAGGTTTTCTAAAAGTTTAACGGCGACGCTTGGAATTGTTTCCACCTTTGGCAGCGCGCTTTTGCTGCTCGAGCTGACGGCGCTGTGCCTCCTCTAGACGTGCCATGAAACCGCTTTTCTTCTTAGGCTTCTTAGCATTCTCGGCCATCACGGCTCTCACCTTGTCTTCCTTCACCATCATGCGAGTCAAGAATGTTTGGAGAATGGTGATAAGCAACGAGATGAAGTAGTAGTAGCTAAGACCCGAAGCATAGGTGTTGAAGAACACGAGGAACATGACTGGCATCAAGTACATCATCCACTTCATGCCTGGCATTGAGCTTGATGACTGCGATTGCATGTTCACATAGGTGTAAGCAATGTTGGTGATGGTCATCAGCAAGCAGAAGATGCTCAAGTGGTCGCCCAGGAATGGGATGCTGAAAGGCAACGAGATGAGGGCATCGGGAGCACTCAGGTCAGGAGCCCACAAGAACGATTGACCGCGCAAGTCAATGCTCGAGGGGAAGAACCAGAACATGGCAATGAGGAACGGCATCTGCAGCAGCATTGGCAAGCAGCCGCCCATGGGGTTTGCACCGGCCTGCTTGTAGAGTTCCATGATCTTTTGCTGCTTCTTCATGGCGTCTTCCTGATTGGGATATTTCTCGTTGATGGCCTGGATGTCGGGTTGCAGAATCTTCATCTTTGCCTGCGACATGTAGCTCTTATAAGTCAAAGGCCAGAGGACGAGTTTGAGCAAGATAGTCAGGACAAGTATCACGATGCCCATCGACCAGCCAAACTTGCACAGCCAGTTAAACACTGGCATGACGATGCTTGAGTTGATCCATCTGAAAAGCTTCCATCCCAGCGACACTAAGCGGGTGAGGTGCAAGTCCTCGCTGTTTGAGAACTTGTCGTAGCTCGAAAGCAAGTCATATCGGTTGGGGCCGATATAGAAGTAGAACGACGCTGGGGCAGCATTAGAGTAGCTGTAGTTGAAGCCTGTATAGACATCTACCTCTTTGAGGTATTTGTTATATTCTTTTTGACTGTCTTTGTAGGCTTTGCTTTCCAATCTGGTGTCTCCGCTGAAGCATTCGTTAGCGATTAATACAGTTGAGAAGAACTGGCTCTTGGCCGATATCCATTTCACCTTATCGGTAATGTTTTTATCATCATTGCTGTTCTCACTGAGGTTGTCAACGTCATTTTCGCCCTGTAGTTTCCAGTAGAGGGCGCTGTAGCGGTCTTCAAATTGCTTTCCAGCCTCTTGGCGTTGCATCTTCTGGTTCCAATGGAGGTTCATGCTGGTGATGTTGTTGTGCATGATCTTGTCCATGTTGGACTGCAGAATCTCCATGCGCACCATGTAGGAGTCTTTAACGAGGGTGTATTTAATGCTCCATTTTGCACCATTGGGCAGGTTCACAAGCGACATTGTCACGGTGGAGTCGCCCTGCTGGTTCTCGGGCACGAAATAGAAGTCTTTGGTGTCAAAGCTCTGGTCGCGGTTGTTGAGGATGAAGCTTAGGTTGTTGTTCCCTGGGCTTACGAGCTCAACGGGGACGCTATTGTTGGTCTTATAGTCTTCCTGTGAATGATAGGCCTTATAGCCGTTGAGTGTGGCGCGTGTGATCATGCCTCCCTTAGTGCTGATTTCTATCTTGATAGAATCGTTCTTGAGGGTGATTGTCTGAGCATTACCCTTAAGGCAGGCGCTGAACATCTGCGCGTTATTATATTTTGAGATTACCTGTTTTACGGCTTCTACGGCATTGACATTAGTGTTTACACTGTCGAGGCTCACTGTGGAGTCGCCCACTTTTACTGTGCCAGTTAGTTTGTCGCCAACTTTCTGGATATTTACACCGCCGTCGCTCAGTGCGCTGTCATTCTTTGCGACGAGTGCGCTCAGTGTTGCCCAATCGTCTTGTGTGAGCGAATCAATGGGTGCTGCCGCTTGGTTTTTATCGTTCTTCTCGGTTTTGGTGGTTTGCTTGTTGTTACCTTGTTTTGCGTCTTTGGCATTGTTTGATTGGCAATACATGAAGCCAAAGATTACTGCACACATCAGCAACATTCCAATTACCGTGTTTTTGTCCATAACTGTTTAAGTGTATTTTTTTTCGTTTTTGATAGCGTGATTTGCTATTGGGTTATTATTGATTCTTGTTTTTCTCTTCTATCGCTGCCCTCACAAAGTCCATGAAAAGAGGGTGGGGTATGAGCACCGTGCTGCTGTACTCTGGATGGTATTGTGTGCCTATGTACCACTTCTTGTCGGCAAGCTCAATGACTTCAACAAGATGTGTCTCGGGGTTCTCGCCCACGCAGTTCATGCCAGAGGCCTCAAGTTGTGAGCGGTACTCGTCGTTTAGCTCAAAGCGGTGGCGATGACGCTCCTCAATGTCAAGTCTTCCATAAGCCTTTGCAACTTTTGTGCCAGGTTTCAGATGACAAGCATAAGCTCCCAGACGCATAGTGCCTCCCATGTTAGTGATGCTCTTTTGCTCCTCCATCAGGTCGATGACATTGTTGGAGGTCTTAGGGTCAATCTCTACGCTGTTGGCATCGGTGAGGCCCATCACGTTGCGGGCAAACTCGATTACCATGCACTGCATGCCGTAGCATATGCCAAAGGTGGGCTTGTTGTGCTCGCGGCACCACTTCAAGGCTGCAAATTTTCCTTCGGTACCACGTTGGCCAAAACCTGGTGCCACCACCACGCCGTCCATGCCGCTGAGCAGTTCCTCGGCATTGCCGTCGTTGATTTTCTCGCTTGAGATATAGGTGATTTTCACTTTGTGGTCTTGATAGACGCCAGCGGTGAGCAGACTCTCGTCAATGCTCTTGTAAGCGTCTTGCAGTTCCACATATTTGCCCACGAGACCTATCTTCACAACCTCGCTAGCATTGCGCATCTTGTCGAGGAAGAAGTTCCACTTGGTGAGATCGGGCTCTCCGCTGAATGGTGTGCCTGTCTTTTCTAGAATGATTTGGTCAAGTTTCTGCTTGTGCATCATCAGTGGCACCTCATAGATGCTTGGGGCATCAAGGCTCTGCGTTACCGCATCGGGACTCACGTTGCAGAACTGTGCCACCTTGCGGCAATGCGCTGCAGGTAACTCGAGCTCAGTACGCAGCACAAGCACATCGGGCTGGATACCCACCTGCTGCAGCTGCTTCACGCTGTGCTGAGTGGGTTTAGTCTTCAACTCGCCTGCAGCCTTGATATAAGGCACGTAGGTGAGGTGAACCACCACGCAGTTGCGGCCAAGTTCCCATTTGAGCTGGCGCACGGCCTCTAAGAACGGCAGCGACTCAATGTCGCCCACTGTGCCACCTATCTCGGTAATCACGAAGTCATACTTGCCGGTGCTGCCCAGCAGCTTCACGCAGCGCTTAATCTCGTCGGTGATGTGAGGAATGATTTGCACCGTCTTCCCTAGATAGTCGCCGCGACGTTCCTTGTCAATCACGCTCTGATACACGCGGCCTGTGGTGATATTGTTAGCGCGAGTTGTCTTGATGTTAGTGAAACGCTCGTAATGGCCCAGGTCGAGATCTGCCTCGTGACCATCAACGGTGACATAGCACTCGCCGTGCTCATAGGGGTTCAGCGTGCCGGGGTCGATGTTGATGTACGGGTCAAACTTCTGCATTGTCACGTTAAAACCACGTGACAACAGCAGCCTAGCTATCGACGAAGATATAATGCCCTTGCCAAGCGAGGACACCACGCCACCAGTAACAAAAATGTATTTCGTGTCCACTTATTTTTGAGTAATATATATTTAAATTTAATTTAATATTTACTTAACAAACTGCAAAGGTAATCATTTTCTCCCAACCAATACCCCAACAGGGCAATAATTTAATGATATTTTTTCAAGCAACATGTTTTATTTCTCAATTCCTCAACCCCAAAACAAAAAAATCGGACAAAAAGAACCGACTCTTTCTTCCGATTTTCGGACAAAAAGAACCGCCCCCTTTTCCGAAAAAAAAGACCCTGCGCGATTCACATCGTGCAGGGCTTTTATTGTTTACTTAACTAATTTCAAATATTTGTAATTGTAAAATTCAACTAATAACTAATTCACTTTAAAATTCAAAATAAAATGCTCACACTAGCAAGGTTTTGAGCGAGCTCAACTTTGTCTCGTTTAATAGCATTTTTCACGATGCAAAGTTAGGGGTGTTGGGTGAGGTGCACAATCGCTATGATTTGGTATTTTTTTTGAAAGAACTCATTAATTTTTGTGTGTTTGCATAAAAATGACTACTTTTGCGGTCTAAATTGCTGAAAATTCTGTGTGATAATAAAAATTAATACCTAAAAAGAATATGAAAAAATTACTGGTTGTATTGTTGCTTTTGTTGAGCTGCTCTCATGTCAATGGCCAATTGTTGTGGAAGGTTAGCGGCAATGGCTGTTATGAGGCATCTTATCTGTTTGGGACTCTACACCTTGAGACGGGCGAATTTATCGATAGTGTTCCTGGCCTAACCTCGGCAATCGAAAGTGTGGACATCATTTTTGGTGAGTTGCAGGATGACAACTTGATGAGCATGAACACGATGATGCAGATGATGAAAGATGCTACTGCCCCCGCCGACAGCACCCTTGACAAGCTGCTCACTCCTGAGGATTATAAGATGGTTGACGCTGTAGTCAAAAAATATTTATATGGCTTCGGACTCAAAGAATTAGGAGTTTTGAAGCCTGTAGCCCTTACCACCTATCTCAGCATGATGCAGATGAAGGAGTTCTATCCTAACAGCCTGGACCCAAATAATTTGATAGATGTTGCTGTGCAAAAGCGTGGAAAACAGTTAGGAAAACGCGTTGAAGGCCTTGAAAGTGTAGAGGACCAGACGTCGGCACTATTTGGCGATCCGATTAAGAAGCAGGCCGAGGAACTGGTTGACTTCTGCCGCAAGGACGACAAGTTTGGCGATAGTAGCCGTCAACTCTATGAGGCTTATCGTGCCCAAGACCTTGCCGCAATAGAGAAAATCGTCTTCGATCCTGAGATGGGTATGGATGAGGCTGAAATGGACCGTATGAGTTATGTGCGCAACCGCAACTGGATGGACAAGATCACTCAAACCATACCTGTGCAGCGAGTTCTGGTTGCTGTTGGTGCTGCGCATTTGGTGGGCGAACAAGGTTTGATTCAGCTGCTCCGCTCTCGTGGCTATACTGTTGAGCCAGTGCAGGAAAAGGGACAATAAATAATTTGCCAAATTTAATAGTATATATTCAATTAATGATTCTCAAGCAGGCTTGCAGTCGGCTCAGGCCAATTTGCAATCGGCACAAGCCAAGGCTAATAGTGCCAAATTGGAATATGAGAGCAACAAGAACCTCTTTGACAAGAAAATCGTAAGTAATTATACGCTTGAGAACTCCTTGAATACCTACAAGCAGGCACAAGCTGCTGTAGGCCAGGCCAAAGCTTCGGTAGAGCAGGCTAGGGCCTCGGTAGAACAGGCTAGGGCTTCAGTTACACAGGCCCAAACTGGCGTGAGTTGCGCCAAGGTGAATCTGGGTAGAAGTGCTCCACGATGCCTATAACGGCACCCATGAGTTGATGGACAATGGCAAGGCCCGCTATCTTGAAGTGCTTACTGCACAGGAGACTCTGCTTAGCGCTCAGCTCAACGAAGCGATGAATATGTATGACGCGGCGACAGCTATCATTGATCTTTACATCGCATTGGGTGGGGCAACAAGATAGGTATAAACAATACAACTACACAAAAACACATATATCTTGAGCAAATCAATAAGCTCTTTGAGAAGGACCTGTCTCAGTAGATATTGATTGGTAATTATATATTTTTTCTTTCATTAAGAAAAAAATTGTATCTTTGCCGAAAATTTTGGAAATATGCGAACGTTTAATATTAATTTGCTGTTAGTACTTGGCGCTTTATTGCTGCTTTCATCATGCGAAAAAGATGAGGTTAAAGTCAAGCGCCGTGGCGAGCGACAGATTTATGTGCTCACCAGCGAAGGTCACATTTATGACCTTATGGGTGACAGGATTATGGAACTCCCCAACTGCGAGTATGCAAGTGAGATAATTAGCGATGGAGATGACTATTTCGTTTCGGGAAAGAGTACCAAGGACAAAGTGGGATACTGGAAAAACGGCAAGTGGAACACGTTGCACATCGATTTTATCGATAATGTGAGTCACGAGACGCAAGGTATAGCCAAGTGGGACTATTACATCTACCTCTTTGACTATCCCTACATCTTGAAAAACAGTGGTATCTTCCCACTTGATAGTTGTGAGAATTTCAACACGTCGGGACAGTGTATTGCCGTGAGCAATGGCAGATGCTATCTCGCAGGAAGGCAACACCACCATGGTGAGCCTAACGATGCAGTGCTCTACTATGAGTACAAGGGCCGCTATGCCAAAGCTATTCTCCCAAAGCCCAGCAAGGACGTGAACGGTCACGCCACTACGATTTTTGCCTACGATACTGTACATACTATCGTGGGCGGACATGTGGGTACCGAACCTTGCATCTGGGTTGACAAGGAGCTGCAAGTTCTCCCTCGCACTTTTGACGCACCTCCTTATGAATATGACCTTCCCCTTGGTCATGTGAGCTCGACTACTTATCTTAATGGCCACATATATGCTTGCGGATATGAAGATGATGAGAATCATAACATGCACGCTGTGCTTTGGGTTGACGGCATTCCACAGCATATTCATTCAGGACGTCAAGAAAAAGTTCTTTTTTCCTTTGCCGAAGAGCTTATGGCCTATGGCGACGATTTGTATATGCTCAGTTTTGAGTGCTACGAGCATGTATTGCCAAATGGCGAAACCGATACAAATATAGACATCTTTATTTGGATGAACGACAGGATAATAGCCA
>JAEEGL011302193.1_pt1 | contig 11157 bp, 8 predicted proteins | sample 9134231 | NCBI WGS metagenome assembly JAEEGL01 (sample SAMN16246548, study PRJNA631951) | gut metagenome | biome: gut microbiome; feature: rumen; material: fiber-attached | host: Bos | place: Iran: Karaj | collected 2018-10
ATACGGACTGCTGAAACTTGATGAGTTTATGAAGACGCTGATATTTACAGGAAGTGAACATACTTACGAAATACATGCCGAGTAACGAATGATTACATGGCGAGTAAAGCAACGTTACATGGCGAGTAAAAGTGAATTTGAAAAAAAAAGATATGAAATACTACAGTACGAACGGGAATGCACCCGTAGCTGATTTACGAAAGGCCGTTGTCAAAGGACTGGCCGAAGACCGTGGGCTCTACATGCCGGAGCGCATCAAGACGCTGCCGAAGGAGTTTTTCGACAACATGAAGGACATGAGTTTCCAGGAAATTGCTTATACGGTGGCCGACGCCTTCTTCGGCGAGGACGTGGAAGCCGACGTTCTGCGACAGATAGTCTATGACACGCTGGCGTTCGATTGCCCCGTGGTGAAGGTCGAAGAGAACATCTACGCGCTGGAACTGTTCCACGGCCCTACCCTTGCCTTCAAGGACGTGGGTGCACGGTTCATGGCAAGAATGCTGGCTTCGCAAAATCCCTCCGAGGGAGGGGAGATGGTGAACGTGCTGGTGGCTACCAGCGGCGACACGGGTTCTGCCGTTGCCAACGGATTCCTGGGTGTGGAGGGCATTCATGTGTATGTGCTCTACCCCAAGGGCAAGGTGAGCCACATTCAGGAGAGCCAGTTTACGACGCTGGGACGAAACATTACTGCCATTGAGGTGGACGGTGTGTTTGACGACTGTCAGCGGCTGGTGAAGTCGGCCTTCATGGACGAGGAGCTGAACCGCCACATGCGCCTCACGTCGGCCAACTCAATCAACGTGGCACGTTTCCTCCCGCAGGCGTTCTACTATTTTAACGCCGTAGCAAGATTAATAGAGAATGGAGAATTCGGAATTGAGAATTATGATTACACAGAAGGTTCTAAGAAGGGCATGCAAGCAAATCTTAATTCTCCATTCTCAATACCCAATTCTCAATTAGTAATGTGCGTTCCCAGCGGGAACTTCGGCAATATCTGCTCGGCATTGTTCGGTCACGAGATGGGACTGCCCGTCAGCCGCTTCATTGCTGCCAACAACGCCAACGACGTGTTCTACCAATACCTGCAGACGGGCCAGTACAACCCAAAGGCCTCAGTGCAGACACTGGCAAATGCGATGGACGTCGGTGACCCGTCGAACTTTGCACGTATCATCAACCTCTACAGCCGGAATGGTCAGTTGACGCCAGAAGAGACTCACCGGCGCATCAGCAGCCTCATCAGCGGCTGTACCTATACGGACGAGCAGATTCGCGAAACCATGCGCCAATGCTATGATGACACGGGCTACGTGCTCGATCCGCACGGTGCCTGTGGCTATCGTGCCCTGAAGGAGCAACTGCGCGAGGGTGAGGTCGGCGTGTTCTGTGAGACAGCCCACCCTGCCAAGTTCAAGGAGAAGGTGGACGAGATTCTGGGTACGGACATTGCCATTCCCGAGCGTCTGCAAGCCTTCATGCGCGGTCAAAAGCAGAGTGTGGCCATGGGCAAGGAATTTCAGGAATTTAAGAAATTCCTCTTGAGTTAGGAGTTTGGAATTCATCGCAGCGAAACGGCAAAGCCGAGCAAGAAGTTAATTGAAGATACATGAAGAATAAAGTCGTAACATTCGGAGAGATACTGCTCCGTTTCTCGAAGCCTGATTGTCTCCGCCTCAGTCAGGGCAATCGTTTCATCGGCAAGTACGGCGGTTCTGAGGCCAACGTGGCCGTAGGACTGGCCATGCAGGGAGATGAGGTGGACTACGTGTCGGCAGTACCCGACAACGACCCTGGACGGGCTGCGCGGCAATCGTTGCAAGAGTTTGGCGTGGGCACCCGTCATATTCTAACCCATGGTAATCGTTTGGGAACCTATTACTTTGAAGAGGCTGCCGGAATGCGCAACTCACGAGTGGCATACGACCGTGCCGGCTCGTCGTTCTCTGCGTTGGAGCCGGGCATGATTGACTGGCGCGAGGCATTCAAGGATGCGGCGGTGTTCCATTGCTCGGGCATTACTTGTGCCATTTCGCGCGGTGCTGCCGAAGCGACATTCGAGGGTGTACGTATAGCCGACGAGATGGGGCTGACCATTTCGTGTGACATCAACTACCGCAAGAACCTGTGGAAATACCCGGGTGCTGATCCGCACGGCATGCTTTGTGAGCTGATGAGCTACAGTGACATTATCTTCGGCGATGCCATTGAGTGGTATGTGGTGAGCGGCCATCCGCAAGTACCGTTTACCGCTATTTCCAACGACTACGAGATGCCGCTGCAAGCCTACCAGGACTGGCTCGATGCCATTCATGAGCAGTTCCCGCGTTGCGCCCGCACACTCATCGGCATCCGCAACCAGGTGAGCAGCAACCACCACACGCTGACGGGCGTTCTGCTGGCCGATGAGAAGATGTACCACACGCGCATTATCGACATCCCGCAGATTGTTGACCCCATGGGCGTGGGCGATGCCTTTGCCGCCTCCATGATACACTCGCACCTGCACTGGCCTGACGACAAGCAGCGCTTCCTGGACTACTCCTTAGCGGCGGCAGCCCTGAAAGGCACCATTCCGGGAGACTTCAACCTCTCGACCGAGGAGGAAATCCTGGCGGTGATGAATGGTGAAGCCACGACAAAAGCTTTAGGAAGACACAAGGAATAGTTGCCTTTGCCTGACTGCTTCGAAGAGGAGGATGGCAGCCGAAACACTGACGTTGAGCGAGTCCATGCGGCCCAGCATGGGGATGCGGATATGGGCATCGGCAGCCTGACGCCAGACGTTGGTCAATCCGGTTGACTCCGTACCCATGACGAGGGCGGTAGCACGCCGCATATCGGTCTCGTAATAGAGAGTGGAATCCTGTAATTGAGCGGTCAGAATCTGTATATTGTGTTGCTTGAGAAAAGCGATGCAGTCAGTTGATGTACAAGCAACTACGGGTACATGGAATACAGCACCGATGGAAGCCCGGATGAGGTTGGGATTATAAAGGTCGGTTAACGGGTCGCACACGATGACGGCATCAGCCTTGGCAGCATCGGCCGAACGCAGCACCGCTCCCAAGTTGCCGGGTTTCTCCACACTTTCCAGCACCATGATAAGCGGATTGGCAGGCATTTGCAAATCAGCGAGCGTCAAATGGCGTTCGCGTACGGTGGCGATGACGCCCTCGGTAGAGCCACGGTAGGCTATCTTCTCATAGACCTGCGGGGTAACAAGTGACATGTGACACGCGCCAAGTGAAGTGCTGATGGCTGATAGTTCAAATCGGTTCTCCCGATTTGTACAACAAAACACCTCCTCCACCTGGTAGCCGGCCTCGATGCAATGTTGGAGTTCACGCTGCCCCTCGACAACGAACAGCCCCGACTTACGGCGCTCCGACGATTTCTGCTGTAAGGCCACAAGTCGCTTCACCTTGGCGTTTTGCAGACTGGTAATGACGCTTTCTTCCATTGATTTGTATGAATTTATGTGCAAAAATACGAAAAAGTTGAGAGATGAGTATGGAGAGTGGATAGTTTTTTGTAATTTTGCATGTAAATTTAACAGAATGAACCAGCATAAGATTATCAGCGACCCTGTTTTCGGGTTTATTAAGATACCTCGTGGACTGTTGTACGACATCGTGCAGCACCCGTTGTTCCAACGTCTGAACCGCATCAACCAGTTAGGGTTGGCCTCGGTGGTCTATCCCAGTGCTAGGCATACGCGGTTCCAGCATTCGTTAGGTGCCTTCTTCCTGATGTCGGAAGCCGTCAAGTCGCTGACAGAGAAGGGAGTCTATATCTTCGACTCAGAGGCAGAGGCCGTTGAAGCCGCCATCCTGATGCACGACATTGGTCACGGGCCGTTCTCCCACGTGCTGGAGAACACGCTCATCAGTGGCATCTCGCATGAAGACATCTCGCTGCTGATGATGGAACAGATCAACCGCGATCTGAACGGACAGCTGAACCTGGCCATCAGCATCTTCAAGGACCTGTATCCCAACAAGATATTCCACCAGCTCATCAGCAGCCAGTTAGACATGGACCGCCTGGACTATCTGCGGCGTGACTCGTTCTACACGGGTGTGACGGAAGGCAACATCGGCTCGGCACGCATCATCAAGATGCTCAACGTGAAGGACGAGCGTCTGGTGGTAGAGGCCAAGGGCATCTACTCCATCGAGAACTTCCTCACCACGCGCCGACTGATGTACTGGCAGGTCTATCTGCACCGTACGGCGGTAGGCTACGAGAAAGTGTTGGTCAACACACTGCGTCGCGCCAAGCTGCTGGTACAGCAGGGACAGGAGCTTTTTGCATCGCCCTCGCTTCAGTATTTCCTGAAGAATGACGTGGATGCCCAGTGGTTTGCCAGCCACGAGGAAGCCCTTCAGATGTATGCCGAGCTGGACGATACCGACATCTGGAGTGCCCTGAAAGCCTGGAAGCACTCGGGCGACCCTATCCTCTCGCTGCTGGCCACCGACATGCTCGACCGCAAGCTGTTCCACGTCGAGGTACGCGAGGAGCCTCCGACAACGGAAGAAACGGATAACATTCGGCATCAGATAGCTGCCGCCTATGACGTTACGGAGGACGAAGCAGACTACCTGCTTTACGTGGCAGAAATCGGCAAGGACATGTATAATCCCGACGATGACAGCATCGGCATTTTGTACAAAGACGGGAGCGTAAAAGACATTTCAGAGGCTTCAGAAATCTTAAATGTGCAACTTCTTTCCAAAAAAATACGAAAATATTACCTTTGTTATCAAAGAATTTAAAAGTTTTTTGTATATTTGCAGCCAATATTTAATAAAACGCATTCAATGGAATTCAAAGCCAAACAAATTGCAGAGCTCATTGGCGGACGTGTCGAAGGCGACGAAAACGCCACCGTCAACACTTTCGCAAAGATTGAAGAAGGAAAGGCAGGTGCCATTTCCTTCCTGTCAAACCCCAAATACACGCACTATATTTACGATACCGAGTCAACCATTGTCCTGGTGAACGAGGATGTGGAGCTAGAGCAGCCCGTGAAGGCAACGCTCATCCGTGTGAAGAATGCATACGAATGTGTTGCCAAAATGATGCAGATGTATGCTGCCACCCTGCCAAAGAAGACGGGAATTGACCCACTGGCCTTTGTCTCAAAGACGGCTGAAATTGGCAAGGATGTATATGTAGCTCCGTTTGCCTACATTGGCGATGGCGTAAAGATTGGCGACGGCACAAAGATCTTCCCCCATGTCTGCATTTATGACGGTTGCCGTATCGGCAAAAACGTCACCATACATGCCGGTAGTGTCATCGGTGCCGACGGCTTCGGCTTCGCTCCAGGTCAGGAGGGTTATGACAAAATTCCCCAGATAGGCATTGTTATCATTGAGGACAATGTGGAGATAGGTGCCAATACGTGTATTGACCGTTCGACAATGGGTCAGACCATTATCCGTCAGGGTGTGAAGCTGGACAACCTGATTCAGGTGGGCCATAACTGCGAGATTGGTGAGAACACTGTCATGTCGGCACAGGTAGGCATGGCAGGCAGCACAAAGGTAGGCAAATGGTGTATGGTAGGCGGCCAGGCCGGATTCTCTGGACATATCCATGTGGCAGACCGTACCATCGTGGGTGCCCAGTGTGGCGTCATCGGCGACACGAAAGGCGACGGCGAAACGCTCATCGGTTCTCCGCACATGGACACCAAGACCTTCTTCAAGGCCAAGGCGCTCTATAAGAAACTTCCGGACATGTACCGAGAAATAGCTGCATTGCGCCGAGAAATTGAAGAGCTCAAGAAATCGAAAATCGATAATTAGGATTCCGAGCTTGCTCGCCTGAACTCCAATAAGAAAAGTAATTAGTGAAGAAATCGAAAATAATACAAGATGAAACAGAAAACTCTGAAAGGCAGTTTTTCGCTCTTCGGCAAGGGACTGCATACGGGACTGAACCTCACGGTAACCTTTAATCCTGCCCCTGAGAACTCCGGCTACAGGATTCAGCGTATTGACTTGGAAGGTGAGCCCATCATTGAGGCCATTGCTGAGAATGTTATTGACACACAACGCGGCACCGTGTTAGGCCGAGGTGACATGCGTATTTCTACTGTGGAGCATGGTCTTTCTGCGCTTTATGCCCTTGGTGTTGATAACTGTCTGATTCAAGTAAACGGTCCAGAATTCCCCATCCTGGACGGCAGTGCCATGCAGTATGTTGAGAAGATCAACGAGATAGGCATTGAGGAGCAGAACGCTCCGAAGGACTACTACGTTATCCGCAAGAAGATTGAGGTGAAAGACGAGAAGAGCGGGTCATGCATTACCCTGCTGCCCGACGAGGAGTTCTCCATTACCGCCATGTGTTCATTTGAGTCGAAGTTCATCAGCAGCCAGTTTGCAACACTCGACGACGTGAAGGACTATGCTGCAGAGATTGCTGCTGCGCGTACCTTCGTCTTTGTACGTGACATTGAGCCGCTGCTGCAGGCAAACCTCATCAAGGGCGGTGACTTGGACAACGCCATCGTCATCTACGAGCGTCAGACCACTCAGGAGCGTCTGGACATGCTGGCTGACATGCTGCACGTGGAGCATCGCGACGCCAACGAACTGGGTTACATCCAGCACAAGCCGCTGGTGTGGGACAACGAGTGTACACGGCATAAGCTGCTTGACATCATCGGCGACATGGCGCTCATCGGCAAGCCCATCAAGGGACGCATCATTGCCACCCGTCCCGGTCATACCATCAACAACAAGTTTGCACGACTGGTGCGCAAGGAGATTCGCAAACACGAGATACAGGCCCCCATCTACGACCCCAACGAGGAACCGGTGATGGACGTGAACCGCATCCGTGAGTTACTGCCCCACCGCTACCCCATGCAGTTGGTTGATAAAGTAGTTGCCTTAGGTGCCACGAGCATTGTGGGCATCAAGAATGTCACAAGCAACGAGCCGTTCTTCCAGGGACACTTCCCTGAAGAGCCCGTCATGCCCGGCGTTCTGCAGATTGAGGCCATGGCACAGTGTGGCGGTCTGCTGGTACTGAACACCTTGGAGGAACCTGAACGCTGGTCAACATACTTCATGAAGATTGACGCTGTGAAGTTCCGCCAGAAGGTGGTACCAGGCGACACGCTGATTTTCAAGGTTGACTTGCTGGCACCCGTACGTCACGGCATCTCGTCGATGAAGGGTTACATCTTCGTAGGCGACCATGTAGTGACCGAAGCCTCATTCACAGCTCAGATTGTTAAAAACAAATAGATATGAACCAGATACATCCATTAGCAGTTGTAGATCCCGAAGCCAAGCTCGGCGACGGCAATGTTATCGGTCCCTTCTGTGTGATTGATAAGAATGTTGTCATTGGCGACAATAATACGTTCCTCAACAGCGTGACCATACACTACGGCGCACGCATCGGCAACAACAACGAGTTCTTCCCTGGTGCCAGCATCTCGACGAAGCCCCAGGACCTGAAGTTCCAGGGTGAGGATACCACCTGTGAGATTGGCGACAACAACAGCATCCGTGAGAACGTCACCATCAGCCGTGGCACCGCTTCGAAGGGAAAGACCGTTGTGGGCAACGGCAACCTGCTCATGGAAAACATGCACATCGCCCACGACTGTGTCATTGGTAACGGCTGCATCATCGGCAACTCCACGAAGTTTGCCGGCGAGGTCGTCGTTGATGACTTTGCCATCATCTCGGCTGAGGTGTTGGTTCATCAGTTCAATAACATCGGTGGCTTTGTGATGATTCAGGGCGGCACGCGTACCAGTCAGGACATTCCTCCTTACGTCATTGCCGGCAAGGAGCCCGTTCGCTTTGCAGGCGTAAACCTCATAGGCCTGCGCCGCAGGGGTTTCAGCAACGAGACCATAGAGATGATACATGACGCTTATCGCATTATCTATGCTCAGGGCATCCTGAAGGACGGTATAGCCGAGGCGCGCACCATCTATCCTGACTCAAAGGAAGTGGAGTACATCTGCTCGTTTTTTGAAAAGTCAAAGAGAGGTGTCATACGCTAAGACGCTTATCGTCATCACGGGGCCTACGGCTGTGGGGAAGACCCGGCTTACCATTGAATTAGCCCGTCATTACGGCATTCCTGTCATCAATGCCGACTCTCGGCAGATATACCGTGAACTGCAAATAGGAACCGCTTCGCCAACAGCCGAACAGATGGCTATGGCGGAGCATTTGTTTGTGGGTATCAAGGCTATCGACGAGTACTACAATGCCTCCATGTTCGAAAACGAGGTAATGGACTATCTAGAGCACCACTTCACCACACATCACCTGGCCCTGATGAGCGGCGGCAGCATGATGTATATAGATGCCGTGTGTAACGGCATTGACGACATTCCCACCATCCGCGACGACGTGCGGGATCTGATGAAACGCCGGTTGGCGGAGGAAGGACTGGAAGCGCTCTGCGAGGAGCTGCGGCAGCTGGACCCCGAGCACTACGAGGTGGTTGACAGGAAAAACACGCGCCGAGTGGTTCATGCCTTGGAAATTTGTCACCAGACAGGTGCCACCTACACCTCGCTGCGCAAGCAGCAGAAAAGGGTAAGGCCGTTCCGCATCCTGAAAATCGGACTGAACCGTCCGCGTGAAGAGCTCTACAACCGCATCAACGCCCGCGTGGATGAGATGATGGCACAGGGGCTGCTCGATGAAGCCCGCCCGCTCTACCCCCTACGACAGCTAAACGCCCTGAACACCGTGGGCTACAAGGAGCTATTCCAATATATGGACGGCGTCTGGCCGCTGGAAGAAGCCGTAGAGCGCATCAAGGGCAACACCCGCCGCTATGCCCGCAAACAACTGACATGGTTCAAGCGCGACCCTGAAGTACGCTGGTTTCATCCCGACGAATATCAACAAATCGAAAACTATATTTCCTCATCGTTATGACTATCAAGAAGATTGTAGCAAAGACCGGCCATTACATTTCTGCAGCCTGGTCATGGTATAAAGGATTGTACAAAGGAAAAGCATGGTACAGAAAAGCCGTTGTGGCTATCGTGTCAATGATTGTGGCCTTCATCCTGTACCTGGGAGCCGTTGACATCAATTTCCTCTGGCTGTTCGGCAAGTCGCCAGGCCTCCGTGCCATTATGAATCCTGTAACGGCCGAGGCGTCAGAGATTTACAGTGACGACGGTCAGCTCATCGGCAAGTATTTCAGTGAGAACCGCACACCAGTAAAGTATGAGGACGTGAATCCTGTGTTCTGGGATGCCCTCATCTCAACGGAGGACGAGCGTTTCTACCACCATTACGGCATTGACTTCGGCGGCGTGATAGCAGCTGCCAAGGACTATATCGTACACCACGACGCCCGTGGCGCATCCACCATCACGCAGCAGTTGGTCAAGAACATGTTCCGCGTGCGGACCCAATACTCTACAGGTCTGCTCGGCTATATTCCAGGTGTCAAGATGCTCATCATGAAGAGCAAGGAGTGGATTACTGCCACCAAGATTGAGCTGTTCTACAACAAGCAGGACATCCTCACCATGTATGCCAACACGGTGGATTTCGGTTCCAACTCGTTCGGCATCAAGACAGCCTGCAAGACCTATTTCGGCACAACGCCCAAGGAGCTGACGGCCGACCAGGCAGCCATCCTCGTGGGATTGCTGAAGGCCACCACCTACTACAACCCGCGCATCAATCCCGAGAACAGCCTCAGCCGCCGTAACGTGGTGCTGAAGAACATGCTTGACCACGGACACCTGACGCAGGCAGGCTTCGACTCGCTGAAGCTGAAGCCCATCAAACTCGACTACAGCGTGGAGTCGAACTACGACGGACAGGCCCTCTACTTCCGTCAGGCTGTGGCCGAGGAACTGAAGGAGTGGTGCGCCGAGGAAGGACTGGATCTCTACACCAGCGGACTGAAAATCTACACGTCCATCGACTCCCGCATGCAAAAGTATGCAGAACAGGCTGCCGTCAAGCAGATGCGGCAGGTGCAGCAGAACTTCAAGTCTCACTGGAGCGGCATGAATCCCTGGCGCGACGAGCGTCAGCAGGAGATACCCCACTTCATTGAGGACATTGCCAAGCGGCAGCCTTACTATAAGTTCCTGATGCAGAAGTATGACAACAACCTCGACTCAGTGAACTACTACCTCAACGTGCCTCACAAAGTGAAGCTCTTCGACTATGAGCACGGCACTATTGAGCAAGAAATCAGCACCATGGACTCCATCCGTTACATGGTCAGCTTCATGCATTGCGGCTTCGTTGCTATAGAGCCTGAGACGGGACATGTGAAGGCCTGGGTGGGTGACATTGACTTCAACTCCTGGAAATATGACAAGGTGACAGCCCAGCGTCAACCAGGTTCCACGTTCAAGCTCTTTGTCTATACCGAGGCCATGAATCAGGGCCTGACACCCTGCGACACCCGTCGTGACGAGTACTTTGCCATGAAGGTACCAGGTAACGGCAAGCAAACCCTCTGGGCTCCGACCAATGCCAACGGTCATTTCTCGAATGCTGATATGCCGCTGAAGAGTGCCTTTGCACAGAGCATCAACTCGGTAGCCGTCAAGCTGGGACAGGAGATGGGCATAGAGCGCATTGCACGTACCGCCCATGAGATGGGCATCATCAGCGAGCTCACCCCCACCCCGTCATTGGCACTGGGTTCAAGCGACGTCAACCTGCTGGAACTTGTCAACAGCTACGCCACCGTAGTCAACGACGGCATGCGCCACAACCCGGTGCTGGTAACACGCATCCTGGATCGTGACGGCAACGAGATCTACTCGGCATCGACGGCAGAGCATCAGGCCATCCCCTATCGCAGCGCCTTCCTCATGCAGCAGATGCTCATGGGTGGCATGCGTGAGCCTGGCGGCACAAGTATGAGCCTTTGGGGGTACGTCAGCGCCTTCCCCGATACAGAATTTGGCGGCAAGACGGGCACCTCGAACAACCACTCCGATGCCTGGTTCGTGGGCGTCAGCCCTCATCTGGTAGCAGGTGCCTGGGTGGGCGGCGAATACCGCAGCATTCACTTCCGCACCGGTCAGCTGGGACAGGGCTCGCGCACTGCATTGCCTATCTGCGGCTATTTCTTCCAGTCGGTATTAGGCGACCCTGCCTTCAAGAAATA
>JAEEGL012853160.1_pt1 | contig 11157 bp, 12 predicted proteins | sample 9134231 | NCBI WGS metagenome assembly JAEEGL01 (sample SAMN16246548, study PRJNA631951) | gut metagenome | biome: gut microbiome; feature: rumen; material: fiber-attached | host: Bos | place: Iran: Karaj | collected 2018-10
GGCTCTGATGTTTACGGTGGCTTCGCTGGCACTTGGGACTTTGGTCCACTTGGCGTCGCCCTCAAGAAAAAAATAATGGACGAATGGTGGAGCTACTTCGTCGAAAACCGTGATGACATTTACGGCGTCGATGCTGCTATTCTTATGAACCCAAGAACTTGGGTTGCTTCCGGTCACACTGCTACTTTTGCTGACCCACTTGTAGAATGCAAAGAATGTAAATCTCGTTTCCGCGCCGACAAAATCGCCGACGGCATTTCTGAATCTGTCACTACCGAAGAATTTTTAGCTACCCACACTAAGTGTCCTGTTTGTGGCAAAGAAAACTGGGGACCAATCCGCAAATTCAACATGATGTTTACTACTCACGTTGGTGCAGTTCTTCCAGACGACGATACAGAAATCGCCGAGAAAAACATTGCTTATCTCCGCCCGGAAACTGCCCAAGGCATTTTCACGAACTACAAAAACGTTGTAGATACTATTTATCCAGACATTCCATTTGGTCTTGCCCAACAAGGTAAGGCATTTAGAAACGAAATTAGCCCACGCGACTTTATCCTCCGCGACCGCGAATGTTCACAAATGGAAATTGAATATTTCGTACATCCAAATACTTGGGAAACCGAATTCGAAAAAATCTACAAAGAATGTGACGATTTCTTTAAAACTCGCATGGGCCTAGATCTAGGTAATATCAATCATCTAGAAGTAGCCCCAGAAGACCGCGCTCACTATTCTAAGCGCACCGTGGACTTTATGTTCATGTATCCAAACGGCGAAGAAGAACTTATGGGTCTTGCTTACCGCACCGATTTCGATCTTCAAAACATCGCCCGCGAATCCGGCAAATCTATGGAATATCGCGACAAAATTACAAATGAAGTATTTGTCCCACACGTTATCGAACCGTCCATTGGCGTTGAGCGCTTGGTACTTGCAGTTCTTTCAACTGCTTACACAGAAGACGAAGTTAACGGCGAAAAACGCGTAGTATTAAAACTTCCAGAAAATCTAGCACCATTTAGATTCTGTGTTTCCCCACTTCTAAAGAACAAGCCAGAACTCGTAGCAAAAGCAAAAGAAGTTTACGATTTACTTCGCAAAAAATACACCAACGTTACCTGGGATGATTCTGGCAACATTGGTAAACGCTATCGCAAACAAGATGAAATCGGTACTCCAAAATGCGTCGTCATCGACTTTGACACCCTTGAAGACAACACAGTCACCGTCCGCGATCGCGACACCACCGAACAAGTACGCGTTGAAATAAATCAATTGTAAATAACAAAAATCTCCATTCTCGAAGCGCGTCCGGCCGGCCCATCGCCATGGGCGGCCGGCGCTCGTCCTCGCCTTGCCAGGCTCCGGATCTTCTCGAATGAAGATTTTCTGTTATTTACCAGCGATTTCTTTGAATGCTTCTTTTGCGCCACTAGCAAAGCCTTTTAGGCCAGCTTTGGCTTTTTCACCTGGGTGAGCATCTTCGTAGCGCTCAACAGAATCAGCGATAACTTTCTTTGCAGTATCTACACCTTCAAATGCCTTAACTTCAGTAGTACCAGGCTTCTTTAGGTCCTTGTAGTGGTTGAAGTGGAATTCAATTTGCTTAATGGTTTGCTTTGGTAAATCTTCGAGAGTTTGGTAAGCGTCACCATTGTTGCGGTCATCAGCAGGAACACAGATAATCTTGTCATCTACTTCGCCACCATCAACAAACTTCATTACGCCAAGTACGCGAGCTTTTAGCCAAATACCAGTAGTGAGTGGTTGTTCAGTAATTACAAGAGCGTCAAGCTCATCGCCATCTTCATCGATAGTTTGTGGAATAAAGCCATAGTTGCATGGTTTAGCAAAAGCCATTGGCTCTACGCGATCTAGCATAAAACAAGCGTGTTCACGATCCCATTCAATCTTGTGGTTAGAACCAGTTGGGATTTCAATTACAACATTGATTTCACCATTTTCATAATCCCCCGGCGTTAGAACTTTATTAAAGTCTGCCATTTATTTCTCCTTTTTATCAGGTTATTATAACACAATTCTATTCGTTTGTCTCGCCAGACTCAGTCTCAGACTCAGGCTCTTCTGGCTGTTCCACAGCATTTCTTACATCTTGGGTCGTAAGCTCTTCATATTGTGACGGAGCCAAATTAAAAATAATGAAATGTCCGTCTAAGCTTTTCTCGGCAATCCACTCCATGTTGGATACATCAAGCTCATCAAAAACTTCCTTTGCCTTAGCCTCTTCATCAAATTTATAAAACTGTTTAATTCCAGTAATCTTATCTTCAGAATAGTAATAGACCATATAAGTTGTAGTTGGTGTTTTGCCATCCTCACTTGCTTCTGCATGCATTGCAAGCACAATCTTAGAATCGTCACTCACAAAATATTCGTCATTATACTTTGGTCTACTATTTACAACCACCATAATAATCACAAAAATAAGAAGTGCCAAAATAGAAACGATTCCTAAAAATAGTCTATTTTGTAATAGATTTTTCTTTGCCATCTATTCCTCCGTAATGCCTCTGATTATCGTAGTGTTTAGATCTTTATATTCAGACTCCGCTAAATTAAATATTAAATACTCGCGGCTAAGTTTTTTCTCTTTTACCCAACTAATATCTTTATTTACTGCTTCATCATAAACTTTTTTGGCAATCTCTTCAGTTTCAAATTTATAAAAAGCTTTTACGTCTGTAATTTTTTCACCAGAATAATAATAAACCATATAGACAGCTAGCGGCTCTGGGGTATTCTCATCGCCTTCATAGTAAACAGATTCAATTTGCGAAACAAGCTTCGTGCCATCCGACACAAAATAGCTGTCATCATAAGTTGGTTCACCATTCATCATAACTACAAGTGTAGCAATTACCGCAACAAGTAACACAACGATAGCAACACTAAAAACATTTTTAAAATTCAGTAATCGTTTTTTTGTCATCTCATCTCCTTTCGTACCCTTTTATTTTACCATAAAAACTATAATTTATTTAAAGCTCTAGCTACCCTCAAAATCATTCCTGCCATATTCTCAGTGCCCTTCACCTTCAAAGTAGTGCCAAGACTAGACGAAACCATCAGCCTCATCATTTTAATTTCATTTTCACCAAATCTTCCACCTGGTTTTTTAGAAAGGGCATTCTCAACAAAGTCCCATTCATATTCTGCGCCTTCCATAAGTTTCTCGCCATCCGTATCGCGATATAGATTTATCTGCTCACCAGAAGCTTTCAAATAGTTTAACAAAAACCATGCTTCAATTAATTCCAAATTGTATCCATCATTTATCGCGGCAAGCGTTTGGTCCACGATTTTAAAATAATCCGAATTATCCGAGTGTTCCGCGGCAACACTAATCTTTTTTAGAATAAACGCCGCAAGTTCCATCCTAGAAAGATCGGTGATAATCCGGTTATAGAATTTCAACATTTTTGCACTAGTAAGCACAGCAAATTCACTGTGGCCTATGTGTGCCACAAAATCAATCAAAGAAAACATCTCAATATTGCCGGCCAGCTTGGACTTTTCCTTTCTTACACCTTTTGCAATTACCGTCATCCGTCCTTCCGGCGTAATTAGATTCAGAATCCTATCCGCCTCGCCATAATTTGTGCGGCGAAGTACATAGCACGTAGTGCGAACATCTTTATTTGCAGTACTCATCAGCGTATCCTTTTATTTCTGCGGGCGTCATCGTATCTTTGCTAAGAACGCCCACCACGCCATATGCACTTAAATCTTTACCTTTAAAATCTAGCGAACTTACCACTACTACTGGAATCTTAGCAGTATCAGAATATGAAATCAGTTCGTTAAGAAAAGTAAAACCATCCGGCCCGGTTAGCAAAATATCAAGAAAGATTAGTTCCGGAAGTTCTTCGTCAAGTTCGTTCATCGCTTCAATCGCATCCGCAAAAATTCGCGTTTTTCTTTTGCACGCATCTGCGATACATTTTGCCATTACCGGGTCATCGTCAATGACAAAAATCATCTAACCTCCAAACAAACTTGCCTGCCGAGACACTGGCATTTCTACATAAAAAGTTGTACCGTCGCGGTGCCTCACTGCACCTACATTTGCATGCATATATCGTGAAAACTTAGATGCAATATAAAGTCCAAGTCCTGATGAGCCCGGACGCATCGCAATCGAAAGTGGTTTTTCTACCCATCCACGCTTCATCTCCCTCCAAACATCATTCGGAAGTGCCGGCCCAAAATCGCGGATTGAAATCATAATTTTGCCGTGTTTTTCATTTACGATTAATTCCGAGCTAGTCTCGATGTTAGAATAATGCATCGCGTTCACGCAGAAATTATAAATCACACTTCTAAGTAGTTCGCGGTTTGCCACCACTAGCCTCTCACGATTTTTATATTTTACTTTCAGGGTTTTGTTATTACTTCTAAATAGATATTTAAGTTCATTTACTACATCATCACAAACTGCGCGCACCGCCACCGGTTCCATATCGAAGAGTCCATCTTCAAGTCTTTTGATTTTAGAAAGATCATTTACTTGACGAATTGCTCGGTCTGAAACTTTTATCATTTGCTCACGGATGTTTTCACCGCGCACATCCATACCATCAAGAGAGAAGGCAAGCTGCCGAATTACAGCGAGTGGCGCTTTTAGTTCATGCGCCGCCACCAAAATACCATTTACCTCCGCATCCATGCCTTAATTATAGCACACTTAAGCGTTGAACTGGATCGTCTCTAGAAGTTTGTTGAAATCTGCTTCAAATAATACTGAATCGGTTTGAAGAATTGCGGTTTTGTCACGAATCTTGAAAATCACGATGTATCCATTGAAGTTGGTGTTTGGGATCACGCCAGTGTATCTATTTGCGGTGAACTCTTTAATCGTGACGGTCTGCATGCTAAGTTTCGAATCATTAGAACCAACATATCTTTGATAATCAGCTGCTACACTTTCAAAGTCCTTGTTCCTAATAAATAATCTTAGAGAATTAATATTCTCATTATTAATAGCATTCACCTGGACTGGGCTAAAGTATGCTTCAAAGTCTCCACCATGGGAAGCATCAGAAGGAACATAAACGCTCCAAGTTTTTGGATACTGGAAAGTTAACTGGCCATAATCAGCTGGACCAGCAAATGATTGGTATGGGAATTTTTCACGTTCCAAGAATTCTTGCTCGTCTTGGGTTGCCTGCTCGTCTTTTGCAGCAGCCACCGCCACAGCAATCTGACCGTTTACGTCAGTACTAACTTCGTTATAATCCATCAATTTCCAAATAAATAAACCAAAGAAAGTGACCATAAGAAGACTCAAAATCACAATTACCACAATAAAGATCACTGTACTATGATCTTCTTTAATTTCTGGTGCCTTTGGAAGAGGACGTGGCTCAATTATCGAACCACCACCAGTTGGCATGCTTGGCTGAGGCATCGAAGGAGATGTCTGCGGTTGCATCTGTGGCATTTGATTATTATACATAAGTTTATTATAACACTATTTCGAAAAATCTTGTGCCAAAACTTCAATTTCGTTTTTTAGCTCATCTAGGTCTTTGTCGATTTCCTTAGCGAGATCAACAGTCTTCTTGTATTTACCGGTTGCCTCTTCTAGTTTAAAGTCATCAGAATAAAACCATTCAATCTGGCTATTTAGGTCGTCAATTTTCTGGTTTAATGTTTTAGTTTCGCTCATGGATCTCCTTAATCTCAGCTGTTATATCTTTATCAAATGTTGTAATATTTACAACACTACCAGGAGAAACTTTGCCGGACAAAATCGCATAGCCCTGCTTTAATACTTTTTCTGGATTCAACACTTCAATTAGTTTTAGTTTTTGGCGAATATCGTCATGGATCTTTTCAATCCGAATCTTAACCTCGCGTAGTACCGAACTTACTTTTTCGTTTAATTCATTTTTCTTAGTGTCAATCTGCCCCATTATCATCGTGCCAGCACGTACCACGGAAGATTTTACGCCTGCCCTAATTGCAGCTTTGTCTGGAGTCAGCATTTCTGCCGCATTGGATGGCGTAGAAGCTCTTACATCCGCCGCAAGATCCGAAAGCGATTCATCTACTTCATGACCAATCCCAGTAATTACCGGAATCTTACTTGCTGCAATCGCGCGCACAAGCTCCTCGTCATTAAAACAAGAAAGATCGTCCGCGCTCCCACCACCACGAAGAATCGCGATCACTTGTACGTCGCCGCGCTCGTTAAAATATTTAAGCGCACGAATAATTTGGTCTGGCGCGTCCATACCTTGCACTTGTGTATGCGCTACCTGCACCTTAATCCCGCCCCAACGCACATTCAGAATCTTGATAAAATCTGCATAGCCTGCCGCCTGCGTAGAAGAAATCACGCCAAGCCGAGTTAAATCTTCTGGAAGCCCACGTTTTTTGGCTGGATCAAACAATCCTTCTTCAGTAAGTTTTTTCTTTAATAGTTCAAACGCTTTTTTCAAACTTCCCTCACCCACTGGTTTTACTGCATTCACAGTAAAGGAGAACTTACCCCACTTAGTTAGCTTTGGTGTACCTCTAACCACCACTTTCATGCCATCTTCAAGAGGTACGCGTAGTTGATAAACAGACATAAAACAAGGAATACTAGTTTCTTCGTCTTTAATATCAAAGAAAACCCACTTGCCTTGGTTTACTTTAAAGCTCGCTACTTCACCCGCCACCATCACAGATGGGTACGCATATTCAAGAGTCTGGTTTACCACCGCCGCAAAATCAGTCGGTGATAAAACCTCATTTTCCATCTTTTTTCCTAATCGCTTTATAATACGGGCCAGTGCCAGTTGCAATCGTAAATAGAAGTGTAAACACGCGGGTCATCACGGTGACAATCGTAGCAGTTGGAAAATCTACACCAAGTGCAATCATAACTCCTGCCATGCCAAGCTCATAAAGACCGTAAGGTACAATACCATCAAACACAGAGCCAATCGCTTCACCCACTAGAATGAATGGCAAGAGTTCTGGGCGTCCCAAAGAAATCGCCACAATCCAATAAGTTGCAATTTCAAAGAAACTATAGATAAGACCCCAAAGTGTAGGTAGTCTCAAAGACTTTTTATCTCTTTTTACAATCAAAACGCATTCATGAATATCCTGGAAATAATCATCAATTTTATTTGGTTGGAGCAAAATCTTGATCCTACCAAAAGAAACAATCCTTACCGATCTGTTAGCAAACCCAGAAATAATGCGTGAGAAAAAGTTAATACGTTTCTTGCTTCCAGCCACAAAGACGATGATTGAGAGCGCTACAAATACGCCGAAGTTCATGAGGAGTGATACCCAAATGATCCAAGTGGCCTCTGCTGGAATCAGCCCAAGCACGGCCAGAATAATAATTGCCACAAGTGCTTGGAAGTAGTTTACTACCGTAGTCACTGCATAGCGGAAAATATAAAGGAAAGATGCTTGTCCAGCGGTGATTCCATATGGTTTAAGTCTAAAAGAAAGATAAGCCAAACCGCCAAGCCCGCCAGCCGGCACAGCATGGTTCACGAAATTAAGCTCAGTAGAAATCAAAAGTTTATCCTTTTTAGTGAACAGTTTCGCTACTTTTTTAGAAAGATAAGTAAAGAAGATTTGCCCACAAGCATAATACATAAACAATTGCTCTGGAACTAAAAGAAGCAATATAAATAAGTTTGCTTCCCTAAGATGATACCAAGTTTCTACAATATCAGGCCAGTTTTGATAGATTACATAACCAACAAGACCAACAGTCGCAATAGAAAGAATCGTGCGAAAAGAAACCTTAAACTTTTTCTTAGCCATATCAATGATTATACCACAGTTATGATATAATAATGGTATGAAATATCTCGCAGTCTTGGGCCGCCAACCAGAAATTTCTATTGCTGAACTTTCAGCACTTTTTTCTGATGTAAAGAAGATAAATAATTCTCTAGCCACTTTTACTGCGGATTCTGTAGATATTGACCGTCTCGGCGGCAGCATCAAAATCGCTATTAAATTGGACGCTTCCCCACTCGATTACTTAAAAAAAATAGAAGAAGGCAAAATTACCATTGGTGTTAGCGACTATTCTAAAGGTTCTTCCGCTCGCACCGCCAAAACCGAAGCTCTGAAACTAAAACAGATTCTAGTTCGTCACGGTCGCTCCGTTCGCGTAGTAGAAAGTCGCGACAAAGCCCTTCCTACTGCTACTTCCCTTCATAATGGTTTGTCCGGCAAAAATGCCAAAAAATGCGAACTTATTAAAGTTGATAAAGATTGGTACCGCGTAGTCGGCGTGCAGGATATCGACGCCTACACCAAACGCGACCAAGCCCGCCCAGCAAGAGATGCCAAAGTTGGCATGCTCCCACCAAAACTCGCCCAGATTTTAATTAATCTCTGCGGCCCACTCCCAGCTGGTTCTCGTGTTTTAGATCCATTCTGTGGTACTGGCGTAGTACTCCAAGAAGCACTTCTCATGGGTTACACCGCTTATGGCACCGACCTCAGCGATCGTATGATTGAGTATAGCCAAAGAAATCTCGAATGGTTATCTCGAGAACATCGCGAGGAACGCCGAGCTGGCGCAGCGAGCCCCGTAACGACGGGCGCGAGCGTCGCGCGTTCGAGAGATAACTCATTCGAGGTTTCCATTGGCGATGCTACATCATTCAAATGGTCAGGCAATATCGACGCTGTAGCCTGCGAGGGCTATCTTGGCGCGCCTATGTCGCAAATACCACCAGAAATCAAGCTAAAAGACCAAAAACACGAATGCAACAGCATTATCCTAGGGTTTTTAAAGAACCTATCTGGCCAGATTGAGTCCGGCACACCAGTCGTAATTGCCGCTCCAGCATGGCTCCGGAGTGACGGCACCTATTCCCGCCTAGATATTGTTGACGAAATTGAGAATATGGGGTATAATGTTAAAGATATATCGCGCGAGGGTCTTCTTTATCATCGGGATGATCAAATCGTAGCGAGAGATATAATAATATTAAGGAAGAAATAAATGTCACACGTAAAAGCTGGCGGTACCGCCAAAAACGTCCATAACAATGCTGGCCAGCGCCTTGGCGTTAAGCGCTTCGGTGGCCAAAAGGTCAAAAACGGCGAAGTTCTAGTACGCCAAACTGGTGCTACTAAAATTGCCGGTCCTGGCACCTACATGTCTCGTAACTTTACGATTCACGCTGCTAAGGATGGTGTAGTCACATTCGTTAAGACTAAAAAGACTCACTTCTCTGGCAAATCCTTGCCACGCATCCGCGTAGAAGTCCGCTAATATACAATATATAGCATCAAAAATAGCCCCGCCGGGCTATTTTTTATTGTTTGTTGATGCATCTAACTGAACGACCATCCCAACGAGCACCATACCCATCCGCAACATAGTCATATGACCTCAACCATACACAACGAGAGTACTCATCGCCGCTTCTGGTGCTAGCCCAGAAGTAACTATCCGTGGTTTGGTTATTAGTTCTGCCAGCCTGAAATTCGAAACGCCCAGACAGCGGAGCACGCATCGCAATGCGGAAATTACCTGGATCGCTCCCATACGCACGATAAATCGCCCCATTCTCACCACCATACGGATCACCAGAAGTTGGCAAACGCCATCCGGAAGGGCAAATATCATACTCTGTATCAATATTTGTACCCGGTCTATCATAGCTAGTACCCATACTCGTTCCATTGCCATAACAATATGACCCAGCAGACGCAGCGCAATAATTATAATACACACCATACTTCCAGGTTCTTGCTACCTCCAAACTATCCGAAGAATACGTAGTATTTTTTGAGGCAGTATATACCATCGGTACAGAATAACTATACCCACCATAAGACGAAGATATACCAGCCGTAGCATATCCATCGGTTGTAGCATCACCAGAAATTCTACCACCATTTAGTAGCGAGTTCAAAGCTGAAGAATTAGCATTTGTATTTGCAATGCTCAAATTTTGCTTGACTGTACTGTCCGTAATGTCTAGTGCCAAATTATCCTGCATCCAACATCGTCCGTCTGCAGCCTTTACAATATAATAACTAGACTGGTCGCGTATATCTAAGACTAATGCTTGTGAGTTTATAGCCGTAGCTGAAGCACAGATTTCTGGTGTCATATCTTGGATGAGGAAACGTACATCTCTGCCTTGTCCTTGGTATTGTCCGCCATTCCAGGAATCTATATAAGTATATATATTGCTACCAGCAGTAGTTTCTTCATACATGCCTTTATGTGCTGCAGTATAGGCTATTTCGTACGCACGTTGGAGTGTAGTGCCACTAGTAGAATCACAGTTTTGGTTAGCATCACATAAATCTGTTGGGGTTGGAGTATCTGGTTGTTTCCACATAGCATATAATACTTTGTAGTTACCACCAGTTGCATCAGCTGGAGCAGCGAATGGTTTTCCGGCATCATAGTATGGACCTGCGCCCGCCGCAGATGATGCCCAGCCATCAAACTCATAACCACTAGGTGCGGTAAATGTAGACGTGGCTATAGTTCCAGACTGGCCATATGCTATGGTTGTAGGTGACATGGTTCCAGTACCACCATTTGGATTATATATAATATTAAATGCAGAAGTATCTAGTCCTGGGTTTGCTACTACATTAAAGGTAAGTGTGGTTTTGTAATTACCAGCTGGAATAGCAGTATTTACTTTAGATGCTAATGTAATAGTATTATCTACATTATTAGCTGGGCCAGTTGTAACCCATTGTGATGGTGACAAAGTAGTAGTGATTGGGAAATAGTTATTACCTGTGATTTTATAGCCCCATTTGTTTACTGTGAAATCACTTTGAGAGTAGCCACCAGATTGGTCTCCAAGAGTTCCAATTACTAGATCACTACTAGCTGCGCCTATGCGAGAAATATCCGTGCTAGGGACACTCATTGTAAGTGTATATCCAGTGGCATTATTAGTACCTACCTTTACTGTAAGGTCTGTGTATTTAAAATCTGCGTTAGTAGAGGTAGGGGTTAGGTCTAGGTTTGCAAACTCAGGCACAGTTAATTGCAAAGCCGCATCAGTTACTGTAATAGAAAAATTTAAGCTTTCATCTGCGAAAGTGTTAGAAACAAAAACACCAGAAAACAGAACTAATGCTCCACCAAGAATTAGACCCTTCTTTACCATAACCTTATTA
>JAEEGL012890613.1_pt1 | contig 11157 bp, 6 predicted proteins | sample 9134231 | NCBI WGS metagenome assembly JAEEGL01 (sample SAMN16246548, study PRJNA631951) | gut metagenome | biome: gut microbiome; feature: rumen; material: fiber-attached | host: Bos | place: Iran: Karaj | collected 2018-10
AACGGTATGCCGATATCTCACTTCCGCTGTCCGTATATAAGAGTTTGTATGTATTCAGGGCTGGTTTTCTTAGCTCTCGCGGCAAGTCTCAAGGTCGACATCCTGTCTCCATTGAGACTGCCGGACATCCATGTCCGGCATCCGCTATTGATTATACTGAATACTAACAAACTCTAATATACTACCAGAAGTCGTTCGATATCGACATATCCGTTTTGACCTGTGCTGTTCATTCGCATTAATCAACCTACACAGCTCTTAACAACAGAGGGGGCATAAAGTGAATGCGAACACAACATAAAAGAGTTTCGCTCAAAGCATTACCCCAACAAACCCCAATTTTGCTGAGCAGGAGTATAATATGAAACGTATAGATATGCCGGAAAATGCAAACAGAATAATTCATACACTTCAGGATGCCGGATACGAGGCCTACATTGTTGGCGGCTGCGTAAGGGATGCGGTGCTTGGCAAGGAGCCGGATGACTGGGATATAACTACCTCTGCAAAGCCGATGGAGGTTAAGAGTCTTTTTGACAGAACTATTGATACCGGACTTTTACATGGTACGGTTACTGTGATGTTCGGCAGGGAGGGATATGAGGTCACAACCTATAGGGTAGACGGAAAGTATGAGGATCACAGACGTCCTAATTCGGTAACATTTACAGGTAATCTTATAGAGGATATGAAGCGGAGAGACTTTACCATTAATGCTATGGCATATAATGATGATGACGGGATCGTGGATCATTTTCATGGGATCAAAGATCTTGATGCGCATATCATAAGATGTGTGGGAGAGCCGTCTGAGAGATTTGACGAGGATGCACTTAGAATTCTGCGTGCGCTCAGGTTTTCCGCACAGCTTGATTTTGAGATAGATGAGAGAACCAAAGAAGCAATTCGTAATCAGGCTCAATATCTTAAGGATATTAGTGCCGAAAGGATTGCTGTTGAGCTTACTAAGCTTTTGATGTCGGATAATCCGGAAAGACTTGTAACGGCGTATGAGTTAGGAGTAACGAAGATAGTGCTTCCGGAGTTTGACACCATGATGGAAACACCGCAGGTCAACAAGCATCATTCGTATAATGTCGGAGAGCATACCGTAAGGGTTATCAAAGAAGTTCCTAAGGACAAGGCGCTCAGATGGGCAGCGCTTCTTCATGATGTGGCAAAGCCACTTACACATACCAATGACGGTGTGAGCGATCATTTCTACGGTCATAACGAGAAGGGCGTGGAGATAGCCGGCAGGGTTTTAAAGAGATTAAAGTTTGACAATGCTACAATTGACAGGGTCAAAAGGCTGGTCTACTGGCACGATTACGGAATGAAGGAAATGCCGAAGATACGATCGTTTCGACGTGCGCTTAATAAGATGGGAGCAGATCTGTTTGAGGATTTCGCATATATAAAACGCGCGGATATTCTTGCCCAGAGTGATTATAAGAGAAGTGAAAAGCTTGAGAAATTAGAGGGACTTAAAGAGTATTATCGTGAGATCGTTGAGAAAAAACAGTGCGTGACAGTAAAGGAGCTTGCTGTTACCGGAAAGGATCTTATTGCTATGGGTATGGAGCCGGGACCGGGAATTGGAGAGGTTCTTAATAAGCTTTTAGACAGAGTTTTAGATGAGCCGGAGTTAAATGAGCGGGAAAAGCTTATGGAAATTGCAAAGGAATATGTGCACTGATAATTTCAGCAGATAAAAGTAGTGATAAATTTATCCCCACTTTCATAAGATGGTTTATGGAAGGAGGGGATTTTTCATGTCCGAGAAGCTTTCAGAGGTTTTTGAACAATATGATATGGAGATAACAGATACAAGAAAGGGGCGCGGATCGACAATACTTATCACAAAAGAGGGAATGAGGATTCTTGAACCCTTTCGCGGGAGTATGGTAAGGCTTGAGCAGGAATATGTTTTAAAGCAGTTATTTCTTGAAAGAGGTTTAGAAAGGCTTGACCATATTATTCCCAACAGGGACGGACAGCTTTTTACCTGTGATAAATACAGGCAGCCGTATGTTATGAAGAAACATTTTGAAGGTGAAGAATGTGATATGAATGATCCCGGGGATGTTGTTAAAGCGGTTGAAGCTCTTGCGAAATTTCATTTGCAGGGTCAATGGGTGGCGAAGGAATTTGAGGTAAGATGGAGTGAGCGGCGAAGGCAGAACGAGGAGCAGCGGGTAGAGGAGATCCGCAGGGTTATCGAGGACGGAGAGGAAATGGAAAGGGTCGCTTATCTGTATGAGATAAGCCGGAGCGCCCTACAGAAGGCAATAAATCAGGAAAAGCAGCAAAATGATCCCAAGACCGAAAAAAAGGAGATTGATGAGATACATACGGCAGATGTGTATGATAGGTTTGTCAGACATAATGCGCAGATAAGAAAGATCGGCAGATTTGTCCGCAGGGTAAAAAGAAGAAACGCATTTGAAAATCTGTTCTTAAACATTTATGAGGATTTCTACAGGCAGGGTGCAGCTTGTGTTTCCATGCTTGAGAAGGGGATAGAGAAGAATTGCAGCTGTCTTATGAGCGGTAGCGGCGATAAGGATGCAGATGCGATGGATTCCTTCCACGGTGATGAAGATCTAAGTGTGTTTAAAAGCGGAGTAAAGGGAGAAAAAGAAGAAAAATACACAGGCTGTGTGGGGATAGATCATTATGGAATATGTCACGGAAGCTTTAACCAGCACAATGTGATAATGGGTGAAGATGGTATAGCTATCGTTCATTTTGAAAGGTTTTCAAGGGGAAACCAGTTGGGCGATCTGTATCAGTTTGCAAGAAAGGTTATGGAAAAGAACGGCTATCAGTTCGCTCTCTTACAGGAAATAATTGATGCATATAATAAAGTGATCAGAATAACGAAGGAAGATTATGAGTATATGTATATTCTCTTCTCTTATCCGGAAAAATTCTGGAAGATAGCCAACAGCTATTATAATAGCAGCAAGGCATTTTTGTCCCCGAAATATATAGAGAAATTAGAGGGTGTTATATGTCAGGAGAAGGAAAAAAAGGAAATGCTTGACAATATGAAAAGAATTGTATTTGCTGCTGAATAATGGTAAAATATTAAGGTCAAAAACATCAGCAGTGAAAAGAGAATTTAACCATGGATAAAATTTGTAAATTCAAACAATATAGATCTGCAGCATTGTCAGTACTGTTTCTTTTGATGGTACTGACATTAACTGCGTGTGGCAACAAGCCTGTCAAACCGCCTGTCTATGATGATTCGGTTGATCCGGAAGATAAGATGGAGATCTTTGCGATAGTAAGCAATATAGACGAGGTCAACGGAAAGATCAAATTAAGGTCCGTAGGCTATACTTCCGAGGTTACTCTGGTATTTAACGGAGGAGCAGATGTAAAGGATAAGTACGGGGAGCTTCTTCCTATGTCTGAGGTTTTATTGGGAAGTGTGGTTGACGCCGTATATGATGCGAACAGGAATAAATTATTATCGTTAAAGATCAGCGATTCGGAGGCGTTAGAAAAGAAGGAGAAGGTCTCCGCTGCAGATATCGATTATCTTGAAAAAACAGTTAAGATAGACGGCAAGCAATACAAAATGAGTAACAATGTATGCGCATTTTCCGATAATAAGGAAATCGGTCTTGATGAGATATGCTCAGAAGATCAGTTGTCGGTATGGATATATAATAACATAGTATGCTCATTTAATGTTGAATTAGGACACGGATATGTTAAGCTGGTTGATTATGCCTCCTATATAGGTGGTATGGTTGAGATAGGTTATGATGTTATTGTTCCGGTTACGGAGGATATGCTCCTTACCGTTAGGGAGGGAACATATACTCTGCGCATTTCTAAAGGCGGTGATTCGGGAACTAAAGAGGTTAAGGTTGAGAAGAACAAGGAGCAGGTGGTATCGCTTGCGGATATCGCGATCGAGCCTAAGCAGACCGGTTCGGTATTATTTAACGTTAAGCCTTCGGATGCGGCTGTATATGTTGACAGGATCCGTGTTAACACTGAGGGCGCAGTCGAGTTGATCTATGGAAAACACAGGATTGATATTATTAAGGACGGTTATGACAGACTATCAGGAACTCTTACCGTAAAGGAACCGTATAAGGTTAAGGATTATACTCTTACAGAGAAGGATACCGCAAAGGAAAGCTCGACGGAGACTAAGAAGACAACGGCAGCTGCAACGGTTGCTAAGAATGCTACTGAGAAGACGACGGAGGCGGCAACCACCGAGGACAAGAATACGAAGGATGTCAATACTTCATCGGGAGAAAAGACTAATAACAAGGTTACGATCACAGCGCCTGCCGGAGCAAGCATATATTTTGACGGGGAATATCTTGGAATAGCACCGATCTCATTTAAGAAGGTGACGGGAAGCCATATAATTACCTTAAGTCAGACAGGCTATCTGTCAAAAAGTTATACGGTAACATTTGCCGACGACGGAGAGGACAAGAATTTGACTTATGATGCGCTGGTATCGCTTACAAGCCTGATCGAGTAGATAAACGATCCATTGGGATGCGCATGCAAATGTTTATATGTGCTGTGTGTGATATCTACAAGCAAAAAGGGAAGTATTAGGCAACATTTACAGTAGATAAAAATGTAAAAACGTGGTATATTTAAGAGGAAAATAACTTGGAAAGGAGTTTGGGAATGGATTACAAGAGTATTTATGAAGAATGGATTAACAATCCGTATTTTGATGAGGAGACGACTAAAGAGCTTGTTGCTATCAAGGATGACGAGCAGGAGATCAAAGAAAGATTTTCAATGGATCTTGAGTTTGGTACGGCTGGACTTCGTGGAATTATCGGAGCGGGCGTTAACCGTATGAATATATATGTGGTTCGTCGCGCAACACAGGGACTTGCCAATTATATCAAGAAGATGGGTGGAGAGAGCAAGGGTGTTGCAATCGCGTACGACTCAAGAAGAATGTCACCGGAGTTTTCCGAGGAGGCTGCGCTCTGCCTTGCGGCTAACGGAATTAAGGCATACAGATTTGAAACATTAAGACCGACACCGGAGCTTTCATATGCTGTACGTCATCTTGGATGTATCGCAGGTATCAATGTGACTGCTAGCCACAATCCTCCGGAGTACAACGGTTATAAAGTATATTGGGAGGATGGTGCCCAGATCACACCGCCGCATGATTCCGGAATAATGTCAGAAGTTAAGGCTATTACAGATCTTTCCGTATGTAAGACTATGGATAAAGCAGAGGCAGAGAAGGCCGGATTATACGTTACAATAGGTAAAGAGGTTGATGATTCTTATATCGGAGAGCTTAAGAAGCTTGTTCTTCATCCTGAATGCATTGAGAAATATGGTAAAGATATTAAGATAGTATATACACCGCTTCATGGAACAGGTAATATTCCTGCAAGAAGAATTCTTAAGGAAATCGGATTTGAGAATGTTTATGTTGTTCCCGAGCAGGAGCTTCCTGATGGTGAGTTCCCGACAGTAAGCTATCCTAATCCTGAGGCAGCGGAAGCATTTGAGCTCGCGTTAAAGCTTGCGAAGGAGAAGGATGCGGATCTTGTGCTTGCTACTGATCCTGATGCCGACAGACTCGGTGTATATGTCAAGGATACAAAGAGTGGAGAATATATTACCCTCACAGGTAATATGTCGGGATGTCTGCTTGCGGAATATGAGATAAGCCAGAAGAAGGCGTTAAATGGAGGTCTTCCGGAGGATGGAGCCCTTATCAAGACTATCGTTACATCTAATCTTGCTGATGAGATAGCTAAGGGATACAATATAAGACTTATAGAGGTTCTTACCGGTTTCAAATATATCGGTCAACAGATACTTGGCTTTGAGCAGAGTGGCAAAGGTACATATCTGTTTGGCTTTGAAGAGAGTTATGGATGTCTTATCGGAACACATGCAAGAGATAAAGATGCTATCGTTGCAACTATGGCGCTTTGCGAGGCAGCTGCATATTACAAGAGCCAGGGTAAGACCTTATGGGATGCAATGGTAGATATGTATGAGAAATACGGCTATTACATTGATGCGATCCAGTCAGTCGGCTTCAAGGGACTTGAAGGACTTGCAAAGATTCAGTCTATAATGGATACCTTGAGAAAAGATACACCTGCTAAGATTGGCAGATATGAGGTTGTGGCAGCAAGAGATTACAAGGCAGACACCATTAAGGATGTTAAGACCGGAGAGGTTAAACCGACCGGACTTCCAAGCTCAAATGTTCTCTATTACGATATGAATGACGGTGCATGGCTTTGTGTACGTCCTTCAGGAACAGAGCCGAAGGTTAAGTTCTACTATGGTGTTAAGGGATCTTCATTAGAGGATGCCAAGGCGCTTTCAGATGAGCTTGGACGTGAGGTTCTCGCAATGATTGATAAGATGGTATAACTCGTATATCATAAGAATGTTTAATTAAGAATACCACGGGTTCTCATTAAGAGAACTCGTGGTATTTTGCTATCATTTCGTCATCGCTGATTATTGTTATTCTTCCGTTATCATATTCTTCTGTTACCCATTCGGCAATCTTTTGGATGATTGGTGCCGTCTTGGGAAGCTCGGATTCTCCAAGCTTTCTTCTGTAATCATTTACCCAGAAACCGATTCCGGCAATTCCGGAGGTGTTTGTTATTGAAACCTTCGGAGGACGGTTAAGTATTGTTTCCGTGTCAAAAATGTTGTATATCTCGGGATCCTTCATCATTCCGTCTGCATGGATTCCGGCCCTTGTGAGGTTGAAGTTGGCGCCTACAAAAGGTGTCATCGGCGGAAGGTTATAATTGGTTTCGTTTTGTATATATTCTGCCAATTCCGTGATCACCTGGGTATTCATGCCGTTAAGGTGTCCGCGTAAAGATGCGTATTCGAATACCATTGCCTCAAGCGGAACATTTCCTGTACGCTCACCGATTCCAAGGAGTGAACAGTTGACAGCGGATGCGCCGTACATCCAGGCTGTGGTAGCATTTACAACGCCCTTGTAGAAATCGTTATGACCATGCCATTCGAGCATCTCTGAAGGAACATCTGCATGGTGCATGAGACCGTAAATGATTCCTGAAACGCTTCGTGGAAGAGCAGCACCGGGATACGGAACGCCGTAGCCCATAGTGTCACAGGCGCGAATCTTTATCGGTACGCCGCTATCTTTTGACAGCTCCATAAGCTTTGCGGCAAATGGAACAACAAAGCCATAGAAATCAGCTCTTGTAATATCTTCAAAGTGACATCTTGGGCGTAAGCCGGCCTCGATACAGTCTGAAACAATTCCCAGATATTTATCCAATGCCTGTGCGCGTGTAAGTCCCATCTTGTGGAATATATGGTAATCCGAACAGCTTACAAGCACACCGGTTTCTGCAACGCCGATGGATTTGACAAGCTCGAAGTCCTTCTTGTTGGCACGTATCCATGTTGTTATCTCAGGGAAATCATAATCCAGCTCCATACACTTTTCCAACGCCGAGCGATCCTTCTCTGAGTATACGAAGAATTCAGTCTGTCTTATCATTCCGTGCTTGCCGCCTAACTTATGCAGGAGCTTATATATATGTATCATCTGCTCTGTTGTGTACGGGGTTCTTGACTGCTGTCCGTCACGGAACGAGGTGTCGGTTATAAATATATCCTCAGGCATATTCTCCGGCACGCGCCTGTAGTTGAATGCGATTTTCGGTGTTTCCGTATATGGGAACATTTCGCGGAAAAGCTCAGGCTCCTTGACATCCTGAAGCTGGTAAATATACGGATCCTGCTCCAATTTCTGCGTTTTATCGCTGAGTCGTATGTGCTGCATCTTTATTCCTCCTTGTGTAAAACCCGGTATGAAAAGCTGCCCCAAAGGCAGACTGCCTTATTTACTAAATAAACCGAGGAATAGTATAGACCTCATAATGCGTGTTTGTAAAGAGGAAATTCAATAAATATGAGCAGTATACTATATATTGAGCAGTGATCGATATTGTAGTACTAATTATAAAAAAATTAAAAAAAGCCATGGTATGACATGAATGTATGGTATAGTAGATGTAATTAAATTATTATATTCGAAGGAGAGGTATCAATATATGAAGCTTATGCATTTGTCGGATCTGCATCTTGGAAAGCGTGTCAATGAATTTCCGATGCTTGAGGATCAGAAGTATATTTTGAAAGAGATAATGTCGTTAATTAATGATGAGAAACCGGATGGAGTTATCGTTGCCGGCGATGTATATGACAGAACTGTGCCGGCAGAGGATGCCATGAAGGTCTGGGATGATTTTCTTGTAAGCCTTTCAAGGAAGAAGATACCGGTTTATGCGATCAGCGGTAACCATGATTCTGCTATAAGATTTTCCGATCATAGTGCGCTTGTCGAATCGACGGGAATTCATTTGGCGCCTGTGTATGACGGTAATGTAAGATGCATTACGGCAGAAGATGAACATGGAAAGCTTAATATCTATATGCTGCCTTTCGTCAAACCGATCGTTGTCCGCAGCATTTTCCCCGATGAAGAGATCAATGATTATACGGATGCATGCCGGGTTGCAATAGAGCATATGAATGTCAATACTGATGAGAGGAATATTCTGATCGCGCACCAGTTTGTGACCGGAGCAGAAAGGTGTGATTCTGAGGAGATCTCTGTTGGAGGACTTGACAATGTTGATGCGGGTGTTTTTGCTCCTTTTGATTATGTCGCTTTAGGACATCTTCACAAAGCACAGTCTGTGCAGAGAGATACGATAAGATATTGTGGCACGCCGCTCAAATATTCATTTTCCGAGGTAAGGCACAACAAATCTGTCACGATGCTTGAATTCGGATCAAAGGGAAAAGTTGATATCAGGGAGATCGCCCTTAAGCCGTCTCATGATATGAGAGAGATCAAGGGAACGTATGATGAGCTGATGCTTAAGGATAACTATGAAGGGACGGCAACAGATGATTATCTCCATGTTATATTGACAGATGAGAATGATGTCATAGATGCGATCAACAAGATGAGAACTGTGTATCCGAATATTATGAAGATAAGCTATGACAATAAGAGGACAAGAAGTGATATGACATTGGATGAGATCAATAACATAGAGGAGAAATCTCCGATGGAGCTTTTTGATGAGTTCTATGAGAAGCAGAACGGACAGACAATGGATGAGGAACAGAGTTCATTTATCAAAGAATGTATAAGCAGTATATGGGAGGGATGATATATGAGACCGTTAAAGCTTAAGATGTCTGCATTCGGACCTTATGCAGACGTTACAGAGATAGATATGAGTAAGCTTGGAAGTAAGGGGCTGTATCTTATCACAGGTGAGACCGGAGCGGGTAAAACTACTGTTTTTGATGCGATCTCATATGTGCTTTTTGGTGAGGCAAGCGGTGATAACCGTGACAGTACCATGCTTCGTTCAATGTATGCCAAACCGGGTACGCCTTCTGAGGTTGAGATGACATTTGTTCATGCAGGTAAAGAATATAGAATCAGGAGAAATCCGGAATATGAAAGACCGGTACTTAGGGGTGGTAAGACTACCGCTAAGAGTGGTGATCAGGTTAATGGACAGAGTGCTGATCAGATACCTGTTAAGACTACCAGGCAGGCTCCGGGTGCGGAATTGATCAAACCGGATGGTGAGCCGGTTACGGGAATTAAGGAGGTTAATGCTGCTGTAGTTGAGCTTCTTGGGATTAACAGGGATCAGTTTTCGCAGATAGTTATGCTTGCCCAGGGAGATTTTTTAAAGCTTTTATTTGCTGATACAAAGCAGAGGATCGAGATATTCAGAAGGATTTTCAAGACCGGGAATTATCAGAAGCTGCAGGCGATGTTAGAGGAAAAAAGAAGAGCTGTTAATACAAAGGTTGATGATGGGAATAAGAGTGTAAGACAGTACATAGAAGGTATTGTTGTTGACGAGGATGATGTCTTATCCATAGAGGTTGATAAGGCAAAAAAAGGTGAAATGCTTACAGCGGATGTCATAGCTCTTTTGAATAAGCTTATAAAAAAGGATGGTGAGCTTAAGAAGGAATATGATGATAAGATAATTGCTATTAATAAAGAGCTTGAAAAGGTGAATGAAACAATAGGCGCTTTTGAGGCTTTAGAAAAGGCAAAGAATGAATTGGAAGGTGTTACAAAGCAGCTTGAAGGTGAGGAGCCAAAGCTTGTCACATTGCAATCGGTATTAGATAATGCAAAGGCGCAGCATGCAGACAAGAGCAAGTTGGACAAAGAGGCAAACACTCTTGAGAATGAGCTCGGCAACTATGATTCTTTGGAAGCACTTGATAAAGCGGTTGAGAGCCTTGTTGATACTAAGAATAAGAAGGATAAGGAGCTTAGACTTTTAAGTGAAAAGCTTGAGAATAATAAGGGAGAGATCAATAAGCTTAATGATGAACTTAAACAGCTTAATGGTTCAGACACTTTGTTGTTAAAGCTTAATTCAGAGCTTGAGAAGATTAATGAAAAGAGGAATGAAGCAGACGAGCTTTCAAAAGAATTAATAGAGTATCTGGAGAAAGAGGAAGAATTAAAGAAAGCACAGCAGACATACAGGAAGGCAGATGAAGAATACAATATTATCAATTCAAAGTATCAGTCTATGGAACAGGCTTTCCTTGATGGTCAGGCAGGAATTCTTGCAGGCAGGCTTGTTGACGGAATGCCTTGTCCGGTCTGTGGTTCAACATCGCATCCTCATCCCGCACATTTGGCAGAAAGTGTTCCTACAGAGGAAGAACTTGAAAAGTCAAAGAAGGAAAGTGAAGCAGCTGATGCAAAAAGGCACAAAGAGGCTGAGAATGCAAGCGGTCTTAATAAGGCCTTAGAGACATTGAAGGGTAAGCTTGGTAAGAAAATACAGAAGCTGCTCGGTGATAATGATATATCAGAGGCGGGCGATAAATTAGCTGCGGTTAAAAATGAGTGTGAGGAGAAGTGGGACAATCTTAACAAAGATATTAAACAGGCAGAAGCAAAGATCAAAAGAAAGGCTGAACTTGAAAAGCTTATCCCGTCCTTTGAGAATGAAACAGAGAAGCTTGGCAGGATAATAGAGAATCTGAAAAATGAAATAACAGCAAAAGAAACTGAGATAAAGGAAAAGGGAGAACAGGCAGAGAAGCTTCGCT
>JAEEGL013003641.1_pt1 | contig 11157 bp, 9 predicted proteins | sample 9134231 | NCBI WGS metagenome assembly JAEEGL01 (sample SAMN16246548, study PRJNA631951) | gut metagenome | biome: gut microbiome; feature: rumen; material: fiber-attached | host: Bos | place: Iran: Karaj | collected 2018-10
ACAATCGCACGGTCGAAGGGTTGTAACTTGGAGATACGTTTATGGAGCATATCCACTTGCCGCGTATCTTCGTCACGGTCCTCAAAGAGATTGATGTCCATTGTCAGTCGGACAGTGGCACTGCGTCGCTTTTTCCTGTCCAGAGAGATACAGGTATTGAGGGCGACGCGATAAACCCACGTCTTGATGTCACTGCGATGCTCGAAGTTCTCGAAACCCTTCCAAAGATTGACTAGTACCTCTTGGAACAGGTCGTTGACCTCGTCGGCATCTTGTGAGAACATGTAGCACACGGTATAGATGGTGCTCTTTTGTTCTGCAACGGCTTGCGCAAATTGTCGTTCTAATTGATTCATTGTCTTGTCTGTTTTCAAATCATTTTGCCCATTAGACGCAACAAAGTTAGGAAAAACTACACGAAGTTCAAACTTTTTTTATAATTTTGCGCCCGAGATAAGGAATAAGTAACAACTTTAAACCTATTAAAATACAATCATTATGAAGAAATTATGGATTGCTATCGTCGCATTGGCAGTGGCTACTGTTGCTTGTCAGAACAAGCAGACAGCCGCTAATGAGACAGAGAATGACGCAGACACGACGGCGTGGTATGAGAATGACTCTTTGTTGCAGGCAGACCTTGCCGCAGCCATCGAGGATGCCAAACAACTGGATGCCTCGAAGATCTCGAACGACCTGATGCCCATCAAGAAAGGTACCCCCGGTGAGGAGTGGGTTACCATTGACGGCAAGGATATGGTGCTGGTGATGACACTGGTCGATTCCAGTCGTCTGGCACGCTTCTTCGGACAGGAGGGTGTCTATCGCATTGACCGTGAGTTAGGTTCATGGGTCAGTATCCCCGGTGACTGGGCGCGCAAGAAGGATGCCTTTGTCGGTTTGGACAGTGTGGCTGCCCACATGCGTATGATTCAGATGTACGGTCTCAGCCCCGACTGCGACTATAACATCATGGTGCAGTTCTATGCCGATCCTGCCTATATCTTCCGTCCCGCTCACACACCTGATATCACTACAACGGCTGCAGGTCTGGAGTTCCCGGCATATGCTGACGAGAAATACAAGGTAGGTGAGACCAACTTCCGTGAGTGGTACCGCTTAAGTGTTGCCTCTGCCTTCGAGGATGACAGTCCCCTGCCTTGGACACAGTTAGGCTATACCTACGACTGGCATCATGGTGCCAACCGTGTAGGCGTGTCAGAATACATCGTCACCCACCAGTCACTCGTCAAGGTGAAGTCACATGAGAGTGAGTGGCAGTTCATTCAGAGTCTGAACAAGTAATAAGTCCGCTGAGGCTATCGCTTGATCTGTCTGACAGGGAAGGTGAAGTAAGTATCCGGGAAAGGCTCGTTTGCCAGTGTGAAGTGCCACCATTCCGTACGGAAGGGCTTGAAGCCGTGGCGTATCATCGCTTTGCGGAGTATCATGCGGTTGGCAAATTGTGTCTCTGTGATACTGTCGTTCGGTGTATATTCGAATGTTTCCGGATTACCTCCGAAGTCGGGGTGACTCTCATGACCGAACCAGTCGAAGGTGCCGCCCATGTCCAACTCCTTCTCTGTAGCCATGTCGAAGAGGGTGAGGTCGACCGTTGAGCCGCGTGAGTGTCCGCTCTTCTCACAGATATATTCCTGAGGGAAGAGGACACTCTTGTCAAGGTCTGGATAGAAGTAACGCTTCATCAGTGTATCGCTGACATCCTTGCTCCACCTCACGAAATGGTCGACACCCTTCTGGGGACGGTAGGCATCATAGATCTTCAGACGGTAGCCTTGGCTCTTTACATCGTCACTGACGGCACGGAGACTGTCGGCAGCCTGTTTGGTGAGCAATGCCGTAGGTTCCTCATAACCGTCAATACGAGCCCCCACGAAGTTATAGGTGCCGAAATAGCGGATTTCCAGAATGGCATCAGGAACGGCATCCGTCAATGTTACAAACTGGCTGTTGTCTGCAGGATCGATAGCCAGTTCTTTCTTTTCCTTACAGGAGATAGTGATGCCGCATAAGAGGATGGCGACAAGCATCCATAGTTTAGTTTTCTTCATATCGTTAGCGTTTTTATTTTACCTTCCATACATTGAGGACGATGCCTTGGAATGCTTGTGTCCATTCGGGTTGACAGACGAATAGGGCATTGTTCAGCCAGTTGTATTTACTGTCTGTGGGAGCCTCAAACTGAGGGGCAGCCTTGAAATAGAAGGTGGGATTGCCGTTCTCGTCCTTTCCGTTATAGATGATGCCTCGGTTGCGGACATGGATATAGATGCCGTCATCCGTCTTGATGGAGTAGATGGCCTCCAGTTCCGTGCGGTTGTCTTTGTTAGCCAACTGATAGTCGGCACCCCCATTGATAATCGTTCCCTTGATGTTGGGACCCTCAAAGGTACCTCCTGTGATGGGGATGACGGTACGTTTCCCGTGTTGTGTCTCGCCACAGGTATAGATCTCTCCGAGTGTTACTTTCAGTTGGAGGGCGAACTCCAGTTGCGGGGTGTCCTTGGGAGGATAGGTTTGTGCATCGGCATTCCATGCGAATATCAGCATGGCAATGGCTAAAAATAGTTTTTTCATCATCATAAGATTTAGTTATTCTTTGCAAAGATAATCAATTTCTGTTATTTTCTGTTGCAAATCAGTGATTTATCTCTAAAAATGTTTACCTTTGCACATGTTTTAAAACATTATTTATTTTTGATCTATGAAGATAGCATTAATCGGCTATGGTAAGATGGGTAAGATGATAGAGCAGATTGCCCTCGACCGTGGTCATGAGATTGTGAGTATTATTGATATTGATAATCAGGAGGATTTTAATTCTCCAGCGTTTGCTACTGCTGATGTTGCCATCGAGTTTACCGCTCCGCAGGCAGCCTATGGCAACTACCTGAAGGCATGGGAGAAAGGTGTGAAGGTGGTATCAGGTTCTACGGGATGGATGAAGGAGCATGGTGATGAGGTACGTAAGGCATGCTCTGAAGACGGAAAGACATTGTTCTGGGCTTCCAACTTCTCCATCGGTGTGGCTATCTTCTCTGCCGTTAACCGTTATTTGGCGAAGATTATGAATCAGTTCCCCCAATATGACGTAGAAATGGAAGAGACACACCATGTACATAAACTCGACCATCCCAGTGGAACAGCGATTACTTTGGCAGAGGAGATCGTGGAGAATATCGACCGCAAGGAAGCATGGAAGGAAGACACGACGGATAAAAAGTATTTGCGTGTCGACCATATCCGTCGCGGTGAGGTGCCAGGCATCCATACCGTCCGTTATGACTCCGATGCCGACCTGATCACGATAACCCACGATGCACATAGTCGTAAAGGTTTTGCGTTGGGTGCTGTACTTGCTGCAGAATATACCAAGGAGCATCAGGGATTGTTGACCATTAGTGACATGTTTAAATTTTAATCATGGAAAAGAGAGAAAAGAAAAAACTGAATATGAAAGTCCAGTGGGCGAAGTTCATCGCCGTTCTGGTACTCTACCTGCTGTTCCTTTATTGGGTGAAGTCATGGTGGGGCCTGCTCGTCATACCGTTTATCTATGATGTCTATATCTCCAAGAAGATTCGTTGGCAGTGGTGGAAGGATGCCGAGGGTCCCGTCCGGTTTGTGATGTCGTGGGTCGATGCTCTCGTCTTCGCCTTGGTGGCTGTCTATTTCATCAACCTGTTCTTCTTCCAGAACTATGTCATTCCATCGAGTTCTTTGGAGAAGTCATTGTTGACGGGCGACTATCTCTTTGTCTCGAAGGTGAGCTATGGTCCCCGTATTCCTGAGACCCCGTTGACGATGCCGTTGACCCAGCATACGCTCCCCATGTTCCAAAGCAAGAGTTATATCGAGTGGCCTCATTGGGACTATCGTCGTGTGAAAGGTCTAGGAAAGGTGGAGCTTAACGATATCGTGGTATTCAACTATCCTGCCGGTGACACGCTAAGCAGTGACATACGCCATCAGGCAGAGGACTTCTATCGTAACTGCTATGGTTACGGCTATGGACTCTGGGAGTCACGTCCTAATCCTGACTCGCTAAGTACAGAACAGCGTATGAAATACTTCAGTCACCTTTACCAACAGGGACGTCAGTACATAGAGAATAACCGCCAGGAGTTTGGTGAGATCATGACGCGTCCTACTGACCGCCGTGAGAACTATGTGAAGCGTTGCGTCGGACTTCCTGGTATGACCTTACAGATCAAGGACCGTATCGTCTACCTCGACGGCAAGGCTAACAAAGAGCCGGATAACGTGCAATATACCTACAAGGTGAAACTCCGTCAGCGTCTGGATGATGATATCATGAAGGAGTTGGGTATCACGATGGAAGATCTCACCCTGCTGAATACTGCTGGCTATATGCCGATGACAAAGCATACTGTCGAGGTATTGTCGCAACGGAAGGACTTGGTGGAGAGCATTGAGATCAATACTGATGCAGACGAGTGGGATATCTATCCCATGAACGGTAATTTGCACTGGACCCGTGACAACTACGGTCCCGTCTGGATTCCTGCCAAGGACAAGAGTATCCAGTTGACCATGGAGAACTTGCCAATATATGAGCGTTGCATTCGCACCTATGAGGGCAACACCTTGGAGGTAAAGGATGGCAAGATCCTGATTAACGGCAAGGTAGCCACTTCCTATACCTTCAAGCTTGACTATTACTGGATGATGGGTGATAACCGTCATAACTCTCTCGATTCCCGTTACTGGGGCTTTGTACCAGAAGACCATATCGTCGGTAAGCCTATCTTTATCTGGTGGAGCAGTGATCCCGACAGAGGTGGTTTCTCTGGCATCCGTTGGAACCGTCTGTTCCGCTTTGTCGACAACATCAAATAGGAGATGCCCAACTGGCTGAAGTTCGTGATAGTCTTTGCGTCAGCGTTTGTGCTGATGCTGGCTTTCCGTGCTTTGGCTTTCTCCGTCTATACGGTAGAGGGGAAGGGTTTGCAGCCTGTTTACATTCATGGCGACCGCCTGTTAGTAAACAAGTGGAGTTATGGCTTGAGAGTTGACGGAGGAGGCGTGTTGCCTTACAGTCGTATGTTACGCAAACCTGTCAAGAAAGGCGATATTGTTGTTTTTGATATTCCCAACGATACCATACAGGGTGAGTTCATAGCCCGTTGTAAGGCAGTGCCAGGGGACTCCATCAAGTTACAGAATAGGATCGTAGTGGTTCCTGGTTTGAAAGACTGTGCCGATGCCGATTACTACTGGTTGGAGTCTCTTCATCCCAAGAATCCTGCTGACTCGCGTCATCTGGGCTTTATCTCGGAGCGTAACATCATCGGCAGGGTCGTCACCATCCTCTATAGTCATGACGACAGCAAGAATTTCTTGGAAGGCTATCGTCAGGAAAGGATGTTCCAATGACTACCGCCCTTTTACAGACAACCTATTTCGGACCTGTGCAGTGGTATCAGAAACTATACCGCTACGACCGTTGTCTTATCGAACAATACGACTCCTACCAGAAACAGACCTATCGTAACCGTTGTGTCATCGCTACGGCTAACGGCTTACAAGCCCTCACTGTCCCTGTCGAGCATCATGCTAATAGCCAAATGCCAACAACCAATAGCCCGCAAGTCAAGGACTTGCGTATCAGCGATCACAACCAATGGCGGAAGATACACTGGAATGCCTTGCAGAGTGCCTATAGCGAGAGTCCTTTTTTTGAGTATTATGTCGATGACATCCGTCCTTTCTTTGAACGCAAATACGATTTTTTAATTGATTTTAACGAAGCCATCCGCCAGAAAATCTGTGAACTCATCGACATTCATCCGCACGTGGAATATACCACGGAATATGTAAAGCCAATAGCCAATAGCCAATCGCTAACTGCCCTCACCGACCTTCGGGAGGTGATAAACGCCAAGCATCCCCAACCCGATGCCGACTTCGAGGCGAAACCTTACTGGCAAGTATTTCAGCACCGTCACGGTTTTCAACCCAATCTCTCCATCCTCGACCTCCTCTTCTGCATGGGACCTGAGTCTGTCTTTTATTTGTAGATATTTCTGTTTCTGAAACATATTCTATATGTTTTTGTTACAAAAAGAAAGAAGAATGTCAAGATTAATCCGTATCTTTGCAGGCAGAATATTTAACAATTAAACCAATAACAACAATGGCAACAAACGAATTGTCTCAAGAGACGAAAGGCTTCTATAAGCTTTCGTGGGTACAGCGCATCGGCTTCGGCTCAGGTGACCTGGCCCAGAATCTCATCTTTCAGGTAATCTGTACTTACCTGTTGTTCTTCTACACCGATATCTACGGACTGACACCGTCGGCAGTGGCAGTCATGTTCCTCGTGGGTAATGTGGCAAATGTGATTTGGGATCCCATCGTGGGAACGCTTATCGACAAGAGCAATCCGCGTTACGGTAAGTACCGCTCGTACCTGCTCTATGTGGGTATTCCCCTTTCGGGCTTTGCCATCCTGTGCTTCTACAATGGTTTCGCTCCGTCGCTCATCTATGCGTATGTTACCTATATCTCCATGCAGTTGCTCTACACGTTTATCAACGTGCCGTATGGAGCCTTGAACTCATCGTTGACGCGTGACACTAACGAGATCACCGTGCTCACTTCAGTACGTATGTTTATGGCGAACCTTGGCGGTCTTGCCGTTAACTCGGGTCTTCCCCTGTTTATTGCTTTAATTGCCGGAGCACCATCCGACAGTCTTCCAAAAGACCCATCTGCCTGGTTTACCACCATGACCATTTACGCCATCGTCGGTTTCTGTCTGCTTGTATTCTGCTTCTCGCAGTGTAAGGAGCGTGTGGTGATGGATGCGAAAACGACAGAGGATGTGAAGGTCAGCGACCTCTGGATGGAGTTCCTCCGTAACCGTCCCTTGCGCGTGCTCGCCTTCTTCTTCATTACTGCTTTCGCGATGATGTCAGTGGGTAACGCTGCAGGAGCCTACTTCATCAACAGCAACCTGCACGGTTCGGCTCAACAGTTGTCTATCTTCATGGCTTTGGGTTCCGCACCAGCCTTCTTGTTTATGCCGTTGGTGCCCTGGTTCAAGCGCATGGTGGGCAAGAAGAACATGTTCTATCTCTTCCTCGGTGCCGCCATCGTCGGTATGGGCATGCTCTATTTCATTTCTAAAATGGAGCAGCCGAGTATGATGATGATCTACGTCGCACAGTTTATTAAGTCTACAGGTGTTATCGTCGCTACGGGCTATATGTGGGCATTGGTACCTGAAGTTATCTCCTATGGTGAGTACACCACAGGTCGTCGTATCTCCGGTATTGTAAACGCTTTGACGGGACTGTTCTTCAAGGCCGGTATGACCTTCGGTAGTATTGTCGGTCCTGCCGTTCTGGCATACGTAGGCTATAACAGCAATGTCATCGACCAGACTCCTTTTGCCGAGGAGGGTATCCTGTGGCTCGTCTGTGTCATCCCCGCTATTCTGCTGGCTTTGGCTATGTTCATCATCAGCCGCTACGAATTGACGGATGAGGTCATCGATGATATCAACAAGAAGATTGAGGAGCGCACGAAGGAAGCGTAATCCTCTTCAATGAGAGCAAAATAAAAGAGGCTGCCGAATAGCAGCCTCTTTTATTGTTATTTCGTGATGTTGATCTCGAAGGGGGAGGCAGGCAGGTCTTTCTTGGAACGGAGACTGGCAACAGGACAGTCCTTCCATGCATAGCGGACAATAGCAGGATGCTCTATCTGGCTTTCAATCACCACTTGGTTATCCTTTGCTGTCGCTGTGGCATTAACGAACTTCTTATCATCGCCGGCCAGTTCAAACTCCTTTTGTTCTCCCTCCTGGAGCGACTGGTCGAAAGTGATGACGACCTGATTGCCATCTATCGTGGCACGAATAGGTTGGGGAGAAAGCATCACCTTCTTGCCAAAGACCAGGCGGTCGAAACACTGTCCGATACGCTCTGCTACTTCTTTCTTACGCAAGGGGTGGATGTCGACACGCTCACCGAGGTCGATGGCGACGGCAAGGGCTGCATGGGGGTCATTAACGGCAACCTGTCGCTGTGCCTCACGCAGTTGTGCCCATCCACTGTTGATAGGTTCCGTCTGTGGGGTAAGGGGTTGGGGGAAGCCAGTCTGCTGTCGTCCGTCGTGATTGGCAAGTTGTACGATACAGAAAGGCAGTTTGGGTGCTTTCCACAAGGTGCGCCAGTTGCCGATCATCTTACGCAGATAGTCCGCATAGGGGGCTGGATGACCTGTATTCGACTCCCCTTGATACCACACAACGCCACTGATAGCATAAGGAGCAAGGGGATAGACGACAGCATTATACAAGGTGGTCGGCAGGTTCTGCAACGACACATCACCACTGGGACAGGAAGGCATCTCGGCACCAAGATGGAACTTCCAGTTCTCACCGAGAGGTATCACGTCTTTTGGCATCGGATTCTGAGAGAAACGGTCGTCTCCGAAGGCTATCAGATAAGGTTTCTCTGGGATGAAATGGACGGCACCGTATTTGTTGATGAAACGGATGGAAATCACATTGTCGCCCTCACGGAGAAGCCCTTCAGGGATGTCATAGCGGCGTGGCGGATACTGATAATAGGTATGACCTATCTCTTTGCCGTTGAGATAAGTGATATCTTGGTCGAAAAGGGTACCGAGCAATAAGCGGGCAGGCTTTCCTGCATGTTCCTTATCGATATGGATATGCTGACGGAGCCAAATGGAACCGATGCCTCGCCACATCCAACAGTTCTGGTTGATCTGCTGCCACTGCGTATCGTCGCATGAGGGATCAGCATATCCGGGGTCACTTGCTTTCAACAGCTCGTCCCATCGGCGTGAAGCCTCGTTATTAGCCTCTATCTGTGTCTTTACATATTGATCGTTCTGATAGAGTTCGACTTTTTTTACCAGCACGGGATAGTCTTGCATCAAAGAGTCGGCAGAGATCCATGCCTCGATAGGAGTACCTCCCCAACTGTTGACGATGATACCCTGAGGAACGCCCGTCTGCTCATACATCCGTTTACCCAGGAAGGAGCCTACAGCAGAGAAAAGCCAGGCATTCTCCTTGGTGAGAGGTTTCCAGTTGATGGAAGTCGGACGGATATCCTCTTGTACCCCATGCGTATTCGTCTCGTTCTGTACACGGAACAGTCGGATGTTGTCGTTGGAGAAGGCATCAATCTCCTTCGTGTATTGCGGATAGACACGCTCGATGGTCACGTCGATGTTCGACTGACCGGAGCAGAGCCACACATCCCCGACAAGGACATTGGTCAGGACGATGTCGCCGACCATCAGCGTATAGGGTCCTCCTGCTTTCATCGCCGGCAGGTCGGCACGGAACTTCCCTTGGGCATCCGCAATGGCAATGGTCTTGAATTTATTGATGCGGATGGTAATCCGCTCACCGGCATCCGCCGTACCCCATACCGGTACAGGCTTGCCTCGTTGGATGACCATGCCTGACTGGAACATCTGGGGCAGTTGTACTTTGGCATGGACTGTCAGGAAAGCACAGCACATACCCATTAGCATCATCGTCAGTTTATACCTCATTTTCATAGCACGTGTTTTTGTTAATATGATGCAAAAATAGAAAAAAAAGGTGATGAAACGGAAAAAAAAAGCTTTTTTCTGATTTCCTGAAACAAATATAATAGGTTTATGATACAAATAGAAAAAAAAGTTTACGAATAAAGTGTTAAATTTGCACCAAGAAATATTTGTTTGTCATTGACAATGAGGAAATTGAAGTCACAGAAAGTTCCGTTCGGTGAAAAAGTCGGGTACTCATTGGGAGATGTAGCAGCCAACCTGATATTCCAGGTGATGATGATCTTCCAACTGAAGTTCTATACCGATGTTTTTGGCCTGGAGGGTGCTGTGGCTGGCTCTGTCTTCCTGATAGCCTGTCTGTCGGGGGCTTTTGTCGACCCGTTGGTAGGAATCCTTTGCGACCGTACGAGGACCCGTTGGGGGAAATACCGTCCATGGCTGTTATGGACTGCCCTTCCGCTCTGTGTGTTCTACGTGCTTGCCTTCTACAATCCGGGTATCGAGGATAAGGGACTGGTGGCATTATATGCGACGGTATCCTATATCCTCCTGATCATCATGTATGCCATGAGCAGTATTCCCTATTCCTCCCTGGGAGGTGTCATCACAGGGGATATCAAGGAGCGTACCAGTGTCAATGCCGTCCGCTTCATCGCCGTCAGTATCGCCGTGTTCGTGGTGCAGGGTCTGACCCTCCCGTTGGTCAATAAGTTTGGCGGTGCAGCGGGTAGGGTGCAACAGGGGTGGACGATGACAGTCGCCTTGTATGCCGTCGTGGCTTTCATCTTCCTGGTCATATCCTTCCTCTCCACCCGTGAGCGCATCCAGCCGCCTCCCACCCAGCGCGTCAGTCTGAAGAAGGATGTCCGCAGCACGTTCGGCAGTCAGCCCTGGCGTGTTATCTTCGTCCTGGTATTGTTTATCTTCCTCACCATCTCCATGTGGGGAGCCTCGATGAACTATTATTTCCAATACAATCTCGACCAGAAGTCGTTATTTGACTTCCTGACGATGATAGGACTGACGGATGCAGCAGCACCGTCGGATGCCTATTCCATAGGCTTCTCCCTGTTTAATATGCTGAGCGCCGTGGTACAGTTGCTGGGTATTCTCTTCCTGTCAGAACATCTTGCCAATAAATACGGGAAGAAACCGACCTTTATCGTCTGCCTGTCCTTGACTGCCCTGTTTACGGGCCTGTTCTATCTGGCATCACCGGTGGACATCGGCCTTGTCTACGGATTGTGTGTCCTCAAGTCCCTCGCCTACGCGCCCACCGTACCGTTGTTATGGGCGATGATAGGTGATGTCGCCGACCATGTGGAGTATATGCGGCGCCGTCGTGCCACGGGCTTCTGTTTCTCTGGAATCTCCTTTGCCCTGAAGGCTGGTCTTGGCTTGGGCGGTGCACTGGCAGGCATCATCCTCTCGTGTTTCGGCTACGAGTCGGGTCAGCATACGGTACAGTCGCCAAGTGCCATGGAAGGCATCCGGCTTGTCAGTTCTATCGTTCCGGCAATCCTCTTCGGCATCGGAGCCATTGTCATGCTGCGCTATCCGATTAGCAAGGCG
>JAEEGL013007456.1_pt1 | contig 11157 bp, 10 predicted proteins | sample 9134231 | NCBI WGS metagenome assembly JAEEGL01 (sample SAMN16246548, study PRJNA631951) | gut metagenome | biome: gut microbiome; feature: rumen; material: fiber-attached | host: Bos | place: Iran: Karaj | collected 2018-10
AACACCATCGCTATCATTTTTTTGAGAAACATCCGCCTTTTTCTGGGTAGATGCGCAAGCCGAAATCGAGAACACGGCTGATACCCCCAAAAGGGCGGCAAGCATCGCCTTGGTCTTGGGCGCGAATTCGCCAATGCTTTCGATTTTTTTTGCGCTCGATTTCCATCACATTAATTAAAGATAAATAATCGGGAACCCTTCGCGGTATTCTTTGATAATGTACGGATGCGTTTTGGCGTACTCGAAAATTTTTTCACCGAGACCATTCTTGACAAGTTCTATCAGCTCGGGACGGGGCGTTGCGCCGATAGCCGGGCATGTGGGAGTGAGCGCAATGACGAGTTCGCCGTCTTTGTCCATGATGCGGAGCGGCCAGATGGAACAGTCGAAGGGTTTGTCTTCGGGCTTTAAGATGCAGCCGCGATTTGGGTCCAGGAAGGTGCAGGGAACTTCTTCTTCGGGGTCGTCGGTGCGGTAGCCGCCAAGAATTATTTGACCGTCGCGGAACTCCCCCACCACGCCGTATTCATTGGGCTTGCTGAGTTTTTGAACGACTTCGGGCGGGAAAAGCGGCGTTTCCCAGAGGCTCTGCCGACGGAAGGAGCAGCAGAACTTGCATGCGGCACAGGATTCGCGGGAAAGAATTTTAGAAAGCATCACAGTCCTTTACGCTTTATGGATCGTTAGGTTTAAACAATATGGATTTCGTTGCCTTCGGCTCCAGAATGGCTGCAAAAAAAGTTCAGAAAGACACATTAACAATCCTTTAATCTTTATGAAATTCTATAGTTTGCGGCTCCGTGACGCCATTGCGGAGAGTTTTCTACAACAATACAGTGCGATTTGTCCAAAATAATCGTCGGATAGTACGAGAGTTTCGCCTTACGCAGCCCTTCGATACCAATATCTTCCTCGCGGTTGATTAGTTTCGCGCCGGCAGTCACTAGGCGCTCGGCAAACAGCTTGTTAATAACGGCATAGCCGCCATTGATTGCATATTCGTCGATGACTTTTTCAAAATGAATATCCCAAACGCCGGGCGCAATTTCTGAAGCCATGGTCATGCCGACGGGTTTGCCTTCAACATATAGGATTGCGCCACGCATCTGGAGAGCATCGAAGTTTTCCAGCGCTTCCTTGATGGCACAGTATTCTGCCATGCGCGATTTTTCGTCTTCGGAGCGTTCGGCCCAAGCGGCCTCACGGCAATCACAAACGCATTCACAATCGTTTTCGTTTGAGCGAGCCAGCGTTTCAAAATTAAGCCATTTCTTTTCGACTTCATGCGCTTCAGCAATATTTTCAGCCGTAATAGCGCGCAATTCGTAATTCAAATAAGTTCGATTAAATCTTGAAATATGATTGCGCTTTTTCTTGTACTGATTTCCTGGGAGTGTTGCAAGATTTTCGGCCGAATAGATATAGTCGCTATCGTTTCGGTTATTTTCGAAATGGAGTACAGGTTCGGCGCGGTTCGACACTGCCTTCTCAAAATACTCCCGCAAAATCTGCGCACGCGGCTCGTCAACAAGGCAAAATTCCAACGGACGCCCCGATGCATGTGCATCTTGGATAATCAGCTCCAACGCTTTCTGCAGATCGCCGACTCCGAGTGGGAACGCATAACCCCGACGGCTCCCCTGTCCGTTATAATAGCGAAAGAGAAATCCATCTTGCAGGGCTATCAAGGTGTCATATTTTTTTCGTAACAGGTAGATATTCGCAAAGGCGGCATCGCTCCCAATGTAGCTCGAATCAGCAACAGCACATGTCGCAGCAAACATATCCAAAAGTTCTGGCGTCTTGAAATCCATAATCTCAGTTATAAGCTCCCTCTATAAAATTAATATATAATCAATTTGCGTTTTTTCACTAATTTTATTGAAATAATGAAGGTTGCCGGTAACATTTTTGACGGGTCCAAGTGTTACATAAATGAAAGTTTTTAGGAGACCCCATGAAAAAATTTGTCATTTTAAACGCTAGCCCCCGCCCCAATAGCAATATCAACCAAATGTTGAATATCATACGCAATGAACTGCTGGCGAATGGCGACATAGTAAATTATGTGGATGTTTGCAAATTGCAATTCCGCCCTTGCGTAGGTTGCATGAAATGCCGCAGCGCACACGACTGCGTGATGCCCGACGACGATGCCAAAACGATTCTGCGCCTCGTTCAGCAATGCGATGGCTTGATTGTCGGTTCTCCATGCTATTGGGGAAACATGACCGGCCAACTGAAAATGTTATTCGACAGATGGGTTTACGGCTTTATGGACCATAGCGAACAAGGTGTTCCTCGTGCGCTTTTGAGCGGCAAAAAAGCAGTTCTTGTCACGACATGTTCCACACGATGGCCATTCAACTTGATTTTCAAACAATCGCTAGGAACAGTACGCGCCCTCAAGGAAGTTCTTTGTTGGAGCGGATTCAAAATTAGTGGCGTGATTCAAAAAAGCGGCACGCTCAATGGCGAAGGCATTTCATCACGAGAAAATGCGAAATGCCGGAAAATCGCAAGCAAATTGCATTGCGTCGCTTAAGTGCGAGTTACCTGAATACATCAAAAATGCTCGACTTGATCGAGCATGACTATGTATTTACATTTCGTCACCCTCGCGAAGGCGAGGGTCTTCTAGCATTTATCTGAAAATTTTCTGATAAATATTTTTACCAGCGCTGCTGATTTTTACAACGTAAGGTTTCTGCGAGAACTGCTCGACTGGAATCGTCGCAATTCCGTTAATCAGCCTACGCATCATAAGTACGCCCTGCATGTCGTAAATCGTGAGTTGCGCAGTCCCATGCGGAGAGGCAATCAGTAAATCGTTTCCACGCTTTGTCACAGAAACCTTCCCCGCCACCATTTGCGGCTTAAGAGCCACCTTGCTGGTGTCCGGTTTTTCAGGTTCCACATACGGGTGCTCCGGATCATCCACAACAATTTTCACATCATAGGTGCTTTCGCAACCATACGGATTTACATACGTTCCCGTGTAAATACCGCTGCTTTGCCATTGCATGTCTTTAAAATAAACTTCTCGACCAAGATAATAGAAATCATTCGGGCCTTTCCAAGTCCAACGTCCGCCGTCCCATGGGTGTGGGCCAAGCACTAGCGAATCCCCAGGATTCACCTTGATATCGGTTAATTTGTTCCAACCGCCATTGTGAATTTTGACATAAGGAATGATTTCGCTCGCTTCGCAAACGCCACCAGTTGCATTTTCAATCACCAATGTCACGATGGATTGTGCTTTTGCAGTCACCGTAACGGATTTGCCCAAAACATCTATGTCCGAGTCCGCTTTGAGCGCCGCCGGGAGCGTAAAACGTTGGACTTTAGCTTTACTTCCGATTGTCGCAAACTTGCTCAAATCAAAGGCGTATTTGACATCGCTTGATCCCATGTTCAATGCAACAATCACAAGGGAACTATCGGGGCGGATGGCGGCAATCGTATTGTTGTTGTCACTATCAATAAAGCGTGAACCCGGTCGAATCGCACGACTAAACGCCGCATGCATGTAAAAGCGCGGAGCGTAAGAGAATGTCTGCCTTTTGTGGTTTACAGCAATGGTCCGCCAATTATCACCAGGGTCAGCCACTTGCCAATCGACCCAAGCGTTTGCCTTCATGTCGCGCAGATCGTGCAAAATCACATTCGCCATCCATAGCGTAATATCGACTTTATCGTCACGGCTAAGCGGTCCAGATTCAGATTGCCAAATGCGCTTGTCGGCGGCAAATGCCGCATTGTAAAGATTTGCGCGGGAATCGTAACCAGAATAGCTATGCGTGTTGACTTGGAACATGTAAGAACGCGCTTCGGCACTGTAGCTATTGAAACGAGCCAATGCATCGCCAATGTTCGATTCATCCGCAGCGCTGACGGACGTCTCCGGGAAAAGTCCTTTTCTCTTGAGCGCCCTGCCGAGTTCGACAATCATTTCGGATTGTTTATTTTTGAACCCGCAGCCTTCTTGAGAGCCATTCGCGTTCCACCAGCCCGCACTCGGCTCGTTGAACGGCTCTACCGTCCTAAACGTAATTCCCCATTCCTGCTTAAAATGCTTCGCCACTTCGGAAAGGTAATCCGCGAAATCGTCGAAGTAATCCGACTTGAGATTGTCCGCGCCGTTAACGCCTCCCGAAACGCAACCGCTTTTTGTCATCCACCACGGAGGTGAATTGGAAAACGCTTCAAAAATCGGATCTTTGACTTGTTTCGCCAGCCAGAACAGTACATTACGTTGGTTCGGATCGGCTGTCCAATCGTAATCGCCTCTTTCAGTAGGCTTGTAACCAGGAACTGCTGCACCCCCGTCGCCCTTGGTCAAGTGTCTATGCCCCGGTTGATCACCACCGCCGATATTATAGCGGAAAATATTGTAACCTAAACCGGTATCGGGATCGGCAACAGCACCCAGCATTTTTTTGTAATTCGCTTCGTCCCAAGCGCCAACGAGTTCGGCCCACCAGCAAAGGCTTGTTCCCCAGCCTTCAAAAAGTTGGTACCGTTTACCCGGATCCACGACAACTTTAGTCTGCGCATAAGCCGCACCACAGGCCAAAAGCGTAGCTATCAAAATTTGTTTACCCTTCATGTTCTCAACCCTTTTTATAATTCACCCCCCAAACGCACGGTTTCCATCATCCCTATGGGACTCAGAATGACGAGATGCGCAGCAATCACTTATGGACTTGCCCTCTTAAAAATCGTTTATTTTTTTGAAAAGCGTACACTTTCAGTTTGTAAAGTTATAGACTTTTTGTCAAAAAAAGACGAGGTCTGTGTTCAAAATAAAGTTTAAGTAATAAGTTTGCACTCCATTTATTTATATCTTTAAAAAATGCATTACAAACCATATCGCGATTTACTTTTAGAACTTTTCCCGAATTACCTCAAGGTTAGGAAACTCCCGCTGAATGGCGGCATGAGTTGCCCAAACCTCGATGGAACTAAGGGATTTTCGGGCTGCAGTTACTGCAACAACCGCAGTTTCAGCCCTGTTTTTGACCAGGCGAAAGTTTCTATTCAGGAACAGCTTGAAAAGTTCGTTCCGAAGCTTCGCGACAAGTATCCAAATGCAGGCATCCTCGCCTACTTGCAGCCATACACGAATACGCACGCCCCGCTAGAGCACTTGCGTGAAATTATCAATCCGATTATCAAGCACAAGGAAATTGCAGGGCTTGCGATTGGCACACGCCCGGATTGCCTCGAAAACGATAAAATAGAATATCTCGCCGAGCTCAATCGCAAAAAGCCGATTATCGTTGAAATCGGCTTGCAAACCGCAAATGATTTAACACTTGCAGGAATCAATCGCCGTCACACGCTTGCTGAATTCGAAGACGCTGTAAAGCGTTGCCAAGCAGCCGGCCTCACGGTCACGACACACGTCATTGTTGGCCTCCCCAGCGAAAAGATGGAAGATTTCAAGCATACGGCGCAAGTGATTCATGATTTGAAACTTGCCGCTGTGAAAATTCATCCGCTGCACATTGTTGTCGGAACAGTAATGGCTCAAGATTTTGCCAACGGCGAAGTCAAGTTGCTCTCGTTCGAAGAATACTGCGACGCCGTTGCCGAGATGATTAAAATTATCGGTAAGGACATTGCAATTGAACGTTTCAGCGGCGAAAGTCCTAGCGAAATGCTAATTGCGCCCAACTGGTGCGGAGAACGCGATAGGATCATTGCGACTGTGGAAAAATTGCTGGGCTGTGAATAAAAAAGCCGATCCCGGCACAAGGCCGGGATGACGTTGCAGTACTACATTCGCTTGAAAATGAGCGATGTGTTGATGCCGCCAAACGAAAAGTTGTTCGACATGAAATACTCCGTATCAATTACACGGCCTGAACCAGTGATGTAATCAAGCGGAGCGCATTCCGGATCGACATTTTTCAAATTCAAGTTAGGGCTAAACCAACAGCGGTTCATCATATTGATTCCAAGCCAAGCTTCAATAGCTCCGCATGCACCAAGCGTATGGCCGATGTAACTTTTGAGGCTAGATATGGCAACCGCACGTTGTTTAAACGCGTTAAACGTTGCCCAACTTTCTGCGATATCGCCATAATGTGTTGCGGTTCCGTGACCATTCACATAGCCAATCGCATCAGGCGAAATTTGTGCATCACCAAGAGCGAGTTCAAGAGATTTTTGCATGGTCTCTTTCTTGGGCTGCGTGATGTGTTCGCCATCGGTATTATGACCAAAGCCAACGAGTTCTGCATAAATGTGCGCGCCACGAGCTTTCGCATGCTCGTATTCTTCGAGCACAAGTGTTCCCGCACCCTCACCGATAACAAGGCCGTCTCGGTCGCGGTCGTATGGAGCTGGCGTAATTTCAGGAGTATCGTTCTTAACGCTTGTTGCAAAAAGCGAATCGAATACAGCGGTTTCTGTTGCAGCCAATTCTTCGGCACCGCCTGCAATCATCACATCTTGCATGCCGTATTTAATAGCTTCGTAAGCATAACCAATCGAAAGGCTTCCACTTGTGCATGCGGTGTTCGTTGTGATGAGTCGGCCTGTCAAGCCAAAGAACAAACTCACATTGACCGCCGTCGTTTGCGGCATTGATTGCACATACGTTGTTACAGAAACGTTCGAGCAATTATAAGGCGGATTTTGCATGGAAACAAAATCGAGAAGCGGACGTACGCTACCCATAGAAGAACCATACGCGACACCAACTCGCCCCGACTTCAGGAGTTCTTTTTCAACCGCAAGCCCAGCCATTTGCATTGCCTTGTCCGCAGATGTTATCGCGAGCAAACCCACACGCCCAGCGCAACGGATTTTTTTGCGCGGATACTCCGGCAAATTATAGAGAATCGGGCCCGCCAAACGTGTATTCATTTGTGCGTACTTGTCCCAATCATTCAAGCGGACAATTCGATTTTTCAGAGTCTTGAGTTGCGTAAAAATTTCATCCAGCTCCATCCCTAAAGATGAAACGCAACTGCCTCCAGTAACAACAACTCTGCGACTCACGCCAATCCTCCATTCACAGAGATAACCTGGCGAGTGATGTAAGCGGCTCCTTCGGAAAGCAAGAATACAACCGTCGCGGCGACTTCTTCGGGCTTGCCAACGCGTTTCATGGGAATGGTCGGAAGAATCATGTCGAGCGGAGCATCCTTAATCATTTCGGTTTCAATCACACCAGGAGCCACGCTATTTACGGTGATGTTGCGGCTTGCAAGTTCCGTGGCAAGCGCTTTTGTAGCGCCTATGAGCCCCGCTTTAGAAGCGCTATAGTTGACTTGTCCGCGGTTCCCGATTACGCCAGAAACAGAAGAAATCGTGATAATGCGGCCTTTGCGTTTGCGGCACATCGGGAGGACTAGCGGATGAACGACATTGTAAAATCCGTTTAAATTCGTATTTAAAACCTTATCCCAAAATTCATCAGTCATGGCAGGGAAAGCGGCATCGGCGCAAACTCCAGCATTAGTGACAACGCCGTAGTACACGCCATTCTCGGCGATGTCTTTTTCTAAAACTTCACGACATTGCTCGCGATCACAAATATTGAATTGGAGTGTACGAATGTTTCCGCCATTGGCACGGATGCGTTCGGCGAGTGCATCAATCGAAGCGGAGTTCTTATTGTAATGAGCTACAACTGTGTAGCCTTCTTTAGCAACAGCTTCAGCAATGGCAAGCCCAATACCGCCGCTTGCTCCCGTAATCAAAACAGATTTTGCATCTTCCATAATCTAACCTCAAAAAAATTTAAGGGTTGTCCACTTCGATGGTGTTAAGTTTTGCCGTTACAGCAAGAGTTCCATTGACCATTGCACAGCCTTCAAACGTAACCATATTATCAATACGGATGAGTTCATTTACATTTACAACAACAGTTTCACCCACCTTAAAAACAGGAACCTCCGCCTTGAAACTTGATACACTCATGATAAAACCAACTTTTATTTTTTTACCTCTAGCGCGTTCAATAATTCCAGACAATGCAGAAACACTTTGTGCCATAAACTCAAAAGCAACCCAAACAGGAACACCGCCGAGATCTTCTTCGTAAAACATATTGTTGCGAGTAATGTCAATTTCGGTCGTGATGGTATTTTTTTTCAAATCATAATCGCGAACACGATCCAGCAAAAACATTTTGCCTTTGTGCGGAACGAGTTCACAGACCGATTCTTTTGTATCAAATACTTCTGTCATACCGCACCATTTTCAACAATTAAGGACACGTTGCAGCCGCCAAATGCAAACGAATTACTCATGCAATATTTGAGATTTTGCGCCGTCTCGCCCGCTTTTACTAAATGCAACGGAGGAAAATCCGGATCGACATTGCCATCAAAATGATGCGCAGGGAGAACGCCTTCCTTAAGAGTCATGCAACAGAACGCAAGTTCCAACGCACCAGCGGCACCAAGCGTATGCCCTGTAAGTGCCTTTGTGGAGCTAACTGGGACGTCAGCGTTTGCAGCGCCAATATCGGCTGCAAAAATTCGGTGAACGGCGCGGCTTTCCATGGCATCATTCAATTCCGTTCCGGTTCCATGCAAATTCACATAACCAATTTGCGCAGCATTAAGGCCAGCATCTTCAAGCGCAGCCTTCATTGCTTGATAAGCGCCTTCCCCATCGGCACGCGGAGCCGTGATATGGTCAGCATCGGCACTTTCGCCAAAGCCAATTACTTTAAGACTTTCGCAATCAACCGCACAAATATCAGCATCTGGGTTGCGCGTTACCACGAAGAATACCGCAGCATCGCCAAGCGTAAGGCCCGAGCGATTTGCGCTAAACGGATTTGTCGGTTTATCACTCATCGCCTCAAGCGATGCAAACCCGAGAATCACCGAAAGCGATGCGATATCGACACCGCCCACAATCGCCACATCGCAATTGCCCGCATAAAGGTTATTGCGCGCCGAAACAAAAGCGCTCGCGCTAGACGCACACGCTGTAGAATGCACCGAAAGCATTCCCGTGATTCCAAAACGCTCAGCAATAAACTGGGCCGGGAAATCAGCTCGCTGGAAATCGAGAACATAGTCTTCCGGGAATGCACCTGTTTCCTTAAAGCACTTGAGTGCAGCCATCGATGCTTCGGAACCGTTATCGCAGGAACCGATAAAAATTCCAACACGGTTTGCCCCGTATTTTTCAACCGCTTTCTGGATAGTCTTTTCAATGCCGACTAAAGCCGCTTGCGACAAGCGATTCACGCGGTTATCAAATTTTTTTTCAAGGACAGGCGCAAGCGTTTCGGGATCAATCGTTGCTGCAGGGCACTGAACGCCAGCCACATCGTACGTGGTAAAAGTCCCACGTTTACCATTCTTGAGAGCATCAAGAACTTGAGCTTTATCACCACCTAAAATGCAATAAAGGCCAAAATCATTGATGTACACAGGTTGATTCATACTTTAATATTAATCATTTCTGCTAAATGGTGAAAGAAGAAAACAACAAGAAATGCCTAATAATACAACAAAACCGAATGTTTTGATAGGCACAAAGGCGCTGCAAGCAAGGCTACCAAAAGAAATAATAGTTGTCATAGCCGAAAGCATAATCGCAAGCGTTGTTGTCAAGTTTTGGCGACCACCTTCCTTAAAGAACAAGGCATAATCGATACCAATTCCAAGTGTAAGAATCACACCGACAATCGCAAAGAAATTGAAATCGATTCCAATGTAACCAAAGATTGAAGCAGCAAAGAGACTTGCCAAGACCGGAGCTCGGATAATCCGTACCGCATCTTTAAATTTATACACAATTATAAGAATCAAGAAAACAACCGCATAGGCAAAGCCTACAAGTTTAAGCGAGACTTGCGAAATTTTTGTGAGAACGTTATTGATATTTTGTTTTTTATTAACGACATGAACGCCCGGCAAACCTTCTGCAATTTTTTGAGCATCGAATTTGTCGGATACGTGAAGCGGAAGGACGGCGCTGTAATACTTGTCGCCGATATGGCCAATCCAGAGCATCTGTAATATAGAGTGAAGTGTTTGTGGAAGCGAATCATTTTCTAAAGAACGAATCATCGTTATATTATTAGAAAGATCCAAACTTGCCACAAAAGCAGAATCATTTTCAACACCAATTTCAGTTAAATAATCGCGAACATTCGGCTTTATTAATACACTTTTGTTTTCAAAAAATTTATTTAACAAAGACCATTTTCCGAAAAATAATTTCCAAAAAGTAACATAATGTTCAATCCGATATTTTTCGGGGGGAATAACATTTGATGTCGCTAAATACGATTTTAGCAATCCTTCTTTTTCAGCTTGATTAAGGCGTTCTGTAAGCTGTTCTTCATTTTCCAAAACGTCATTTTCACCATTCCCTTCCACAATAAAATAAGTCGGCGCGACACCCAAATTATTCAGTTTCGATGTCAACGTTTCAGATGCTTTAATTTCATCATTCATCGTGTAAAAATTGCCGATATCCGTATGAATATGAAGCAGTATAAGCCCAGGAAGAAGCGCAATAACAAACATCGCCAAAATCAATCGAACACCCCACTTGGAGAACTTTGAATAAGCATCTAGAAAAACTTTCGGGAATTGAGTCGGGAGATTTGTTGACTCCGATTTTGCGGAGGTCTTAAAGACACTCGGATTTTCAAACACCGCATGAAACAAAAGCGTAATCGTCAAGAACGCACTTAGCAACCCCACAATCGAAAACACAGCCATCTGGCGTAACAGCGAAAATTCTGCAAACGAAAGCGCGATATAGCTGAGTTCTGTCGTCAAGAATCCAAGCAAAAGCCCCTTGATAATGCTTGAGCGCACATTCTGCACTCCCGCCTTCCAATGGACAAAGAAATGCACCGCGTAATCAATACTCACACCAATGATGCTTGTGCCAAAAACAAGCGTAAAGACATGAATATTCCCGAACACGTACCACGTAAAAGCAAGCGCCGTAAAAATGGCAATCGCAATTGTCGAAAGCGTAGCAACAATCGGAAGCGACGAGCGGAAAACATAAAGCAGCAATAGCAAAATCAGCACAATCGACACGCCCGAAATCCACGCAATTTCAGACTTTGCGCGGTCAGAACTTTCGTAGCTATGGAAAGGCACGCCCGATTTAGCCACAACAAGCCCCGGCTTCGCTTGTTTCAACGAATCCAACACA
>JAEEGL014085126.1_pt1 | contig 11157 bp, 9 predicted proteins | sample 9134231 | NCBI WGS metagenome assembly JAEEGL01 (sample SAMN16246548, study PRJNA631951) | gut metagenome | biome: gut microbiome; feature: rumen; material: fiber-attached | host: Bos | place: Iran: Karaj | collected 2018-10
AGGGAAATACTCAAGATGCCCAAGCGATTCAGTTGGATCAGCCTATGATCTATTCGCCTTCTGCTTTTTGGGGCAAAGACCTGTCTAGGACACTTCACTTCAACTATCCGACTTATATGTTCGGGAAAAGCTTTTTCGAGTATGATGATGAAGGAAATCCCTACTGGATTACTGCTGTTGGGACTCCTACCATCTTCCTTTTCGGAGGAAAACTTGAAAAGAGCGTTGTTGTGACTGATGCCGTTACAGGCGAATGCACCGAGTATGCAGAAGCTGACATTCCTACCTGGATTGATCATGCTCATAGCGTTAAATATATCTTCAATCTTGTTCAGAAGCATTACAATTACCGTGATGGTTTTTGGAATTGCTGGTTTGGAAAGAAGAACGTATTTAACACCAGCTATATGTATAGAAGCAGTCGTCAGGACAATGATGAAAGCGAGTATACACCTTTTGATGGGTATAACTGGGTGATTGACAAGAATGGCGAAATCTTTGCCTACACGGGAATCACTCCCGCCAATAATGCAGAATCCAACATCGGCTTCGTCCTCGTTAACCCGAGAACAATGGAAGCTAGGTTCTATTACTGTACTGGCGCAGAAGAATCTTCTGCTCAGAAAGCAGCTGAAGGCCTTGTTCAGAATCTTCGTTATTCTGCAACATTCCCGACGATTATTGATATCAATGGGGAGATGGCTTATGTCATGGCGCTTAAGGATAATGCTGGCTTAGTGCAGCGCTATGCTGTTTGCAATGTCAACAATTATTCTAAAGTTGTCCAAGCGGAAACGCTTGATAAGGCAATTGATGCGTATATGGGCAGAGCTGTGAGCGAAGACAGTACGAGCGATCCTGTAGTCGTAGACGAAACTCATGAAACTGTAGACATTGAAGGTAAAGTCCTCATGGTAAGCCAGGCTGAAAAGAGTGGTAACACTTATTACTATATTGTTTTGGAGGAAGACGAGAATATCTATGTATCTCCCATTACAATCTCTAGTAAGCAGCCGGTTATGCTGAAAGAGGGACAGAGCGTTGCGATGAAATGCTATGCTTCTGCTGAAGAAGGCATCTTTATCGTGACACAAATTTATTTCAAGTAACTACTTGATTAATAGCCAATAGATCTGACGGGGGTGCAGGATTTCCTGCACCCCCATTTCTTTTTACTATAATGTAATATAAATTTAATTGACTTAAAAATCAATTAAATATACAATAAAATATATAGGTATATTCTATAATAAATAAGGAGAACAAAAGATGATTAATGAGCGTGGTGTTACTATGGTTTCACTTGTAGTAACAGTAATTGTTATGGTTATTTTAGCTGCGGTTACAATCAGTATTTCAATCGGAAATAATGGTGCAATCAAACAAGCTAAAAAAGCTTCAACAGCATCAGATTTAGCTGATGAAATTGAACAATTAGAGTTTTTAATGACAAAATACAATGTTAGTGACGGTTCACTTTCAATTTCAGACTTCTTGGATACATTATTCCAAGCTGGTGAAATAGAAGCATTTTTCCCATACTATGATAGCGAATCTGGTACATTTAGAATGGCTATTAAGAAAAACGGATTCTTTTTCTTTATTGAAAAAGATGGTGATTATTATGGAGTAAGTTATGCCGGTGATTTAGGTGATATTGATACTAACTATCTTATCTTAAGAAAAAGTAGTTTCAATGAAGCTACTGGTAATGGTAACCAAGATGGTCTTAACCAAAATGGTGCTTATATCTATTCTGGTGGTGAAGAAAATTCAGATGACGGTGTAATGAATTTAGTTATATTCGATAGTATCGAAGAAGCTTTCTGTATTCAGGTTAGAAAAGGTACATTAAACATGTATGTTGCAGAAGATATCACATTAACAAATAGTGGTCTTGAGCGTTCTGCTATAGATATCTGGCCAGGTGCTAGATTAAATCTTTACATTGAAAGTGGTAAGACACTAACAGTTGATAGTGGTAAAGGTAAAGTAGGTGCTGACTCATCTACATATGCCGGACCAGAATATGGTGGTGAAGGAGGTTTTGCAGGAATTCACGTACCAAAGAATTATATAGTTGCAGAAACTTCACATGATACATACGAATCAAGTCTAAAAACAAATGAAATTGGAGAAGCAGTTTTATCACTTCAAGGTGATGGAACACTAGTTGCTTATGGTGGTAACGCTGGTGCTGGTGGTTTCACATGTTTCCACGATGGTGGTAGTGCTGGTGGCGGTGGCGCTGGTGCTGGTATCGGAGGCAACGGTGGTAAAGGTGGAAACTCTAACGCAGGAGGCGGTAGAGGATCTGATAAACAAAGTGCCTCAGGACAAGAAGCTAAACAAGGTGGAGACGCATTTGATGGTGAAGACTGCGGAATTATATATATAAAAGGTGATCTTGAAGTTTACGCTTATGGCGGCGGTGGCGGCAATGGCGGTGACTTAAGAGCAAAAGATGGAGAAATCTTTAATGAGCCAGATGCTGGCGCTGGTGCAGGAGGATATCCTGGAGCTGGAATCGGCGGAGGCGGCCGGAGGCGGCGGCGGTGGAAACCACCAATCAGGAGCTGGAGGTTTCTCTGGAGGTGCTTCTGAATATGCATATTACTATAAAGCTGGTTTTGATGTCAGAGGTACTCCTGGATCAAATGGTGAAGGTGCTACAGGTGCTACTCGTACATATGGTGGTGGCGGTGGCTACTACACAAATGGTTCTCAACCATGGAATAGTGAGCAATTTAAATTCAATAATAGTATAATCAGTTACTTTAATAGTTCTAGTGGTTCAAGTGATTCATATGGAGCTGCTCGTTATGATCAAATAAAAATAAATGGAGTTCCACAATACTTCTTATCTATAACAAATAACGGTGCTTGGAACGACGAAGACGTTGCTGGTAATGGTGGTGCAGCCGGAGCTGGTGGAACAATTTATTATACAAATATGGAAAATATTCATGCATATAATGGTGATAGAGTAACAGATGGATACTATGATTCTCCACTATATGAATATGCGTTAAAGACAAATGATGAAGCTTTATATAATAGCAAAGGCGGAGCTTCATCTGATGAATTAAGCTTAGATACAAATCTATATACAGGTAACAACATAGTTAAAGTAGCAACATATGCAACAAATAATTTAGCAAGAGTTGTTAGAAAACAAGATGGTTCAAAGATGGTTCCAACAAAGATATTTGCACAAGCAGGATATATTAGACCAACATATCATTATAACTGGAGAAGAGATAATAATTCTGGTGTTACATACGAAGGAAATGAAGTTAAGCTAAAAAAAGGGTCAAGTTCTAGCTGGGGTTATGGTTGGGGAAGTGGTGAAATAACCATTTCTTCAGGAACAATTTTTGATAGAACATATGATCCAAGTGATAGTGCAGCAAATGCAAACAAATATGATTTCACACAAAACACAAATGGTTTAACAGTATCACAAGCAAAATATAATGAATACTTAAATGATTTAAGAGATTATAGAACATTAACAACATCTTCATGGACACAAAACAATAGTGCTGGTACAGCAACAGCAACAACATTTACAAGAGTTTATACATGGAATGTTATAAAAGAAAATAATACATATCAATTCTCAGAACCTGTATTTGAAAAAGATTCAGAACTTGATACAATAGCTACTACAGGTTATGGACAAGGAATTGGTAGTGGTGCTGGTAATTTAGAAAAGTCAAATGGACAGATGATTCAAATATCAGAATAAAAATTTAAAGGACCTATTTTAATAGGTCCTTTTTTTGTGTTTGCTTGATTTTTTTATGTAAATAAAGTATAATAAGTGTATTAATTTACTAAAAAGTAGGTATATTATGAAAATTTTTATAAACATAGGATTAATTAAAAATAAACGATGGTAAAGCCTTTTTTATTTCATTTTTAAAAAATAAAAGAAAAAGGAGTTTTTATCATGGGAAAAAAAGTATTTTTAACAGGAGATAGACCAACAGGAAGATTACACATTGGTCATTATTTTGGATCATTAAAAAAGAGAGTTGAACTTCAAGAAAGTGGTGAGTATGAGCCATATATATTAATAGCTGATGTTCAAGCATTAACAGATAATTTTAATAATCCAGAGAAAGTAAGAAAAAATGTAAAAGAAGTTGCAATGGACTATTTATCAATAGGAATAGATCCAGAAAAAACAACTATATATATTCAGTCTCTAGTACCAGAGTGTGCAGAGCTAACACAATATTATTCAAATTTAGTTACTATCGCAAGACTAGAAAGAAACCCAACCGTTAAAACAGAAATAGCTCAAAAAAGAGAATTATTTGGTGAATCGGTTACATATGGTTTTATAGGTTATCCAGTTTCTCAAGCTGCAGATATTACAGCATTTGAAGGCAATGTCGTTCCAGTAGGTGAAGATCAAGCACCTTTAATTGAACAATGTAAAGAAATAGTAAGAAAATTTAATTCAATTTATGGTGATGTATTAGTAGAACCAGAAATCATGCTTTCAGAAGGAAAGAGAATTAAAGGATTAGATGGAAATGAAAAGATGGGTAAATCATTAGGAAATGCAATTTATCTATCAGATTCCGAAGAAGAAGTAAATAAAAAAGTTATGAGTGCAGTAACAGATGCTACTAAAATTAGAAAAGATGATCCGGGTCATCCAGATGGATGTATGGTTTATTACTATCATAACTTATTTACAGATAAAGAAAGATGCACAGGTATTTGTGAAGAATGTAAAAAAGGTGGAAGAGGATGCGTTGATTGCAAGAAAGAACTTGCAGCAAACATAAATGCATTCCTTAGACCAATTAGAGAAAAAAGAAAGTATTATGAAGAAAGACCAGAATTAGTAGATAAAATACTTAAAGAAGGAACAGCTAAAGCTAAGAAAAAAGCAGAAAGCACACTAAAAAAAGTAAAGAAAGCAATGAAGCTAGATTACTTTGAAGAAAATTAGGAAGGATTAAAATGTTTGTAGATTACGCTAAAATTGTAATTATATCAGGAAAAGGTGGCGATGGAGCTGCTACATTTAGACGTGAGAAATATGTTGCTGCAGGTGGACCAGATGGTGGTGATGGCGGCAAAGGTGGAGATGTTTATTTCGAAGTTGATCCAAACCAAAATACATTAATTGACTTTAGATTTACTAAAAAATTTAAAGCAGAAGATGGAAAAAATGGATCAGGAAATAGATGTTCAGGCAAATCAGGCGATGATATTGTAGTAAAAGTTCCAATTGGTACTGTTATTAAAGATGCAGAAAATGGAAAAGTAATCGCAGATCTTTCTAAACCGGGACAAAAAGAATTAGTATTAAAAGGTGGAAGAGGTGGAAAAGGAAATATCCATTTTGCAACTCCAACAAGACAAGCACCAAACTTTGCAGTTGGTGGAGAAAAAGGTAAAGAAAAAGAAGTAATCTTAGAACTTAAACTTTTAGCTGATGTCGGATTAGTAGGATTTCCAAATGTTGGTAAATCTACAATTTTATCAAGAGTTACTAAAGCTACACCTAAGATTGCAGACTATCACTTTACAACTATAGATCCAAATCTAGGGGTTGTAAAAACTAAAAATGGAGATTCATTTGTTCTAGCTGATATTCCTGGAATTATTGAAGGAGCATCAGAAGGTGTAGGTCTTGGTATGCAGTTTTTACGTCATGTTGAAAGAACAAGACTACTTCTTCATGTTTTAGATATAGCAGGAACAGAAGGAAGAAATCCATTAGATGATTACAATAAAATAAATGAAGAACTTAAAAAATATAGTGAGAAATTAGCCCAAAGAAAACAAATAATTGTATGTAATAAATTAGATGTTTTGCAAGATGACGAAAACTTAAAAGAAGTGATGGATATGGCTAAAAAAGAGGGTATTGAAGTTTATAAAATATCTGCTGTAACAGGAGAAGGATTAGAAGAGTTATTTAATCATGTTGCAGAAGTATTAAAAGAGCTTCCAAAAGAAGAGCTATATGAAATAGATGAACAAGTTATCTATACACTAGAAGAAGAGGAAGATGAGTTTACAATCAGAATCGAAAAAGATGAGTTCATTGTTGAAGGACCAGCTGTAGAGTGGTTAATGAGAAGAATAAATATTGGTGATAGAGAATCTATTGGATTTATGCAAAAAATGCTTAAGAAATTAGGAATAGAAGATGCTCTTAAAGAAAAAGGTATTTGTGAGGGTGATACGGTTAATTTAGACGGATATATTTTTGAATGGTATGAATAGTAATATAAAAAATAAAAGAACAGATAGCGCTAGGCTAATCTGTTCTTTTTTTGGTTCCTTCGCTTGCACTTACTTGATCTCAGAATATTCATGGCCGATAATGATATTGTTCCATTCACTTTCGGACATGTTTACGGTCTTCTCGCCGCCAGAGGGTGTCTTGAAAGTAACCGAATACTGAGGAGTTGATGTTGCCATGATCTTCTCTCCATCTTTGGGAGTATACTCCTTAAGAGTAGGCAGTTCGTTTTCTCCTTTGATTGTTTCGGTTCTTACAGTCCGCCATCCAGCAAGATCGTATGTGTATTCTGTCTTGTACCATCCGTTTGACTGCCTTACCTGGTGAGCTTCAACGTTGGTTGCTTCTGCCGGGGGTTCAATGTCGGATTTGAGTCCTGTCTCATTCACGTATTCTCCGATACTTACCTTGTATTCCCACTGTTTGGATACAGCGGTGTAAAAGGTCGGCTCCTGCTTAGGAGTATTCTTATCAGAAGATATGAAATGAAGTGCAACAGGCACCAAAATCACAACAATGAGAATTGCTGCCGCCAAACCAATGATGGTCCTCAAGCTGTTCTGCGTGCTGATCACGAAGCTTGAGTCCTCCACTGAGGTCTCGGTTGATGTTGTGGTCTCTTCGAAATTTGTGGTGACATCCATCTCGGGTTCGTCTCCAGTTCTGGAAGCGCCACATTTACTGCAGGTTGTGTCATTAAGTCCGTTCAGGGCTCCACAAAAGGAGCATTTCCACTTTTGGGTAGTTGTGTGTGTGCGTGTAATCTTCTTCATGTTCTTCACCTCAATATATTTGAAGAGATGGTCAAATTGTATGACCATGTGTTAAAATGAACCTATTTACATAATATCATAATTATACCTTATAGTCAAATAACATCTGAAAAATACTTTTAAATTAGGAAAATGATATTTTAAATAAATTGACATAATATATTGTTTTATGATAGAATAAAAGGTGAAGACTTTATGGTCTATAACAAAATTAGCAGTATATGCGAATGAAAAAGACTGCAATTTTGCTATACTTGTTACTGTTAACTTTTTTGACACACATAACAGATTTTGGAGGATGATAGTATGAGATTTACTACGAAGAACTACTGCCTGCGGAACTGCAATGGAGTTTCGCATACAACTCTCAACCCCAATGGACCTGGTGTAATTCGCATACACCTGGTATTTTCTAAGTGCCCCTGGAAGGATCCGTCTATGGTCATTTTGAATGGTCAGGACATTATTCCCATCGGCCCGACTTGGGCAGTGATGCTCGACATCCTTATTAAGGAAATCAATATCTATCATGAGAGAGAAATTACTGAAGAGGATATTGACAGCATCATTGACAAGACTATTGCTAAGGCACGGAAGATCTATTTCCTTACCAGCAAGAAGAGAATGATGAACGACATCAAGCTGATCATGTCTACACTCGTTGCTGTTGCATACGGAGAAGAACCTCCTGTCGAAATCGGATATATTCCGCTTAGCGAATATGCTAAGAAGATGCGTGCACCGCACCGGATGGATCTCATGGTTTCGGCCATGACGAAGAACGGATACTGGCACTGTAACCAGAAATGCCTGCACTGCTACGCGGCAGGACAGAAGGAATCTGAAGTAGAAGAGCTTTCCACAGAAGAATGGATGGAAATTCTTGATGAACTGAAGGAAATCGGAATTCCCCAGGTAACATTTACTGGCGGAGAGCCCACAATGAGAGAAGATCTCGTGGAACTCGTTGACCATGCACAGTGGTTTGTGACTCGTCTGAATACCAATGGAATCAGACTCACGAAAGAACTGTGCAACAAGCTTTATGAAGCAAGCCTGGACGCTGTTCAGATCACTTTTTACAGTGATAATGAAGACATCCATAACTCCCTGGTTGGAGCTCCGATGTATCGTAAAACCGTTGAAGGGATCAAGAACGCGCTTGAGGCTGGACTTAATGTTTCTATCAATACGCCTCTGTGCACTGTAAACAAAGACTATGTTTCAACTCTTAAGTTCCTCAAGGAGCTGGGAATTACTTATGTGACGTGCTCCGGTCTTATTGTGACTGGTAACGCAAAAAATGAGAATTCCAGATCAACACAGCTTTCCACTGGAGAACTGAAAGAGATTCTTGCAGAAGCAGCTGCTTTCTGTGAAGAAAATCATATGGAGATTGCTTTTACAAGCCCCGGATGGGTGCCTGAAGATTTTCTCCATGATTTGGGACTGAACGTTCCTTCCTGTGGTGCTTGCCTGTCAAACATGGCGATTGCGCCTAACGGAGATGTTGTACCGTGCCAGAGCTGGCTTTCTGATGATAAGCTTGGAAACATCCTTCTTGATGACTGGAAACAGATCTGGGAGAGTCCAAGATGCGTCAGCATTCGTACGTTTTCTAGTCAGGTAAAAGGGACTTGTCCGCTGAGGAATATGTAATAACAAAGGATAGAGGAGCAATATGATATGAGAACGATAGTTAAAAAGATTTTTTTGTTTGTTGCATTAACCCTTCTCATACTGACCAATGTCGGAATCGTAGCCTATGCTGATAGCGATAACCTGGACGAGATCGAGAACTATAATATCACTGTTAACGTCCGTGAGGACGGAACCCTTGACATCCGGTACGATGTTGAATGGAAAGTATTAAGTGATAAAAATGGGAGTGAACCCGTTACATGGGTCAAAGTTGGTATTCCAAACTCTCACTGTGACTCGATCGAGGCAATAACTGATAACATCGAATCTGCCAAATATTACAGCAGCGGAGGTGACTTCGTAAGAGTCGATTTTACGAAGAAGTATTACAAGGGAGAGGTTTTCACTTTCTCCTTCACGATTCACCAAAGTTACATGTATATGCTGGAGGATGATTCAATTAAGTATTCATTCACAGCAGGCTGGTTCGAGGATATCGAGGTTAAGAATATCACCATCAGGTGGAACAAGATGTGGGTAGCAGAATCCACTGCAAAATCTGTTTCCGAAGATGGTAAGTATCTCGTATGGAAAGGCCAGAACCTTCCTGAAGGTGATCACTTCTCCACATCAGTAAGATACCCTAGTGGTACTTTCTCAACTGATGAAAACAAGCAATATGTTGAAAGATCTTCTGGCGGACTTAGTACTAAAGCCATTGTAATCATCATAATAGTGATCGTAGTTTTAGTGCTGTTAATTTTTTGGCTTGATGATTACGGTGGTGGAAGTGGTTTCGGTGGAGGATATCACTCGACATTCATAAGCAGCTGCGCTGGTTGCGCAAGTTGTGCAAGCTGTGCGTGCGCATGTGCATGCGCCGGAGGAGGACGTGCTGGCTGCTCGATTAAAGATACCTATAGAGGGCATAAAGGAAAAATCCGATACAGCGGAATGATCTATACTCTCTTCGACAAGGTATTGGACAGAAAGATCAACCAAAAGTAAAAAAAAGTAATTCAATAATTTCGTAACAAGTTTAGAGGTGGCCTTTAAAAATAAGGCCACCTCAATTCTTTTTTAAAAACAAAACTTTTGTTTGACAAACAAACTTTTTTATGATAACATTTTTGTAGATATAAATATTAATTAATAAATCTAATGAAAGAGAAGGTACTATATATGAGAAGAAAAGATCCAGATAGCTTAAATAAGAGGGAGAAAGCAATATTAAAATTTATAGAAAAGAACATTGAAAAAAATGGATATCCACCATCAGTTAGAGAGATTGGAAAAGCTGTAGGATTAAAATCAACAGCAACAGTTCATGGATATTTAACAGCTCTTGCTGATAAAGGATATATTAAAAAAGAAAATCAAAAAGGAAGAACATTAAAACTTCTTAAAGGTGGACTTTCTGATAACAATGCACCATATGAAAAAGAAGTATATTCTGGAAGAGAAATGGTAGATGTTCCAGTAATTGGAAAAATTACTGCAGGAGAACCAATTCTAGCTGTAGAGAATATTACTGATACATTCCCAATTCCACTAGATTTTGTTGGAAATAGTGAATCATTTATGCTAACAGTAAGAGGAGAATCAATGATAGAAGCAGGAATTTTAGATGGTGACTATATATTAGTAAGAAGACAAAATGTAGTTGAGAATGGAGAAATTGCTGTTGCACTTATAGACGATGAAGCTACAGTAAAAACATTCTATAAAGAAAAAGATCATATAAGACTACAACCACAAAACCCAACAATGGATCCAATCATTGTACCTAACTGTGAAATACTTGGTAAAGTAACAGGTGTATTTAGAAAAATTAGATAGTATTATAGATAAATCCTAAGCCTAGCTTAGGATTATTTTTTTATCATGTTGAAAGTTAACATAAATTATGATATAATATAAAAGCTCTTGATACATGAGCAGAAGGGGTTGAGTATATGACTACACCATTGACGGACATAAGTACTCTCACTGCATCACTCAACATCGAAGACTTCAAGTCTAGCACCGTACGCAGCGTTGTAATTGAAACCGAACCGAACGAAAATTACAACAAGCACAATCCAGATCCTTGTGGATCATTTCCTGGTACAAACGGAAGATGGTACAAAATCGACTTCCCTTGCCAAAAGTTCAACTGTTATATGTTTGCCCTTGGGTGGACTATTAAAGTTGGACACAAAATCGGTTATGGCTATCCCGGAATTTTGACAGGAAGACTTCCAGAAAGCAAAATGGATACTGTTAATCTGATTATGCAAGATCTTAAAGTTCTTGGCAGAAGTGTTCATGAACTTTACGTTCAAAGCATTCCGAAAAGGCTTCCAAAAGCTGAAAAAGGAACGTATTGGATTAAAATCTATTTTGAAGAAGGAACCCAAAAAGAAGACTGGGCGTCTTTTCATATCGCAAGGAAAGATGAGACGTCTGGTAGATGGCTTCACAAGC
>JAEEGL016076659.1_pt1 | contig 11157 bp, 8 predicted proteins | sample 9134231 | NCBI WGS metagenome assembly JAEEGL01 (sample SAMN16246548, study PRJNA631951) | gut metagenome | biome: gut microbiome; feature: rumen; material: fiber-attached | host: Bos | place: Iran: Karaj | collected 2018-10
GTACACTTCACCCCGATAACATGGCAGCAGGTCCTGCTTCCTACGGTATGACAGATACTCTCGGACGTATGCACTCCGACGCACAGTTCGCAGGTTCTTCATCAGTTCCCGCTCACGTTGAGATGATGGGACTTATCGGTATGGGCAACAACCCGATGGTTGGTGCAACAGTTGCTTGCGCAGTTGCTGTTGAAGAGGCTATGAAGTAATAGTCTTTCGGCTATAATACGATAATTAATGAAATCCTGACAAGTCTTTTGATTTGTCAGGATTTTAATATTTCTTGAAACGATGATGTTTTTTGTCACCCGTTTGTCGACCTAAATTCTAAGAGCGTATCCGATAATACTTATATTATAGCATATTTTATATCACTTTTTTAGAAAAAATGCAAATATCGGAGCCGATTCAAGAAATTTTTAATATAAAATGGCACGGCTTTAAATATTGTTTACAAATGACTGTATTGAAAATCCGGAATATAAATGTTATAATATAACAAAATGGGGGGATATTATGAAAAAGGTACTGAAAAGAACGGCGATAGTGCTCGTTATACTGCTTATCATCGTATTTGCTGTCGGCTATTACATAACCTCAAGCGAAATGAAAAAGAACTTCGGGCGAGGTGACTATCCCGACCCGAAAACTACGCCCATGTGGTTCTACGACCACTATGAAAAAGACTATCCTCGTCAGGAGGTCAGCTTCAAATCAGGTGAGAACACGCTTAAAGGCTTTCTCTACGGCATGGACGGAAATAAGGGACTTATCGTCTTTGCACACGGTATCGGAGGCGGTCATGAGTACTATCTTGGACTAATAACATGCCTTATTGACCGCGGCTGGAGTGTTTTCGCATATGACTGCACAGGCAGCGGCTACAGCGAGGGCGAGAATTCAAAGGGCCTTGCACAGTCGGTGATAGACCTTGATAAAGCCCTTGATTTCGCAGAAAACGATAGCCGCACAAAGGATATGGACAAGTATCTCCTTGGTCACAGCTGGGGAGGCTATGCTGTGGCGGCTGTTCTGAACTTTGAGCACGATATCAGGGCAAGCGTCTCGATTTCGGGTTATTATACGCCCTTTGCGGAGCTTGCCGAGGCTTGCGGCGACAGTTACGGAAAGGCGGGAATACTGCTTTATCCTCTGGTCTGGCTTTACAATAAGGCGGAGTTCGGAAAGGATTCCTCATGGTCGGCAGTTGACGGCATAAACAGGTCCGGGATACCTGTTCTTGTTATTCACGGTGAGAACGACGAGATCATCAAATATAACGGAGCTTCCATAATTGCGCAGAGAGACAGGATAACAAATCCCAATGCGGAGTTCCGCACATTTTCAGAGGAGGGCAGAAGCGGTCACAGCTCCATATTCAATACTGCCGAATATGCGGAGTATAAGGAAAAAGTATTTGCTCCTGCTGTTAAGGAGTTCAATGAGAAGTACAATAATAATGCTCCTTATGATGAAATTGTCAGGTTCTATGACTCTGTAGACCATGAGCTGTATAATGAAAACAATCCTGAAATGATCGATATTATAGACGAATTTTTTGAAAAAGCTGCGTAAAACTAATGAGGCTGCGGATATTCCGCAGCCTTTTGCATGAAAGACCGCTCTATTGACAAAAAAGCTTTAAAATGCTATAATCGACCTATGGAAAAAGGCTCGCTCTGCGAGTGTTGAAACGAGGAATAATATGAAAACAGCAGTAATGACTGATACAAACAGCGGTATTACTTTGGACGAAGGACGCAGACACGGTATTTACGTGCTTCCGATGCCTGTTATGATAGACGGAATCGATTATATGGAGGAGCTTACCCTTAACCGCAAGGAGCTGTACATGGCTCTGAACGAGGGAAAGGACATAGTATCCTCTCAGCCGTCTCCCGCAGATCTTACGGATATGTGGGAGAGGATATTTTCCGAAGGCTATGATGAGTTGATATATATTCCCATGTCCAGCGGGCTCAGCGGTTCATGCGATACCGCAAAGGCACTTGCAATAGATTACGGCAGGAGGGTTTGTGTAGCTGACAATCATCGTATATCAATAACTCTGCTGGATTCGGTCTATGATGCAAAATACTGTGCCGATAATGGCATGAGCGCTGCTGATATAAAGAAAAAACTTGAAGATGACGCATATCAGAACGATATATATATAACTCTCCAGAGCCTTAAGCGTATCACCAAGACAGGCCGTATAACCACAGCAGGTGCGGCTATTGCCACAGTACTGAACCTTAAGCCCATACTTAAGATTCAGGGCGGAAAGCTGGACGCTTATGCAAAGGCAAGAGGAATGGCGGCTGCGGAGGAAAAAATGCTCGAGGCTGTGAAAACAGACCTTGAAAGCAAGTATACAGGCATTCCGAAGGAGCATCTGAGTATAGGCGCTGCGGGAACAATGGAGACTCCCGAAGAGGTAGAGCGCTGGGTAAACATGGTAAAGAACGAGTTCAAGGGCTATAAGGTGACTTACAGACCGCTGTCGTGCAGTATTGCTTGTCACGTCGGAACAGGCACACAGGGCGTAGCTGTGGGAGTTACCGCCCGTACTTTGAAAACAGATCAATGACATGCAGGGGCGGATATTATCCGCCTGTTTCAATGCATAATTAAAGGCGAACCATATGGTTCGCCTTTTTGCGTAATTTATTTCTACTCACTTGCTTTTATAAATTCTTTGAGCCGCTCAACTATGCTTTTTAGATCGGCATATTCTTTTTCATTTAATCGGGTGAATTTGAAGCCGTTATCAAATTTTTCAATGTTGTTTTTCAAGGAAGGGAGGTGATAGATAGTATTTGTAAGTGTCAGATGTGAATCTTCAAATATCAGATCAGATATTATCTCATCTTCTTCGTCTGTTCCGCATTCAACACATTCATAATTAACACGGTTTACTGTCCAGTGGATATTATCGGGATTTTCAATAACTTCTTTTAAATCATTATAGATTAAATCCTTGTCATCAAAATACGGATTTTCTCATATATACATAATACTCCCCACTGTGCCGCTATACTACTCTCTACTTTCTACTCATTACTCACTAATTACTGGTTACTTGGGCGCTCGGAAAGCGCCTACTACAGGTTAACAGCTAAGGGATTATTTAAGGAAGCCGTTGATTATCTGCTCCTCGGCCTCTGCCTCGGTAAGTCCGAGAGTCATGAGCTTTATGAGCTGCTCGCCTGCAATTTTACCGATAGCTGCTTCGTGTACAAGGGCTGCGTCAATGTTGTTTGCTTCAAGTGAGGGAACAGCAAGGATACGTCCGTTGTCCATGATAATTGAGTCACACTCGGTATGACCGCTGCAAGCCGCGTCGCCGATGATACAAAGGTCAAGCTTCTGATAGGAGTCGTCCCTTGCAACTGAACGTGATACAACGTCTGCGCTTGAACCGTCGCCGAGGAGACTGACCTTGTAGATACTGCCTGCCTGCTGCTGTCCGTGGGTCATGAGCCTTTCACGGACGATGAGCTTTGCATTTTCCCTGAGCTCGGCGATAGTAGTCCTTTCTGTGGAGTCAACACCCTTTATCTGCACCATTTCCATTTCCATGGTGCTGCCTTCCTCCATATATACCTCAGTAACGGGATTGAGTATGCGCTTGCCCGTACCGTCGCCGGAGCCGTAGTGCTTTTCAACGTACTTGATACGTGAATTCTTTCCGATAAAGAAACGGTGTATACCGTCGTGCTCCGAGTCCTGCGAGCCGCAGTTCTCGATACCGCAGCCTGCAACTATGAGAACGTCGCAGTCCTCACCGATGAAGAAATCGTTGTAAACATTCTCCTTGATACCGCTCTGACTGAGAACCACGGGGATATGCACACTTTCGTTCCTGGTGCCGTCCTTTATGCGGATATCTATACCGCTTACATCAGTTTTTGACTGTATATCAATGTTTGCAGTAGTGTTTCTGCTTATAGCCTGTCCGTTTGCGCGGAGATTGTAGGCTCCCTCGGGAATATCATGGAGATCGGCGACCTCCTGAAAAAGTCTTTTCTGAACTGCGTCTATCTGAACCATGTCTGCCGCCTCCTTATTGTATCCTGCTGCATATATTCACAGCGTTTTCAGTGCCTGTAATCTCCGGAAGGACAGCGTCCCTGCTGCCCTGTTTGATTATTTTTCCGTCTGCGATGACTACGATCTCATCAGCGATATTGAGTATGCGTTCCTGATGTGAGATAACTATTATTGATCTGCCGTTGCGGTCCCTGCGCATATTCTCGAATATGCGGATAAGATTATTGAAGCTCCAGAGGTCAATGCCGGCCTCGGGTTCGTCAAAGAGAGCCAGCTTTACATCGCGGGCAAGCACGGTAGCTATCTCGATACGCTTTAATTCTCCGCCCGAAAGTGAAGCGTTTATCTCACGATCAATGTAGTCCTTGGCACAGAGACCGACCTCAGAGAGATATTCGCAGGCTTCGGAAACGGAAAGACTCTTGCCTGCGGCTATTCTGAGAAGGTCTATGACAGTCATGCCCTTGAATCGGACAGGCTGCTGGAAGGCAAAACCTATACCCATGCGGGCTCGGTCGGTTATGCTTTTCTCGGTTATATCCTCGCCGTTATAGATGATCTGACCCGAATTGTTTTTGATTATTCCGGCGACTACCTTTGCAAGGGTAGATTTACCTCCGCCGTTTGGTCCTGTTATCACCACAAATTTATTATCCTCAACCGTAAGACTGATATCGCGGAGGATACCTACGTTTTTGCCGTCGTTGTCGGCGTTGAAAACAATATTTTTCAGTTCGAGCATTTTTGACTCCCTTCAGTTAAGCTTTCAGCTCTTTGACGCCTTATGCACAGATGCGCGTATACGCAGCTGCAATGGCTGATAATGTTTTTGACTTTGTTACAGCATTATCAATTATAACATGCAGATACCGTAAAATCAACAATGTTGGGAGTTTTGTTGCACTGAAGAAACATGACAGAATGCAGAAACAACGCAGAATAGCTGAAAATATGTTATTACGTGCTAACGCCAATTATATAGATAGGAAAACTTGCTTTTATTTTACGTTGACATGAGCAGCATAGACGGGTATAATTTTTACTAAGGAAGGAGAGATAGTATGAAAATAGAACATATTGCGATGTACGTAAACGACCTCGAGGCAGGACGTGATTTCTTCGTTAAATACCTCGGAGGCAGCGCCAACAGTGGATATCATAACGAAAAAACAGGCTTCCGTTCATATTTTATAAGCTTTTCGGACGGGGCGCGGCTTGAGATAATGAACCGTCCACAGATGGACGATATGAAGAAAACGGAGGTGAGAACAGGTTTTGTACATATAGCGTTCAGTCTCGGGAGTGCTGAAAGGGTAGACAAGCTAACTGAAAAACTGCGTCAGGACGGCTATGAGATCCTAAGCGGCCCGAGAACTACGGGGGACGGCTATTATGAGAGCTGTATCGCAGGATTTGAGGGAAATATCATCGAGCTTACGGTATAATAATCGTTGATGTGTATACGGCTTTTGTGACAAAAAAATCATTGGCAGCACAAAAAAATTGTTATAATCGCTCTTTTTGCACAGCTATGAACACTATTTCGCAATAAAAGTCTTGATTAATGATTTATCTTTGAATATAATTATATTTAAGAAGTATTCCTTTGCTTCTTCACGGGAACTGCACTCCTGTGTAAAAAAACTTTGTTGTAGGGGACAAATCAGAGAAGGCTGTACTTGATTAAGTACGGCTTTTCTGTTTATGTAAAAAAGCCGGCAGAAGCTTGGCTTCTCCCGGCTTAATATGTCTGAAATAAGAAAGTCCCCTCGGTCATAAGAGGGACTTTCTTATCTATTATTCAGAGAGGTGGTACAATCATGTTCAGCAGCGGACAGATGTTATACGCTGTATTTGGTCAGATGAACGAGATCAGAGATCCCGTTCCTGTCAGTTCTGCCAAGGCCGGTGCGAAAATAACCGGCTTCCCGTTACAGTTTGAGGTGTTCTGAACGGTGTATATGTAATATGCATACCGTCAGGGAAGGAGAGCTTTCTATTCATGTTCATGTCCTGTAACATTAGATCAGCAGCGGTAATGCATAATAATTGATGTTTCCGGTTTGTAACTAATTGATGTAGTTTGAAAACACTTTGTAAACTCATTTGAACACTGTACATATATGTCCACTGTATTATCTGTAATTATTATACAATAAAGATCAGGTCAAAACAAGACAAAAATTGTTCTGTTCTTATCGTTTATTGCTGTTTGTAACCGTACTGTAACAAATAGTTACAATAATTGTTTGACTTTTATATGCAACATATATATAATGATATAAAAAAAGCACACGGAGGACATACAAAGGACACATCGGCAGTTTATAATACAGATAAAGAATAAGGAGCGCGTGACTTATGGAAAAAATACTTCTTGTAGAGGACGACGCCGAAATATGCGAGATAATCACCGAATACTTCGGGAATAAGGGAACGGAAGTCGAGGCTGTTCGTAACGGCGGCGAAGCTTCTGATATGATACGCGGCGGCATAGAGGGATATGAGCTTGTGCTGTTGGATATCATGCTGCCCGAAGCGGACGGTTTTACGCTGTGCAGACAGCTCCGCATGAAAAGCGACGTACCTGTTATTTTTATTACTGCCCGTGGGCGCGAGGAGGATATCCTCAGCGGTTATGATCTCGGCTGCGACGACTATATAGTAAAACCCTTCCTGCTTTCGGTGCTTTACAGCAAGTGCGAGGCTCTTGTGCGCCGTGCGGGAAATACAGACAATAATACTCAGCTCATATGCGGAAAGATAAGCCTTGATACAAGAACGCTCCGCTGCTTTGCGGACGGTGATGAAGTGGAGCTCCCGCCTAAGGAGTTCGCCATACTCCGCTATCTGTTGGAGCATGAGAACTGGGTCATATCCCGTGATACCCTGCTGAACAGGGTGTGGGGCTATGACTATTTCGGAAGTGACCGCGTGGTGGACAATCATATAAAGAAACTCAGAAAAGCCCTCGGCAGCGCAGGCGCGCAGATAAAAACTCTTGTGGGACGGGGGTACAAGCTTGCAAAGGAGTAGATCAGATGAAGAAAAAGCTTTTTAAAAGGAAACCGAAACGTACTACGTTCCTGAAAATGTTCGTCAAGGCTATGATACTGCCTGTACTTTTTACATGTTTTATCGGTTACAATCTGAAGAATTTCGGTATAAGCTATCTGCAAAGTGAAGCGGAGAAGCTGAATATTTCCGATCTTAACAGCTTTGTAAGACAGATTGAGCAAGGTTCTGAGCTTGAACAGGAATGGGACAGACCTATTGAGTTACCACTCACTGTGAGTTCGGTCAGAGTGTTCTCGTCTGAAGGAATTGTCATTGATATTGGTGAACAGCATGTTCTCGCTACAACTTACGATGATGAGAAAAGTGCAAGCGCCAAGTGGAGCTTTGACAGCGAGGGAAATATCATCTTCTCAAACAGGGCAAGATTGTGGGCGTTACTCAGTTTTGGAAGCACGCCAGAGGAAAGACAGTACTTTTATTATGACCCGCAGGACTTTGATATTCCCGAAATGAACTCTCTTTTTGAGGATTTTTTCAGGGGTAGTGAGAAAGGATTTACATACGGTCTGAAAATACGAAGTGTGTACTGGAATAAGGAGAATAATAAGATAATACCTCATGTTATTGAAGTTTCGGTGTACAAGGACGATCTTTTCCTGTCAGACGGACAGCTGTTTTTAAAAGACGATAAGCATGTTGAAAGAAAAGAGGTAGTTATTGACGCAGGGCAGTATGCCGAGGACTTTGAGTATATGGAATTTACCGAAGAAAAAATGCCTGATGTGTACCCCAAAATGGGAATGGTGCTCATAGTTGGTGTAAATCCTGTAAAATTCGATCAGATATATGAACAGTACAAGGATGTGACGATGAAGCCGAAATACGATCAGGGAATGTCGTCAAATGATGAATATACCTATGATTTCTATGCTAAGACCGATCTTAACGAAAACAAATACGGTGCAAGCGGTTTTATCAGCGTGACGCGCGTAAATGCCAAAAACAGGCATTCAGTAATAAAATTCTGGTTCGTACTCGGAGCCGTATTTTTAATATCAACTCTTATCGCGTTTGTTTGCTGTCTGGTGAAAAATGCTAAAAACAAGGCTCAGTACGCCTTTGAGGACTATCAGAGGGCGCTTACCAACAATCTTGCCCATGATCTGAAAACGCCTCTTGCGGTTATCGGTGGCTATGCGGAGAACCTTATTGAAATGCGCAAGGACTGCGGCAGTGAAAAAGAACTGGGATATCTTAGCTCAATAATGAAAAACGTGGCGTATACCGATGATATCATCGCAAATACTTTGAAACTCAGCGAGACCGAGCAGATAAAGAAACTGAACAAAACGAAAGTCAATATAAAGGAGCTTGCGGAGAGTGCGGCGGACAAGTACCGCACAGCCCTCGAGGAAAGGAATATTGAGCTGAAAATAGACGCAGCAGGTGAGGCGACTGCTGACAGGGATATCCTCGGAACAGCTGTGGAAAACCTTGTTTCAAATGCGGTGAAGTACACGAGAAACGACGGTACTATCAGAATTACTGCTGACAAAAAACGCTTGTGCGTAGTGAATGATACTGCTGAAAACATCAATACAAAGGACCTCCTCATGCCATTTGTCAAGGGTGACAAGGCGCGGAGCGACAAGAACGGTCACGGTCTCGGACTTGCCATAGCGAATGCTGCCGCGGCCCGTAACGGGTTCAGACTGAAGATAGATTGCAGGGATAAGAAGTTCAAGGCGACGATAGAATATTGATACGGGTTAAACTGGAACAGGCTGCTTTTGCAGCCTGTTTTATATATTACTATAAGTAGTAAAATGATTATTGAAAACTGTATAGCACAAAAGTGAAAAAATAATTAATGATATGTCATAAACGGCACAATACAACTTTCAAATTGAATTTGTATTGTGTATTGTGACGGAAAAATGGTCAAAATCGCTTTCCAAATTGTAAAGCTAAAAAAGACTTATCCGACAAGTAAATGGGCCTTCATAGCAAAAAATGATAACAACAAGTTAAATCGCTAAACCCAAAGCGCAATAGTACTATTTATACAGATGACTTTTTGTGCTTTGTACATACATTATGAAATGCCAGAAAATAGGGGGAATATGTTTTTTTATCCTGCAAAAGAAATATAATGTGCTAATGTGGGAGGCGGCAAGAAAGTAGAATTATTGTTAGCAAGAATCGACTTGTATTGTTCACAGAAATATAATAAAATGTTAGCAGAACCAAGAAAGAGGAGGGACTTAAGGGCTTTAATTAGCTTTTTTGCTTTTTCTTGGTCGAGAAAAGGGAAAAATCACTAACTATTTTTTATCAGAAAGTGAGGAATGATCAAAATGAGAAAAGGCATCTTGAAGAAGTTCGTCAGCGCAAGCACTACTGCTGTGATGATCGCTTCAAGCATACCGTCAGTCTCAGGTACTGTTGTTCACGCGGCTGATCAGCAGACAAGAGGCAATATCGGCGGCTTTGACTATGAGATGTGGAATCAGAACTATACAGGTCAGGCTTCAATGAACCCCGGCGCAGGCTCTTTTACCTGCTCGTGGAGCGGCATTGAGAACTTCCTGGCCCGTATGGGAAAGAACTACGACAGCAAGAAGCAGAGGTATAATCAGATCGGTTCTGATATCACTCTGACCTATGATGTTGAGTACACACCAAGAGGAAACTCGTATATGTGCGTATACGGCTGGACACGTAATCCTCTTATGGAGTACTACATCGTTGAAGGATGGGGCGACTGGCGTCCACCCGGAGACGGAGCTGAGAGAAAGGGCAACGTAACTCTTAACGGAAACACTTATGATATCTGTAAGACAATGCGTTACAACCAGCCTTCTCTTGACGGTACAGCTACTTTCCCGCAGTACTGGAGCATCCGTCAGACAAGCGGTTCAAGAAATAATACAACTAACTACATGAAGGGTACTATCAGCGTAGGCAAGCACTTTGACGCATGGTCAAAGGCTGGTCTTGATATGTCAGGTACTCTTTATGAAGTATCACTCAATATTGAAGGATACAGATCAAACGGTTCCGCAAACGTTAAGAGCCTCGCTGTTTATGAGAATGGCACCGGTGGCGGCGGTGGCGGAGAAGGAACTGTCACCACACCTGTAAAGACAGTAGAGCCCGACGGAAACGGCGACTACTTCACAAATGATTTTGAAAAGGGTGCAGGCGACTGGTCAGGCAGAGGCGACGCTTCTGTTGAGACAAACAGCAAGAACTACTACGACGGTTCAAACTCACTCTACGTTTCAGGCAGATCGCAGGAATGGAACGGCTGCGCTATCCCGCTGGATTCAAGTGCTTTCGTTCCCGGTGAGACATACAGCTTCAGCGCCGCAGTTCTCCAGAACTCAGGCAGCGCTGTAACTCTTCAGATGTCACTCCAGCAGGGCGACGGAAACGGCGCATCTTACACACAGATCGCTGACTGCTCAGCTAAGAGCGGCGAATGGACAAAGCTTGAGAATACAAAGTTTACAATACCTTCAAACTCAGGCGACATGATCCTCTACATTGAGACTCCCGAGAGCTCTGGTGATCTCTGCGACTTCTTCGTAGACGCAGTTCAGGTTTCCAAGTCAGGCAAGTCTTCTTCAGTAGTAACAGGTCAGGGTAAGGTAGGCGATACAAGCGCAGGTGCTTCAACAGGCAGCACAGGCAGCACAGGTTCATCAGGCGATGGCGGTGCGGTAGTAAGTGCTACAGGCGTTCGCGCACACCAGAATCTTGATTACACATATGACAAGAACGGCACAGGCTTCAAGGATTACATGGGACCCTACTTCCGTCTCGGTACTTCCGTAAGCGGCTATGAGATCGGCAATTCACAGGCTCAGCAGTTCATCAAGAAGAACTACAACTCCATCACCTGTGAGAACGAAATGAAGCCCGATTCTATCGTTAAGGGCGTAAACGGCGACGATGTACAGATCAGCCTTTCATCTGCTGACAGTATACTCAAGTTTGCTGAGCAGAACGGAATCGGCGTTCGCGGTCATACCTTCGTATGGTACAGCCAGACTCCTAACTCACTGTTCCAGGAGAACGGCA
>JAEEGL016196178.1_pt1 | contig 11157 bp, 11 predicted proteins | sample 9134231 | NCBI WGS metagenome assembly JAEEGL01 (sample SAMN16246548, study PRJNA631951) | gut metagenome | biome: gut microbiome; feature: rumen; material: fiber-attached | host: Bos | place: Iran: Karaj | collected 2018-10
ACTTCGAGTTCGTAGCTCACGGCCACGACTTTGTTTTTCTGAATCTTCATTTTTTTAGTCCTAAAAATGCAAAGTTAAGCATTTTTTCAGTATATTTGTAGTCCGTATGAAATACGGATTCGACAACGAGAAATATCTCAAAATTCAATCGGAACACATCAAGGAACGCATCGCCAGATTCGGCGACAAGCTGTACCTTGAGTTCGGCGGCAAACTTTTCGACGATCTTCACGCAAGCCGGGTGCTACCCGGCTTCAAGCCCGACAGCAAGCTGCAGATGCTCATGCAACTGTCTGACTGTGCCGAGATCATCATCGTCATCAGCGCCATCGACATCGAAAAGAACAAAGTCCGCAGCGACCTCGGAATCACCTACGACATGGACGTCCTGCGCCTGCGCGAGGAGTTCGAGAACCGCGGGCTGCTGGTGAGTTCGGTAGTCATCACCCATTACAACGGCCAGGCCAGCGCCGACGCATACAGGACGCGCCTGGAGCGCATGGGCATCACGGTCTACTATCACCACACCATCGAAGGATACCCCAACAACGTGTCCCTGATCGACTCCGACGAAGGCTTCGGGCGCAACGACTACGTTCGCACCACACGTCCGCTGGTGGTCGTCACGGCCCCCGGCCCCGGCAGCGGCAAGATGGCGGTATGCCTGAGCCAGCTGTATCAGGAGCACAAGCGCGGAGTCAAGGCCGGATACGCCAAATTCGAGACTTTCCCGGTATGGAACCTGCCGCTCAAGCACCCGGTGAACCTGGCCTACGAAGCCGCCACCGCCGACCTGAACGACGTCAACATGATCGACCCGTTCCATCTGGAAGCCTACGGCAAGACAGCTGTCAACTACAACCGCGACATCGAGATATTCCCCGTGCTGAACGCCCTCTTCGAGGGAATCTACGGCGAGAATCCATACAAGTCGCCCACCGACATGGGCGTGAACATGGTGGGCTTCTGCATCAGCGACGAAGACGTCTGCTGCGACGCCTCCCGCGATGAAATCGTACGCCGCTACTACGAAGCCCTGAACAAGATGGCAGAAGGCGACGGAACCGCCGAGGAGGTCAACAAGACCGCGCTGCTGATGCGCCAGGCCAAGATTACCACCGCATGGCGCAAGACCACCGTGGCCGCCTACGAGCGCAAGCTCGAAACCGGCGTGGCGTCATCGGCGATAGAGCTTTCCGACGGCACCCTCATCGCCGCCAACACTTCCCCGCTGCTAGGCCCGAGCGCCGCACTGATCCTCAACGCCACAAAGCATCTGGCCGGCATCGACCACAGCATCCGTCTTATTCCGCAGGAGATGATCGAGCCCATAGCCCGCACCAAGACATCCTTCCTGCACGGGCACAACCCCCGCCTGCATACCGACGAGGTCCTGGTTGCACTCTCGATACTGAGCATAAACGACGACAATTGCCGCCGCGCGCTTGAGGCCCTTCCGTTGCTCAACGGCTGCCAGGTCCACTCCACCGTCATGCTTAGCGAAGTCGACCGTAAGATATTCAAGAAACTTGGAGTAGGCGTTACCTGCGATCCCGTGAAAAAGAATCAGTCCAACCACTGAGACAGGGTTGCCATCACGTCGCCGCCTTTGTACAGGAATATCCTCTCGGAAATGCTGCCAAAAAGAATCTTGCTTTCATGTCTTCAGAATGATATAAAACCGGTAATCAGCTTGAACACAGGCTCATAGCTGTCGAACCGGACCGTTTTCATGTTGTCCGCAGGGGTATGATAGTGCGGGAAAGCGCTGCCCTCCTGGTTCTCCAGGAAAATGCAGGGCACGCCGCGGACAGCAAAGGGATAATGGTCACTGTTTGCCGCCAGGGCGCCGCGGTTCAGCTTCTCGAAGAGATGCTGCTCTTCGTTGACTTTCTCGAACCGGGGGTACTGCGGCATTCCGGCATCGCTCACTTCGCAGTACTGCACCGGGTTGTCGTCGCCGATCATGTCGATGTTGAACAGGTATTTTATCTGCGAGAGCGGCACAGGAGGGTGTTCCGCATAGTACGTCGAGCCGCGGAGGTTGGCATCTTCGCCCGAGAAGGCCACGAAATACATATCGTATTCGGGACGGTTCTGCGCGTAGTGCCTGGCCAGCGTGACGATTGCAGCCGTTCCGGAGGCGTTGTCGTTGGCGCCGGGGTAATAAACTCTTCGGCCGAGGTTGCCCAGGTGGTCGTAATGGGCCGTAAAGACATAGCAGCTGTCGTGGTTCCGGCCGTTGACTTTGGCTATTACGTTGAAAAGCCCGTAGTCCTTGAGGAATTGATTGTCGACGTTCAGCTTGACTTTGTCCACACCTTCTATGGCCTCGGGCGTAACCCAGACTATGGGCTTGTCCACCACCTTCTCGCCGTAGGCTTTGAAGAACTTGATGGGAGCCTCCCAGGTGTACAGCAGTCCGGCATTGGGGCACTCCCCTGCCTTCTGCAGTTTGGAGAAGACTTTCCGGTGCTTGTATGTGAACCAGAATTCGCAGCAGACCATGCAGCCTGCGTTCTCGGGCCTTGCCAGGTCCGCCAGCAGGCGGTCTCCGTCAAAGTTCAGTGTATCAACGTGATATACGGGGAATTCACCGTGCACGCCGGGGGAATACTCGCGCATGGAGAAGTCCACTCCGGGGCGAAGCTTCCTGCCGTCGGCACGCATCTCCATGGCACCGCAGAAGGTGTTGATGTCGATGGTGAAAGGCTGGAGGGTCACTTCGTCGGCACCCGCCTTTTCGAATTCCTTCTGCAGATACTTCCCTGCCTTGTTGGCGCCGTCCCTGGCGTAGCCGCGCCCCTGGTATCTGGCGGAGCTCAGTTCCCTGACTATGCGTTTGAAATGCGGCAGGTCCTGCGCTCCCAGCTGGACGGATGCCAGCATCAACATGAATATCAACAGCTTTCTCATATCGGATTATTTCTTAAGCCAGTGCTCCTTGAGCCACTCCCGCACCGGCAGGTCGTAAATCTTCAGCAGGCCCCATGCCATAATTATGGCCAGCACAAATACGCCGGCGGCCACCGTAACATGCTGCCACATCGGGGCGTCAGGATGCTGGGCCACCCAGTCCATCTGCATGTAAATCAGCGGATAATGCGTAATGTAGATGGGGTATGAAATGTCTCCCAGCCACTTGCACACGGCGGTGCTCTTCGCGTCCGTAGTCCTGGATCCGGCGCCCGCCAGCACGATCAGCGGGAAGAGGAGGAGGATGCTGACAGCCTGGAAGAGACCGTCGGCAGGACCCATTTTCCCTCCGATGTTGGGGGTGGCGAGGATGAGGACGATGGCCAGGCCGCACCACCAGAATCCGCCCTTGAGGTGGATCGGCGAGCCGCTGGGATTGTCGGCCGTGCGGCGCCCGGGCAGGATGCGGGAAATCAGCAGGCCGCAGAGGAACGGATACAGCAGGCGCGTGAAGCCGATGTAGATCTGGTCCGGTGTGAGGCTCCATCCGCCGATGACCGTATAATGCGGCTCCTCAAACAGCCCGAAGACGTTCCAGCCGAGGGTGACGTCAAGGGTAAAGAAGGCACACGCCACACACAGGATAGCCAGCACGACCTTCGGCAAGTGCCTGAGTACGAATGCATAAAGGATATTGCCGATGTACTCAAGCGTAAGCGTCCACACCGGCCCGTTGAACGAATTGAGCTCCCCCCATCCGCGGATATCGAGCCCGTTCCCGCACGGAATGATGAACAGTCCCATCAGCAGGCAAAGGGCGAACTTCCATCCTTCCACCTCCATCGTCTTGGGGAACGCCGTTCCGGAAAAGAAAAACAGAGCCGCTCCGATGAGGGTGCCGGCAATCACCATCGGATGCAGACGGGTGAGACGGCGCTTGAAGAAACCCCACGTGGTCATCTTGTCCCAGCGGTCGTCGTATGCGTATCCGATCACAAAGCCGCTCAGTACGAAGAAGAAATCCACCGCCAGGTAACCGTGGTTCACGATCTGGTACGCCGGACCTTTGCTGTAGGTCTCGAAGAGGTGGAACAGCACCACCATCAGCGCGGCCACGCCGCGGAGCCCGTCGAGAATCTCGTACCGGGGCTTGGACTCAAGGTATATGTTCTGTTTTGCCATAGGTTGTCAAGCCTTGAATAATGCTACGGTTACAACTACCGCGCTGATCGCCAGAAGCACCAGCCCGTAAAGGATAATGTATACCAAGCCTGTCTTGATGGCCAGTTTCAGGCTTTTGGTCCAGCTTAAGTCAAGCCACTGACGGAAGTCTATAGTCACCAGAACCAGCATCAGGGAGGCATTCACTGTTGCGCTTTGCCCGAGCGTAAGAAGCAGGGCGAACAGCATGAAGAAGCTGAACTGGCAGAGGATATATGCCGAAGCGGCGGCCGCAATCGACAGGCCCGGCTTGTACCTCTTGAGGGTTACCCCCATTGCCAGCCACAGCAACAGGAACTCACCCAGGAATAGCGGGATGCCCTGGCTTCGGAGCGTTCCCTCCAGGGCGGCAAGAGACGATTTCCACTGCGTATCGACGGCCTCTGGGTGCTGGTCGAGAGTTAGAATCGTGTATCCCTGCTGGACCAGCTGAATCGTATTGCGGGTAATGTTCACCCCCCGCTCGTTTCCTTCCGGAGCCTCTAAACTGAAGGTGGATTCAAACGGATCATTCTGTTTCTGCTGGATAGGCTGAAGCACGGCGGAAACCAGGGCGAAAAAGGCGTAGAAGATGATAAGGGCGGTGAGAGGGGCCAGATAGCGCTCATGGTCTCCATTGATATAGTCCCTTATCATGTATCCCGGGCGCAGCAGCAGGTGTGTGAACGTCCGCTTTGCGTCGTCGTTCAGAAAAGGGATGCTGTCGAATGCGCCCTTGTAGAAGTCGCCGGAACCTTTCTTCGCGTTTGTGTGGGGCTTCTTCCATGGCAGGAAGCCCAGCTTCTGCCATATCCTGAATGCCCTGACTCGCGTCTGATATGTGTGCTTCTTTCTCATATATGCAGATCGGTGTTCAAAGATACGTATTTTGAAGCATAATTCGTATCTTTACCAAAACAAACGAAGTGATGAACCTTCTTCTTTCACAAATGCTTGCACACGCCGACCCGTCGCAGGTCGAGGGGCTTTCCCGATTCTTCAAGACCGGTCCGGGACAGTATGGCGAGGGCGACAGGTTTCTGGGAATCAAGGTGCCGGTGACGCGCGCCGTGGTTAAGGAGTGCTGGCGGCAGACAGGCTTCCCGGCGCTGGAGGAGTGCATCGAAAGCGAGTTCCATGAGGTCCGGCTGGCGGCCCTGCTGACGCTGGTGGAGATATTCAGACATAACAAGCCTCTGCGGGAAGAATGCGTTAAGTTCTATCTGGCACACACCGGCCGCATAAACAACTGGGACCTTGTGGACCTGAGTTGCTATCCCCTTCTTGGCGAATGGCTCCTGGACAAGGACCGCACGCTGTTGTATGACCTTGCAAGGAATGGAAAGAACATCTGGGAGCAGCGCATCGGCATGGTGAGCACCATGACCTTCATCCGCCACGGGCAGATTCAAGATACGTTCGACATCGCCGACATCCTCCTTCATCACCCGCACGATCTCATACACAAAGCCGTAGGCTGGCTGCTCCGAGAAGCAGGAAAAAAGGACAAGGCTGCACTGGAGGCATATCTTCAACCCCGCTTTCAGGCCATGCCCCGCACTATGCTCCGCTATGCCATAGAAAAGTTCCCCGAAGAGGAACGGAAGGCGTATCTTGAAAAGTAGACCTATATGTGAGCCGTCTTGCCGCCGCGTGAGAGAACGAGTCCCAGCGAAATGGCAATGATGGCAACAGGCATCAGCAGATACTGCCTGTATGTCTGGAGGAAGACTCTGACGCTTTCCAGGAGACCGCTGCCAACTGATTGTACGTCAACAGGATAAAGGAATGCTACGGCCGTGGCAAGAACGCCCGCGGCAAGGCCGGCCACAAGGGCCACGATCAGCGCCTTCCGGCCGTGGCTGCGCTGACGGTCCACCTCGGACTTTATGCCCTCGACGGCCTCCATCCGGCGTTGCGCCTCCAGGATAAAAGTGGGATCGTCTTTCACCACCGGCTTGTTCTCCCTAAGGAATTCGTCTATCTCTTTCATAACTGAATGTACTGTTTAAGGTGTTGCCGGCCCATCGAGAGCTGGTATTTGACGGTGCCTTGCGGCATACCGAGGACGGCGGATATCTCTTTGATGCTGCGGTCTTCGAAATAGAAAAGGGAAATGGCGGCCTTCTCCTTCTCCGGCAGGCGCCCAAGTGCCTGATAGAGCTGCTGATAGCGGAAGGATGCGTCGCAAGTGTCGGTAGCCGGGACGCTTGATGCGGCCTCCACCGGCACCTCTTCTGCGCGTGCCCTGCGGCAATGATCGATATAGCAGTTGTACGCTATACGGAAGAGCCAGGTGCTGAATTTCGACAGCCCCATGAAGGAGCCGGAAGCCACGTACGCCCGCACCAGGGCGTCCTGGGCGATGTCGTCGGCAAGTGAGGCGTCGCCACTGCACAGAGCAAGCAGGAACCGCCTCAGTGGCTCCTGCTCTACGCGCACCTGCTCGATGAACCGCTCCCGGGTCATGGACTACTCCTTAGGCGCTCCGAGGTTTCTCTCTTCGGCCTCTATCTCCTTGGCCAGCATATTCTTACCCACATAGTAGGAGATGAACAGGCCGAGACCTACGGCGAGGAGGATGCCTCCGGCAGGAAGCCACCACTCGCACATCCAGAGACCGCCTCCGAAAGATGGATTGACGGCACGGATTATCCCAAGAGTGACAAAGCCGAGGCCTATGAATCCTGTTATGCAGGCGCCTGTCAACTTGTCCAGCAGATCCTGCTTGATCAAGAGGGTCTGTTTCTTCGCCTGCTTTCCTGAGGGCTTGAAGTAGTTGGGGTCAACCTGAGCGCCGCACTCGATGGCCTTGAGCATGATCTCAGCTTTTTTGTTGGTCTCGTTCTGCCTGGTCCGGCTCACTATCCAGACAATCGTTATCGGCAGCACTACGCAGACGAGAATAGGGATTAAGATTTCTTCCATTTCAGTATATGTTATCGTTTAACTTTCCCCGCTTCCGGAGCGGTTTCATCTGTTAGACGGAGAAACCGGCCAAAAGGTTGGAAAAAAACAAAAAAAAATCACTTGCCCGGATTGAACCCAAAATCATGGGTTCATTTCTGCAAAGATAATAACATCTGTTGAAATGGGATACTGAAAAACGCCTGCGTCTTCCGGCAGGAGCCGAAAGATTTGGCAAAATGGCAGGAATTGTGTAAATTGCAGACAATAAATATTTAATTGGATGAATCTTTTAAAACTCGCCCTCACTTCCCTGATCGCCATGACTTGTATTTCCGGTTTTGCCCAGAACAACAGCCAGGCTGTACTGGACAACATTCTCTCCCGCAAGAGCGTACGTTCTTATACTGACCAGGAAGTCACACCTGAACAAGTCGAGACCATTCTGAAGGCCGCCATGGCGGCTCCTTCCGGAATGAACCTTCAGCCCTGGCGCTTTGTGGTGGTCCGGGAGCAAGCGACCAAAGACAAACTGGCCATCGGCTTCAACAAGATGATAGCCAAGGCTCCGGTAGCAATCGTAGTTTGCGGAAAGACCACGGGCAAGCTAGGCGGCGAGAACCATAACTGGACGGCCGACTGTGCCGCCGCCACAGAGAATCTCCTGCTGGCGGTGGAGGCCCTCGGGCTGGGCGCGGTCTGGACAGCCTGCTACCCGTATGACGACCGGATGAATCCCGCCATCGAGGCCCTGGAGCTGCCGAAGGACGTCAAGCCATACTGCATCGTCCCGATTGGATATCCCGCCGGGAACGATAAGCCCAAAGACAAGTGGAAACCGGAGAACATCCACTACGAAAAGTGGTAGGCAGACTATCACTGAGCCCACGAACATGAGACTACTGACTCGCTTTGCGACGGCCGGAGGGGAATTCAGGAACCTCGCGCTGAACCGAGCGACGATGCAATCCTCCGCCATCGACGTGGAGCGGACGTCACAGACATTCAATCTCTGATCCGGCTTAACGGCGCAGGGTCTGCGAAGGGAGCGATATCTTCAGCTTGAAGGTGTTACTCCCTTTGTAGTAGAAGAGGTTGAGAGTGGTGCCGTCGCTCTCGAAGTAGATACTGTTCAGGAACTTATCCCGCTTGCGGTTCTTGCAGACGGGCTCGACCCATACCAGGGTGTATTCTCCGGTTGACCGGGATGCGGCGCAGATAACGGTGTAGCCGCGGATGTCGAACAGGGCGGCGTTGCTGGATTTGCCCTTCTCCTTGCGTGCCTTCTTGTATGCCTCGACGATGGAGGATTCGGGATCCAGCTGGCCGAAGGTGAGCCTGGAGGCGCTGGTTTCCGCCTTGGGGTTGCGCTCCCGCCACCAGCGGATGGCGTTGTCCGTGAGGAGGTCTGCCCTGGAGACCTGAACAAGGGACGGATTCTCTTTGAACCTGCCGGTTAGCCAGAGGACCTCGGCGGTGTTGGTCAGGCCTTCCATCATCTCCGGGCTCTGGCCCTCGATGCGGTAGGATTCGTCTTTGCCTGGCTTGATGGGGGTGCCGTAGAACATGGCCTGGCTGAGGATGTCCTCGGCGGGGAGGTACAGGGCTTCTACGTATTCGGAGTCGCCGTTGAGGTAGCAAAGGTGCAGGTAGCTGCGGCTCCCGAAGGGATTGATGACCTCGATGGGTGCGGCAAGCACGGGTTCCGGGGAGTTGTCGTCCAGCATGTAGACGGGGATGGAACGCGTCTCCTGGAGGGTGCCGTCGGGGGAGAGGATCCTAAGCTCCAGGCCCTTGTCCAGGGCGAGGATGTGCTCCACATTGTCTTTGCGCCAGCCTGCGGCGTCAAGGCAGTCGGGGCCTGCTATCTTGAGTGCATCTTCCCGCGAAAGGGTGCTGGTGTTGTGACGGAGTATGCGCTCGCGGGCGAGGTCCTTGAAAGGGGAGGCCGGGTACGCTTTGGCGAACTCAAGCACGCCGGGGGCGTCTTCCGGGTCAAGGGCGAAGAAAATCAGGGAGTCCCGCAGGCGGACTACTGCAGGGGCGTATGTGGAGTTAGGATACTTCTGGAGGAACTTCTCGGCAGCCTTAACGGTGGAACTCTTGAGCGTCCTGGTGTATAGGGCGGTTTCTGCGTCGCCTTTGGAAACGGCGCACGATGCGGCTGCGAGTCCAAGTAGGCCGATGATAATTATGTGGATACTTTTCATAATCTGTTTTTCGTCACGAAAATAACAAAAAAAGAAATGCTTTGAAAAAATTGTTACATTTGTATCCCGTATGTAAAACACGTCAATCATGGACACCAAGTATGTTTTCGTTACGGGCGGGGTTGCTTCATCCCTTGGAAAGGGCATAGTAGCTGCATCCCTGGCAAAGCTTCTCCAGGCACGCGGGCTCCGCGTAACCATCCAGAAATTCGACCCATATATCAATATAGACCCTGGCACCCTCAATCCCTACGAGCACGGTGAGTGCTATGTTACGGAGGACGGCGCGGAGACGGACCTTGATCTCGGTCACTATGAGCGTTTCCTGGGCGTGCATACGTCAAAGGCCAACAACGTTACCACGGGCAAGATATACAACACCGTCATAACCAAGGAGCGTGAGGGCGCATATCTGGGCAAGACAGTCCAGATAGTTCCCCATATCACCGACGAAATAAAGCGCAGGATGCTTCTGCTCGGCAAGACCGGCCAGTTTGACGTCGTGATCACCGAGGTCGGCGGCACGGTGGGCGACATGGAATCCCAGCCCTTCGTGGAAGCCATGCGCCAGCTCCAGTGGGAGTTGCCGGAAGAGGACTTCCTGAGCATACACCTGACCCTCATCCCTTATCTGAAGGCCGCAAAGGAACTCAAGACCAAGCCTACGCAGCATTCGGTCCAGGAACTGCAGAGCGCCGGCGTGCATCCGGACATCATAGTCTGTCGCACGGAAATGCCCCTGTCTGCGGACCTTCGCAAGAAAATCGCCCATTTCTGTAACGTCCGCCCCGGGCATGTAATAGAGTCCATCGATTCGTGGAGCATATATCAGGTCCCTCTCAATATGGAGGCGGAAGGCCTCGACACCCTGGTCGTTAACAAGCTGGAAATCAAGGACTGCGCCCCGGAGCCGGACCTTTCGGCACTTAAGGCCTTCCTGGAGCGGCTCAAGCATCCCAAGCACGAGGTCAACATCGCCCTGGTCGGCAAATACGTCGAGCTGCAGGACGCCTATAAGTCCATACAGGAGTCGTTCGTCCACGCCGGTGCCGCCAACGAGTGCAAGGTGAACGTCAAGACTGTCCATTCCGAGCAGGTGAACGATGGGAACGTGGCGGAGGTCCTCAAGGGCATGGACGGTATCCTCGTGGCCCCCGGCTTCGGAGAAAGGGGCATCCCGGGGAAGATTGCCGCGGTCCGCTACGCCCGCGAGAACGGCATTCCGTTCTTCGGCATCTGCCTTGGCATGCAGATGGCCGTTGTGGAGTTCGCCCGCGACGTGCTTGGCTACGCAGATGCGGCTTCCACGGAGATGGATCCGGTGACTGCCCATCCCGTCATCGACCTCATGGAAGAACAGAAAACAACCACCATCAAGGGCGGAACGATGCGCCTTGGGGCGTATGCCTGCAAACTGGTTCCAGGCACGCTTGCGTCAAGGATTTACGGCGGGAAGGATGTCATTTATGAGCGCCATCGCCACCGCTATGAGTTCAACGACACCTATCGCGCAGAAATGGAGAAGGCAGGCATGAAGATATCAGGCGTCAATCCCAACACCGGCCTGGTGGAGATAATCGAGATTCCCGGCCATCCGTTCTTCATCGGCACCCAGTTCCATCCTGAGTTCAAGAGCACGCCGGAGCAGCCCCAGCCCATCTTTACGGCCTTCATCAAGGCAGCATTGGAAAGGAGATCATAATATAGAAGATTACGTAATCAGAGAGATCGACCGCATAGGCGAGTTGTTGAATACGAAGGGTTTCGATAGCGGGCGAAAATAGCATTTTTTTGACGCTTTTCGCCCGCTATTCAGCAAGGGTGAATCTTTTCATTATGCCTTTTCCACCGGCACCTGGATGATGGTGAGCCACTTGTCGGCGTCCTCTTGATTCCAGATGCCGTCGATGTAAACGGCGCGCGG
>JAEEGL016726183.1_pt1 | contig 11157 bp, 9 predicted proteins | sample 9134231 | NCBI WGS metagenome assembly JAEEGL01 (sample SAMN16246548, study PRJNA631951) | gut metagenome | biome: gut microbiome; feature: rumen; material: fiber-attached | host: Bos | place: Iran: Karaj | collected 2018-10
AATCATAGCTAAACGCTCATATAGAGTATTATACAATAGTTTTGGGAAAAAATAATAGAGAATTGCTATAAAATTAACAAATTCTTTAGAAAAATCGTGCCAAATTGGGAGATTAGAAGCTTGTGTAGGAAAAATAACGCTTAATATAGTAGAATAGAACTAACATATTGATAGTAATGGAGACTGAAGTCGAACAATTTCGAATTGTCGATTTTACAAAAATATATAGGAAACACATTAAAGAGAAACGTAAATGTCAGAATTATATACAAAACTTGAGGAATTAAATAAAAGCGATATGGTACCACTCCATATGCCAGGACATAAGAGAAATAGTGATGCCGGTACTATGTCAAAATACTACGATATTGATATTACAGAAATAGATGGCTTTGATAATCTGCATGATGCAGAGGATATAATCCTGGAGGCGGAAAAAAGAGCAAATAAGCTTTACGGAGCGGAGGAGACACACTTTCTGGTAAATGGTAGTAGCTGCGGAGTACTGTCAGCAGTATCGGCGGCTGTACCTAAGGGTGGAAAAATAATTGCTGCAAGAAGCTGCCATAAGTCATTTTTTCATGCAGCATATCTAAGAGAACTTGATATAGAGTTCATTTATCCGCAGAAAAAAACACTCATTGAAGAAAAAGATGGCTATTCCTCAGATATCTATGGTGAAGTGCTTCCAGAAGATATTGAAAAAAAGATAGAAGAAAACCCTGATGCAGCTGCTGTTTTTATCACATCACCAACATATGAGGGAATTCCGTCAGACATAAGAACAATCGCCAAAATCGTTCATGACCACAACATGATACTCATAGTAGATGCAGCCCATGGTGCGCACTTTGGGCTTGTGAAAGATGAAGAAAATAGCGATTCATCGCACTCCTTAATCCCTGAAAGCACAATATCCCAGGGAGCAAACTTATCAATCCCTGAAAGTGCAATATCTCAGGGAGCTGACATAGTTATCCACAGTTTACACAAAACTTTGGCGGCCATGACACAGACAGCGCTTATTCATGTTCAGGGAAATTCGGTAGACAGAGAAAAACTAAGAAGATATCTGCGAATTTATCAGACAAGTAGTCCATCCTACGTACTGATGAGTTCAATAGATTCCTGTATTGACGATATATTAAAAAGAGGAAATGAAATCTTTTCTCGTCTTGTGACATATAAGAGGAAGATAGAAGAAGAAACTAAAGAATGTAAGCATTTGTATGTTCCGAAAGCTGACCAGATCAAGGACCCGGGGAAAGTACTTATATGTTCAACGGATGGGAAGATAACAGGAAAAGAGATATATGATATACTTCGTATAGAATATAAAATTCAGCTGGAGATGGCAGGGGATACTTATGGTCTTGCTATCATAACAGGGTATGACAAAGCTGAAAATATAGACAGGCTGATCAATGCAATTAATGATATTGATAAGAGATTAGATAGCATGAAATCGGACTTTCAAAAGGGAGCATCCGATGAATTATCAGCAAAGGACAGTATAGAAAAAGTTGCCGTAACTTACAGAGAGATGGAGAAGGCATTTCCTTTTGCTAAAGCGTGGGATGCAGAATCTGAGCTTGTAGATATCACAAGGGCAAGTGGAAGAGTTGCAGCTGACTTTGTAAATCTGTATCCACCGGGAATTCCTTTTATTGTTCCTGGAGAAAAATTTGATAAAGAACTTGTTGAACAGATAGCTGATTGTATTAATGCGAATATGAATGTTCAGGGAGTTGAAATAAACGGAAATAAGCAAAGACTTATAAAAGTAATCAAAGCAGAAAACAATTAGTAAACATAATTAATTGAAAAATAAAAATACAAAAGTATAAATACAAAAATAATAATACTATTAGTAGCTAAAGTTGTAGGAGTTTAATGGGCAAGATTTATGAGATCATGGGCAGAAGCTCATGTGGAAAAGATACAATATATAAGCACTTGTTGCAGAGAGAAAATGTGCAGCTCAACAAGGTCATCATTTACACAACACGTCCCATGAGGGAAAAGGAAGAAGAGGGCGTACAATATTTCTTCTGTGATGAGGAAAAATATAATCAGCTTAAGGACAGCGGAAAAATCATAGAAGAAAGAACCTACAATACTGTTTATGGTCCATGGCATTACTTTACAGTGGATGATGGACAGATAGACTTATCAAAAGGAAACTACCTGATAATAGGAACAATAGAAATGTTCACTTCTATAAGAGACTATTTCGGAGAAGAGCAGGTAGTTCCACTGATGATTAATGCAGATGATGGAACTATATTGCAGAGAGCTTTGAACAGAGAGTTAAAGCGAGATAACCCTGGCTACGACGAAATGTGCAGAAGATATCTTGCAGACAAAGCAGACTATTCAGAAGAGAACCTTAAAAATGCGGGAATAGACAACATTTTCATGAATGAAGATTTGGAAAAATGTTTAGAGGAAATTGAGAGCTTCATAAAAGAAAAGGAAGCATAAGAGGAAACCGGCATGGATATAAGGATAGACAATATTCAGCAATCGCAGCAGGTTCAGCAGACACAGGCCCAGCAGGAAGTAAATGGTGATTTCAAATTTACTTTAACCAGTAAGATCGAGGATGCAACACTAGCGGAGCGCCTCAACCTTATGATGGAAGAGATAGTCCAGCAGGGCAAACAGATTTCTAAGAAAAATGACATAAGGGATATGCAGAGATACCGCTTCCTTATAAAAGACTTTTTAAATGAAGTGGTAACGAGATCCCATGCCTTTTCCAGAGAGAACTTTTTGGATAGGCGAGGAAGACACAGAGTTTATGGCATCATCAGGCTCATAGATGAGAACCTTGATGAGCTGGCCCAGGAGCTTGTTAAGGATGAGAAGGACAACATTAATATCCTTGCAAAAATCGGGCAGATACAGGGATTACTACTTGATATATTCACGTAAGTATTCGTAATGGGCCAGAGATGCCCTGATAATAATTTTGCTTATAAAGGTGGAGTAGAAGATGGCGCATTTTGCGGACATTATAGATCAGGATCATATAACGGAACATGTGCAAAATGCATTGAAGACTGGGAAGATATCCCATGCATATATTATTTCCGGGGATGTTGGCAGCGGTAAAAAAACGATAGCAAAGGCTTTTGCGAAAACACTTCTTTGTGAAAATCAAAAGGACACAGGGAAATTCATAGAAAGCTGTGATGAATGTCACTCCTGTAAACAGGCAGAAAGTGATTCACATCCGGATATAAAGATTTTGTATCATGAAAAACCAACAACCATAAGTATTGATGAAATCCGTCATCAGGTGTGCGATGACGTATACATAAAGCCCTATTCAGATCATAAGATTTACATAATTCCTGATGGGGAAAAGATGACAATCCAGGCGCAGAACGCTCTTTTGAAAACTCTGGAGGAGCCGCCTCATTACACCATAATCATAATTCTTACATCTAATATAGATGCCTTTTTACCCACAATCATCAGTAGATGCATTGTTTTCCCTATAAAGCCAGTCAGGGATGATCTAATAATGAAGCACCTTATGCAGGTGAGGCGAGTTGTTGATTACAAGGCCAGGCTTGCGGCTTCCTTTGCACAGGGGAACGTGGGAAAAGCTATTCTGTTATCAGAGAATGAAGACTTTGAAAAGCTTAAGGATGGCACGATTGACCTTATGAGCAGGCTCGACAGGCTGGCTGTGAGCGAGATGACAGACAGACTTCAGCTTTTACTGACTGCTAATACGGAAAAGGCAGAGAGTTCTGAGGATGATGATCAAGAAGATAAGAAGGCCAAATCCAAAAAGCTTGATCCTATTATTATGGAAAACTTCCTTGATATACTCATGTCATTAATAAGGGACATGCTTGTGTACAAAGCAGAGGATAGCCCGAATCACTTGATTTTCGCGGATAAACTGTCGTATATTAGTAGTGTTACCAAAAAATGCACATATAAAGATTTAGATGATATGCGTAAAGCAGTCGATGAGGCGAGAAGCAGGATAAAATCTAATGTTAACGCACTTCTTACTCTCGAGATGCTTATGCTTAATTTAAAAGAAGCTCAGGCTAAAACTAAGGAGAATGTATGACCAGGGTTATCGGCGTCAGATTCAGAACGGCCGGAAAGATCTATTATTTTGATCCCGGGGATTTTGAAATAAAAAAAGGTGACCACGTAATTGTTGAAACAGCAAGAGGCGTGGAGTTTGGAACTGTTTTATCAGATCCAAGAGAGGTTGAGGACGAAGAGGTTACCAAGCCTCTTAAGGGTGTCCTTCGTATGGCAACAGAGAAGGATATCGAGCAGGAAGCCTCTAACAGAATCAAAGAAAAAGAGGCTTTTCGTATTTGTAAGCAGAAAATCCTTGGCCATGGCCTTGAAATGAAGCTTATCGATGCTGAGTACACTTTTGATAATAACAAGGTACTTTTCTACTTTACAGCAGATGGAAGAATTGACTTCAGAGATCTTGTAAAGGATCTTGCATCTGAATTTAAGACCAGAATAGAGCTCAGACAGATTGGTGTCAGAGACGAGACAAAGATTATCGGAGGCTACGGAATCTGTGGCAGACCGCTTTGCTGTCACTCATACCTTTCCGATTTCATTCCGGTATCTATCAAAATGGCGAAGGAGCAGAATCTTTCACTTAATCCTACTAAGATTTCAGGTGTATGTGGAAGACTTATGTGCTGCCTCAAGAATGAGGAGGATGTTTACGAAGAACTCAACCGCAAGATGCCTGGAATTGGCGATGTTGTTTCAACAAACGACAACCTTGAGGGTGAGGTTGCAAGTGTAAATATCCTTAGACAGACAGTTAGAATTCTTGTAGAAGTAGATGATGAGAAGGAATTCCACGAATATCATGTGGATGACATCAAACTTCTTCATAAGAAGCAGAAGCATAAGGGCAATCAGCAGCCTAAGGAAAAGGATGTAGATGAGGAAGCTCTTAAGGCTTTAGAGGCTGAGGAGAAGGAACTTGCTGATCAGACTGCGGCAGCAGGCGCACAGGGCGGCAAGAACCAGAAGAACGACAGAAACCGTAACCGTAAGAATGACCGCAAGGATAGAAATAATCAGAACAGTCAGAATGGCGGTCAGAACGGTGGTTCAAATAATAACCAGAACGGCGGCCAGAATAACAACCAGAACGGTGGTTCAAATAATAACCAGAATGGTGGTCAGAATAACGCTCCTTCTGAGAAAAAACAGCCTCAGGGTGGAAATGATAAAGACAACTCCCAGCAGAATCAGCAAAAGGGAAATGGCCAAAATCAGGGCGAGCAGAGAAAAAAGAAGAATCGCCACAATAGAAAGAATAACAGAAACGGTGGTCGTCAGAACAACGACAACGGACAGGCTAAGCGGAGCGAAGACGCAAATGGAAAAACCGAATCTTAAGGACGGCGAAAGGATAGACGACCTTCAGAGAAACGGTTACAGAATCATCCAGGACCCGGAGAAATTCTGCTTCGGAATAGATGCAGTACTTTTATCAGGATTTGCTACAGCAAACAGCGGAGACAGGGTGCTTGATCTAGGGACTGGAACAGGAATAATACCGATTCTCATGGCGGCTAAAACCGATGCCAAAGAGCTTGTAGGGCTTGAGATTCAGACAGAAAGTGCAGATATGGCAATGCGCAGCGTGGAACTCAATGAGTTACAGAACAGGCTGCGCATTGTATGTGGAGATATCAAAGAGGCGGCGAAAATATTTGAACCTGCCTCTTTTGACGTTGTAACAACAAATCCTCCATACATGGTAAAGGGGCATGGTCTGACAAATCCCGACAGCCCAAAAGCAATAGCAAGACACGAAGTACTTTGTGACCTTGATGATGTCTTAAAAGCAGCAAAAGTAATGCTTCATCCAGGTGGCAAGTTTTTCATGGTTCACAGACCATTCAGACTGGCTGAGATTTTCAGCTGTATGTCAAAGCATAGGATTGAACCAAAAAGAATACAAATGGTCCACCCTTATGTAGATAAGGAACCAAGCATGGTGCTCATAGAAGGAGCAAGGGATGGAAAGCCGAGGCTTTCGGTGGAGCCACCTCTTATTCTTTATGATAAACCTGGGGAATACAGTACTTTTATGAAGGAAGAATACGGCTTTTAAAGAAAGGAATAATCCGAAGGCAAAGGCCTTTTGGATAAAAAGCTGAATGAATGAAAACGAACAGGGCATGCTCTATCTGTGTGCCACACCAATTGGAAATCTGAATGATATAACAAGCCGCGTTTTGGACACACTTAGGAATGTGGATCTGATTGCCGCTGAGGATACGAGAAACAGCATTAAGCTTCTCAACCACTTTGATATTCACACGGAGCTTACAAGCTACCATGAATACAACAAGGTTGAAAAGGCGGAGTATCTTATCCACAAAATGCAGGAGGGGCTTGATATAGCGCTTATCACAGACGCTGGAACTCCTGCAATCTCAGATCCTGGCGAGGTTCTGGTGCGTATGTGCCATGAGGCCGGAGTGAAGGTTACATCTCTTCCGGGCCCGGCAGCCTGCATAGTTGCGCTTACTTTGTCAGGTCTTAGCACGAGAAGATTTGTATTTGAAGGCTTTTTGCCTGGTGCTGATGATAAAAAGGACAGGAAGCGCAGACTTGAGCTTTTAAAAGAGGAGCACAGAACCATCATCATGTATGAAGCTCCTCATCATTTAAAGGGTACGCTTAAGGATTTATATGAAGCTCTTGGTGATAGGAAGATTTCCCTTTGCAGAGAGCTCACAAAGAAATTCGAAGAGGTCTTCCCTACTACTATTGAAGGCGCTATTCGCTATTATGAGGAGAATGAACCGAGAGGCGAGTACGTTCTTGTAATCGAGGGCGTCAGCTTATCGGATCTTGAAAAGAAACAGCAGGAAGAATGGACCAAGATGAGCCTTAAGGATCACATGGCATATTATGAAAATGCAGGAATGAGTCATAAGGATGCAATGAAGCAAGTTGCATCAGACAGAGGAGTTGGAAAAAGAGACATTTACAAGGCATTATTAGAGGAAGAAGGATAAGATATCCTTTATTCTAAAATGCTAAATGGGGACAGATGATGACAGACAGCTTGATGAAAATTTACCTGGTAACCGGGATTGTCATAGCGATTCTTCTGATAATTGCTGTGACCGTATTCATAATAAAAAAGCTTATGAGTCGTCCACTTCCAATGGACGAGCTTGAAGGCCATGACTTCGAGTATTACTGCGCAGACATCCTTAAGAAAAATGGATTTCTGGATGTGGAAGTCACAAAAGGAAGTGGGGATTTCGGAGCTGACATCCTGGCAGAAAAGGATGGAGTAAGCTACGCTATCCAGTGCAAATGCTATGACAAACCTATCGGAGTTAAAGCAATCCAGGAAGTCTACGCAGGAAGAGACTACTACGACTGTATGGTTGGAGTCGTCATGACTAACCAGTACTTTACAGCCCCGGCTGTAGAGCTTGCAAAAAAGCTGAAAATCATGCTCTGGGACAGAGGATATATAGATAATATGGAGTCTTAGGACTCCATATTTTTTTATCGAAAAAATAAGAAAATTGGGTAAAAAAGACGAACTATAACGTTTTCGAAACATTGACAATTGTCAAGATTGGTAATAATCTATTATACAGAGAATAGAGAGAAAAACGAAGGATTGGTAGATTGTTAAATGGCACTCAAAGAATTATTTGCTCCCGTCGATATGACTGTGGAGAACCCGGTAAAACAAATTGTTAAATTCACTATTCCCATGCTCTTGGGAAACATCGCACAACAGTTATATAGCACAGTAGACAGTATAATAGTTGGAAGATTTGTAGGAGACAATGCTCTGGCAGCAGTTGGAAGTGCGACTCCTATAGTAATGCTCATGCTAGTTTTGTTTATGGGAATATCAGTTGGAGCATCAATCATGGTTTCCCAGTACTTTGGAGCAAGACAGCGTGATCAGTTATCAAAAACAATCGGATGCAGCATAACACTTACAGGACTTGCTTCACTTTTTATCATGATTGTAGGACCGATTATTACAAGACCTCTGTTGGAGCTACTTGGAACACCTGAAAGTATCATCGACTGGTGTCAGAGTTACCTTTTCATCATGTTCATCGGAATCATGGGAAGTGGTTATTACAACATCATGAGTGGTGTTTTAAGAGGACTTGGTGATTCTGTTTCAGCACTTATTTATCTGCTTGTTGCAACTATTCTGAACATTATTCTTGATATTGTGTTTGTTGCAAACTTGGGACTTGGCGTAGCTGGTGTTGCCCTTGCAACAATTATTGCCCAGTTCATATCTGCAATCTTGTGTATCAGAAAGCTCACAAAGATGACAGAAGTATTTGATATGAAGAAGGAATACCTGCTCCCTGAGAGGTACTACATAGAAAACCTTGTTAAGCTTGGACTTCCTTCAGGTGTTACACAGGCGATCTTCTCAATGTCAATGATCGTGGTTCAGAACCTTACAAACACCTTTGGAGAACAGTACATTGCAGCTAACGTAATCGTAATGCGTGTTGATGGATTCGTTATGCTTCCTGCATTTTCCTTTGGTCAGGCCATGACAACCTTTGCTGGTCAGAACATCGGTGCAGGCAGAATGGACAGAGTAGAGAAGGGTGCAAAGCAGGGAACATTGGTAGCGATGGGAATTTCCGCAGTGCTTGCAGTACTTATCGTATTGTTTGGAAGATTTATAATGGGAATCTTCACATCCACAACTGAGCTGATAAACCTTAGCTATAACATGATGAGCATTCTTATAATTGGATATATTGTGATGGAGGTCACACAGTGTCTTTCAGGTATTATGAGAGGTGCAGGTGACACAATGACACCCATGTGGATTTCAATGGTTACATCAATTGCGCTCAGAATTCCAATGGCATATCTGTTTGTAAATCTGACAAAGACACCTGAGCTTCCCAAAGGAAACTGCTACATGATGCAAGTTTCAATGCTTATTACCTGGACAATTGGTGCATTTATCACATTCGTGATGTACAAAATTGGAAGATGGAAACACAAGGCAATAACAAGATGATAGAGGCTGACCTAATCAGCATTTAGCAAAATTTGATAAGAAGCAACAAATAAGGACTTATTCGCAAATATTGAAAAGCGTTACACTACAGGATTTCGTAGAATGATTGTGGTGTAATGCTTTTTTTATTAATTTTGAGGTACTTATATGAGCGAATGGACACAGCTGTGGCTGGACTACAGGAAAGTCTGTGATGGCATAGAAAAAGTAAATGTCATAGTAAGAGACTTTTCCAAGGAAAACAGAGTTATAAAGAGTCTCCTTGATGAAATCACAAGAGGTATGAAGGGCCTTACAGGTGCTGAAATATCTGTTGCTAAAAAGGATGAATTCGAGGGAAAAAGCGAAGATGGAACATTAAATGTAGCGATACAGAAAAATGATGAAATCTTAGCTGAAGGATACAGGATTTTCCGCAAAGGAAGTGAAGTTTTGCTCGAGGCAGCAGATGAAAAGGGTGCGCTGTATGGCACTTATCACATATTGCGAATGACTGCCCGCGGCGAGCTGATAGATGGACTTGAGAAAAAGTGTGAGCCTGATAATCCTCTTAGAATGATGAACCACTGGGATAATATGGATGGTTCAATAGAGCGAGGATACTCTGGCAGATCATTTTTCTATAAAAACCACGAGGTCATTGTTGATGATAGAACAAGAGACTATGCCAGATTTATGGCGAGCATCGGAATTAACGGCGTTGTTATCAACAATGTAAATGTAAAAGAAGCTGCAAGCTATATGATAACCGACAGATACTTTGACAAGCTCAAGGAAATGTCAGATGTATTTGCAGATTATGGAATCAAGATGTACCTGTCACTTAACTTTGCATCACCTATTGAGCTCGGTGGAATGAAGGTATGTGATCCGCTTGATCCTGAGGTTATCAAATGGTGGGAGGACAAGTGTAAAGAAGTCTTTACAGCACTTCCGGATCTTGGTGGTTTCCTCGTGAAAGCTGATTCAGAGGGAAGACCTGGACCTTTTACCTATGGAAGAACTCAGGCAGATGGCGCAAACATGCTGGCTGATGTGGTTAAGCCCTATGACAAGCTGATCATCTGGAGATGCTTCGTTTACAACTGCACTCAGGATTGGCGAGACACCAAAACAGACAGAGCAAGAGCTGGCTATGATTATTTCAAGGACCTTGATGGAAAATACCATGAAAATGTAATTCTCCAGATAAAGAATGGTCCTATGGATTTCCAGATTAGAGAACCCGTTTCTCCGCTTCTTGGAGGACTTACAAAGACCAATCAGATGCTGGAAGTTCAGATAGCTCAGGAATATACAGGACAGCAGATAGATCTGTGCTACCTTATACCACTGTTTAAGGAGGTTCTTGACTTTAAGACCTATTGCCAGAAGGATAAGGACACAGTTGCAGATATTATAAGCGGAAGAGCGTTTGGTAATAAGAACTGCGGAATGGCAGCGGTTATCAACACTGGTAATGATAAGAACTGGACAGGAAATGACCTGGCAGCAGCTAACCTCTATGGATTTGGAAGACTTGCCTATGACATGAGCCTTTCAGCAGAGGAGATAGCAAGAGAATGGGTAGCTCAGACCTTCGCCCTTGAAAAGGCGGACGAGGACATCATAGTGAAGATGCTCATTGAATCCAGAGATATATATGAGAAATACACTTGTCCTCTTGGAATAGGTTGGATGGTAACTCCCAATACTCACTATGGACCAAGCGTTGATGGATATGAGTATTCAAGATGGGGAACCTACCACAGAGCAGACCACCTGGGACTTGGAGTTGACAGAAGCGATAAGGGTACAGGTTATGCAATGCAGTATTACCCTGAAAATGCTTCAAAGTACAACGAAATGGAAAAATGTCCGGAGGAATTACTTCTGTTTTTCCACCATGTACCCTATAGCTACAAGCTTAAGGATGGAAGAACTCTCATTCAGTATATTTACGACAGTCACTTTGAAGGTGAAAGCAGAGCTGAAGAGATGGCCGAAAGCTGGGAGAAGCTAAAAGGAAAGATTTCTGATGAGTCCTTTGAGAGAGTAAAAAACAGATTTGAGAGACAGCTCTACAATGCAAAAGAGTGGAGAGATCAGGT
>JAEEGL010068297.1_pt1 | contig 11156 bp, 7 predicted proteins | sample 9134231 | NCBI WGS metagenome assembly JAEEGL01 (sample SAMN16246548, study PRJNA631951) | gut metagenome | biome: gut microbiome; feature: rumen; material: fiber-attached | host: Bos | place: Iran: Karaj | collected 2018-10
ACACCGGACAAAACAGAAGTAACTGCGCTGATAACAACTACTGCAAATATTACGACCAAAAGTCCGCCTGCCAATATAAGAAATGTTCCGCCCATAAATAACCTCCTGCATACAAAAGCTTCAGCGAATTAATAGTAACATAGAATCCGGCATTACTCAAGAGCAGTATATGACTCCATAAAACAATATAAAATGATTTTAAGGATAAAATAGAATATAATGTAGAGGAAGATGTTATATCAGGGTGACAGAAAGGAAACAAGTTGGAAATCAGAAGAAAGAATAAATGGTATTTGTTCATAATTGTGGGATTTTTAATCTTTGTCGGATTATTTTTTGCTCTGGTAGGAGAGAACAGTGTACTGGCTGTACATGATAATCTCGATCTCTTTATCCCTCAATATAAGATGATGAAGAATACGGGAAGCTTTTTTACGGCAAAAGCGGATATTCCTTTTCTGGGTGGATTGAGCAGGGATTATCTTCCTTCGGTATTCAATCTATATACCTTGGTATTTGTTATTCTTCCGGAGTATCCGGCATACATTGATTGTTACATTTTAAAGATTGTTATAGCTGTAGCAGGTGCGGTATTACTTGCAAAGGATGTATTTAAGGATGATTATGCAAAATATGAACCGATAATATATCTTTCCGGATTTGCTTACGGAATAATCAATTATTTTCCTAACTTTGGAATTGCATTTGCTTCCATCCCCATTCTGCTGTTTATTGTGCACAGAATAGTTAAAAAGCCTTCCCCGGCCTGCTATCTTGCTTTGTTTGCATATCCTTTTATAAGCTATTTTTCATATTTCGGTATTTTCTTTATAGGTTATCTTTGCGTGTATTTTCTTTTCAGATGGATAAAAGACAGGAAGTTTTCCTTAAGCCTATTTATGATAATACCGGTATTATCTTTGGGTTACGCAGTTTTTGAATATCGTCTCTTTAAGACTATGCTGTTTTCGGACATTGTGTCCATAAGGGCAACTATGATCCAGGCTTCTCTTTCGGGAAAAGATATTCTTTTGGCAATTTATGAAGGTTTTGCTGTAGGAGATATGCATACGGAGAGTCTTCAGCTTTATTTTGTAATGCCGGTCTGCCTGCTCTGTTTTTTGATTCAGACAGTAATATATATAAAAAATAAAGAAACAAAGAAGATCTATACGGATTGTTACAACGGAATACTTTTGTTTATAGTATTCAATTCCCTGGTATACGGAATATTCAACTGGAAGCCTTTCCGTGATTTCCTTGAAATGCTTCTTCCACCCCTTAAAGGATTTGAATTCTCAAGAACTCAGTTTACCAATCCATTCTTATGGTATCTTGCATTTTTTGTAGTGTTAAAGAAGATATATGATTATCTTCCGAGATTAAAATGGGCAGCCAATCTGATGATTCTGCTGGCAATAGGAATATTGATTGCAGGCCCCACAAGATATAACGATCTTTTCCATACAGCCTATGATCAGTATCACAGGATGGCAAGCGGCCAGCCGACAAATAATCTGACCTATCGAGAATTCTATTCAACGGATTTGTTTGAAAAAGCCAAAGATGATATTGATTATAAAGGTGAATGGGCTGTAGCCTATGGTTTTTATCCTGCAACACTGGAATATAACGGGATAAGTACACTGGATGGTTATCTTGGCTATTATTCTCAGGATTATAAAGATGAATTCAGAAAAATAATAGCTCCTGCATTGGAGCGTGTACCCGAATCAAAAGCATATTTTGATAATTGGGGAGCCCGCTGTTATACCTACTCGGGAAATTATTTGACCAACATCAATGCAGATAGGGTCTATGACATAGATAAAGAAGAACTGTACATGGATATTGACGCTTTTAAGAATCTTGGCGGAAGATATATTTTTGCAAGAATGAAAATCATCAATTCGGATGAGGTCGGGATAGAACAAATAGGTGAATATACGGATACGAATTCCCCATACAGACTATATTTGTACAGAGCAAAATAAAAAACTATGAAAAGGGGCTTGACAAGTTAGCAAGGACTAACTATAATCAGTATATAAGTTAGCGAGAGCTAACCGACATACAAAGACCACTTTTATCCCATGTGGTGCAAAAACTCCATTCATAGCAATGATTGCAGGGGCTACGTTACGTAATCCCTGCAATTTTTCATTTAGGAGGCAATATGAACGCAATTATTTTCAGAGGTTTACTAATTCCATTTTTAGGAACGTCATTAGGATCAGCCTGCGTATTTTTTATGAAGAAGGATCTTGACGCAAAGGTTCAGAAAGCACTTACCGGTTTTGCAGCAGGAGTTATGCTTGCAGCATCTATCTGGAGTCTTATCATTCCCGCTATTGACCAGAGTGTAGGAATGGGCAAATGGGCCTTTGCTCCGGCGGTTGTAGGATTCTGTCTCGGAATGCTATTTCTTCTGCTTCTTGATAAGATAACTCCTCACATGCATATGAACAATGTTGTTGAAGGACCCAGGTCAAATCTTCAGAAGACCACAATGATGGTACTTGCAGTTACGCTTCACAATATTCCGGAAGGTATGGCTGTTGGTGTTGTATATGCCGGATGGGCTTCCGGTAATACGGGAATAACAGTCATGGGAGCCTTGTCATTGGCTCTTGGAATAGCAATTCAGAACTTCCCGGAAGGAGCAATTATTTCCATGCCCCTGCACAGCAACGGACTTTCCAAGAAAAAGTCCTGCTGGTACGGCATACTGTCGGGAATAGTTGAACCTGTCGCCGGTCTTATCACAGTTCTTCTTGCTCACTATATTGTTCCTGTACTTCCTTATCTTTTGGGATTTGCGGCAGGAGCCATGATATATGTTGTTGTAGAGGAGCTGATTCCCGAGATGTCGGAAGGGGAGCACAATAATATTACAACCATCATATTCATGCTGGGATTTTCTTTGATGTTGGCTTTGGATGTGGCAATGGGATAAAATTAGCAGATCACAAGGTATACATAACAACAAAACTAATGAAATTATGGAAACCTGCCGATATATATATTGAAAGCAAAGAACATATGTAGGGATTATCCAGGGAGGGAAAAGTCGCAGCATACGGAAATGATACGCTCTATAAAGTTCAAGCGGTTATGGTCATCCCGCCTCTGAGTAAGATGAATTCTAAAGAGAAAAAAGACCGAGACGGTAAGAGATATTCATTAAAGGATAAGGGAGTTGCTTTTTCTCACGTCTTTGATGAAAAGGTTGAAGATATATCGCAGGAAGATATCAGTTATCATGTTACGGGTTATACCAGAGATGCGGTGCCCTTCAACACTCATTACCAGACAAGGGAGTACAAATGATGACGGAATTACTTTGAAGACCTCGGAAAATATCCGGGGTCTTCATCTTTTAGAGACAAAAAAATACCCTCCTTACTGGTTGTCCAGTAAAGAGGGTACATATCATTTCGGGAAGGAATTCTTATTAAAGAAATTCATTTTATTTGAAATAACTGATTGTGTCGTTAAGGTCAACAGTAAGTTTCTTGGTGTCATCACTGTTGGTATGAACAGTATTGATTGATTCTGAGATATTTATAACACTTGCACTTACTTCTTCGTTACTTGCTGCATTTTCCTCAGATATAGCAGAAAGATCCTGAACTTCAGAAGTAATGGTAGTCTTTACTGAATTAAGCTCTTCAACCTTATCAGCAATTTCTTTAATCTGAGTTATTGAATTATCAATGTTCTCAGAAAGCAAATCGAATTTTTCCTGTGTATCGGCAATGTATTCCTGCTCTTTTGAAATAATGCCTGCAATCTCTGAAGAAAGCTCAACAGTCTTATCTGACTGAATAGTGATATTTTGAACAATCTCTTTAATATCACTTGCCGATTGGTTTGACTGCTCTGCAAGTTTCTGAATCTCACTTGCAACAACGGCAAATCCACGTCCGGCTTCTCCGGCTCTTGCTGCTTCGATGGAAGCATTGAGAGAAAGAAGGTTTGTCTGGCTGGCAATATCAGATATAACATTTGAAGCAATCTCAATACTCTTGATGGCTTCTGATGTTTCGTTGATCTGAGATGCAATCTTGTGAACTGATTCAACAGAATTCTGTGAAGAATCAGATACCTTTCTCATATAAGAATTAGCTTCTATTGTAGCATCCTTGATATCGTTGGATGACTGAACAAGGCTTTCTGTATTCGTAGCGATTGTATCAACACTGTTACCCATAGTAATAATGGAACTGTTGATATTCTGTACGCTTTCAGCCATTGATGTAGCACCGTTTGCAAGATCTTCCATAGCGGAAGAAATCTGATTGATACCGGTTGAAGCATGCTCTGAAAGTTCAACTACATTAGCGGCACCGTCTGAAAGGTTGTTTGAAATACCCTGCGTAACACCGATAATATTTTTAACCTGACTCTGAAGCTTTTCATATGCAGTAATAAGCATTTTTGTCTCATTGACAACACTGTGAATCTCTCTGTCGGTATTCATATCACCTTCGGAGAATTCCTGCATCTCCTCAGCAATCTGAGTGATTGGAGTTGCAACCATCTTAGATAAGATAACAGCTATAACGATGAAAATAACCGTTACAACAATATCTATGACAATTGCATAAGAAGTCATTGCATTAACTCTGGAAAGAACATCGCTTTCATCTGCAGACATAACAAGTACGAAACTGTTGTCGGGAGCAACATAGTATGAAGCATATTTCATGGCACCCTTGAATTCGTAATCAACAACTGCAGGATCATCATGCTTGCCGGCAGCCATATCAGCAGTTACGCCGAGAATGGTAGAGTTGGTAACCGGCTCACCGATCTTTTCTGCTGTGGGATGCCATAACATTGTTCCGTTTGCATCTGCAACGTAGCAGTATGAACTTGAAACATCTTTGATATTAAGATCTGAGCAATATTCTGTAAGACTTTCGGTAGAAAGCGCTTCTTCAGCACCGTAATACTCCATTTCATCGTAAAGACCCTGGCCTTCCGAAACAGCCATAGAATACATATAATTGTGCGTTACTTCCTTAATGCTCTTTTTTGCATTTTCCACAAGGAAAATTGTTACAATCAATCCACCTACAACAAGTGGAACCAATGCAAAAAGCAATAGCATTTTTTTCATTGTAAAACCTGATTTACCCTTTTTTTTCATGACACAATTCCTTTCATTTGATATATGATAAGAGTATCAATATATAAGATACACTATACATAAAATGATACCATAAAAAGGCATAAGCTAGTGAAAAAATAGAAAAAAAGAGGTAAAAAATTGGCTGTCTGCGTATTAAAAAAAGGTGAAGGAAGAACCATTAAATCAGGTGGAGCCTGGATATTTGACAATGAAATAGATTATATCAAAGGCGAATATGAAAACGGTAGCATTCTGGATGTAGAGGACTTTGACGGTTATGTTATGGGAAAGGGCTTTATTAACGACAATTCAAAGATTAGAATCCGTATGCTCACAAGAAAAAAAGACACGCCGATAGACGATGATTTCCTGAGAATGAGGGTCAGAAACGCCTGGGAATACAGAAAGAACGTTATGCTGAAGCCGGATGATCTGGATGCTTGCAGAATAATCTTTGGGGAGGCAGACTGGCTCCCCGGCCTTGTTGTGGACAAATATGCGGATGTTCTGGTTGTGGAATCTTTATCTCTGGGAATAGATCGCCTTAAAAATAAGATTATAGACATATTGAAAGAATTGATGGCTGAAGACGGCTATAAGATAAGAGGTGTATATGAGAGATCCGATGCACCTGTAAGGAAAAAGGAAGGGCTCAGACCATATAAAGGCTTTATCGGAGAAGAATTTGAAACAAAAGTTGAGATATGCGAGAACGGAGTTCATTACCTCGTAGATGTGGAGAATGGACAGAAAACGGGTTTTTTCCTCGATCAGAAATACAATAGACTTGCCATGCACAGGATATGCAAGGATAAAAAAGTGCTGGATTGCTTTACTCATATGGGAACTTTTGCTCTTAATGCGGGAATAGCGGGAGCAAAAGAAGTGACCGGTCTTGATATATCCGAATATGCAATAGGTCAAGCAAGGGAAAACGCTGTAAGAAACGGGCTGGAAGGCAGAGTAAACTTTAGAGCGGCCAATGTTCTTGATGAACTTCCAAGACTATATGAGGGTGGAGAAAAATATGATGTCGTAATTCTTGATCCTCCGGCTTTCACAAAATCAAGGGAAGCAACCAAGAATGCCATAAAAGGCTACAGAGAGATTAACATGAAAGGCATGAAGCTTGTAAAGGACGGAGGTTATCTTGCCACTTGCTCCTGCTCTCACTTTATGACTGAGGAACTCTTCAAGAAAACCATTGCCCAGGCCGCACAGAGTACACACAAGCGCTTACGTCAGATAGAGTTTAGGACCCAGGCTCCGGATCACCCCATACTCTGGTCTGCCGATGAATCCTTCTACTTAAAATTCCTGATTTTCCAGGTCTGTGAAGAAAGATAGTTGCAAAGACGCCCAAATTAAGGGCGTCTTTCTTTTTATAAGGGTTTTATTGCGAATGCGCCCGTGGTATGATTAAAGTTAGTGGACTAAAGAAGAAATGTAAAGAGGTTAAAAATGACAGAGATAATTAAGGCAATTATATTCGGACTTGTTGAGGGAATAACCGAATGGCTTCCCGTAAGCAGTACCGGACACATGATTCTTTTAAATGAAATAATAAAGCTGGATGTAAGCGAAGAATTCTACAGCATGTTTCAGGTTGTTATACAGCTGGGGGCAATACTGGCCGTAGTTATCCTGTTTTTCAAAAACATATGGCCCTTTGGTAAAAAGGATAACAAGGAGCCTTATTCCGATAAAGGAATCGGTAGTTTCATCAAAAAAGATATAATTAGTCTCTGGTTGCATATAATTGTATCCTGCATTCCGGCAATAATAATCGGAGTTTTCTTTGATGACTTCTTCGAAGAGTTATTTTACAACTATCAGACAGTAGCGATAATGCTTATTCTTGTAGGTGTGGCATTTATAGTAATAGAGTCATTCATAAAAGGAAAAGAAGCAAAGATAAAAGACAGCAGAGATATTGATTATAAACTTGCGTTTATCATAGGTCTCTTTCAGGTAATTGCGGCAGTTTTTCCCGGAACATCAAGATCGGGAGCCATAATCATCGGAGCTTTGATTCTGGGAATATCAAGAACCGTGGCGGCGGAATACGCCTTTTATCTTGCAATTCCTGTAATGTTCGGAGCAAGTCTCCTTAAAGTCGTAAAATTCGGATTCTCATTTACGTCTATGGAAGCAGCAATTCTTTTGGTGGGAACTGTGGTGGCTTTCCTTGTATCGTTAGTAATAATCAAGTTTTTAATGAATTATATTAAAAAGCATGACTTTAAGATATTCGGATGGTACAGGATAGTAATCGGACTTGTGGTGTTAGCTTGCGGATTGGCCGGTAATATATAAAACGTTTTGGTATGGAGGAAGACTATGGACTACGGTTACAGAAAAGTCGCATGTGTCACATTTGATGTTAAGATCGGAAAAACGGAAGCCAATAAAGAAAGCATTCTCGGAGTACTGAAAAACACAGGGAATGATGATATTGACGTTCTTGTTTTCCCCGAACTTTGTATAACAGGTTATACATGTGCGGACATGTTTTTAAGAAAAGAACTGACCGATAAAGCACTGTCGGCTCTTTTGGATATTGCAAAAGAGACTGCAAAAGACGATCGCATTGTAGTAGTTGGTCTTCCCGTCAGAAATGAAGGTAAGTTATACAACTGTGCGGCTTTCCTGAGCGAAGGAGAGATTCTTGCCGTAATACCTAAGACATATCTTCCGAATTACAGCGAGTTCTATGAAAAAAGATGGTTTTCATCTGCCTTGGATACAATGATGGACTCTGTTCTTATTGACGGAAAAGAGATACCCTTCGGAACAGATATTATAGTAGAGACTTCCGACGGAATGAAGATAGGATGCGAGATATGCGAAGATCTCTGGGTAATAACACCTCCCAGCAACGCACTTGCTTCTGCCGGAGCCAATATAATTGTCAATCCTTCAGCCAGCAACGAGATAGTATCAAAGAAAGAATACAGAAGAAATCTTGTTGCCATGCAGTCGGGATCTTGTAATGTGGCATATGTATATGCATCAGCCGGAAGCGGAGAAAGCACGACGGATGTAATATACAGCGGTCATCATATAATAGCAGAATGCGGAAGCGTGAAAAATGAAGGAAGCGCATATTTTATCAATGAACCCGTAATAACCACTGCGTTGATAGATATCGAAAAAATCGAAAACGATCAGATAAAGATCAACAGTTACAGACAGGAAGAACTGAAGCCTGTAAGGTTCATATATCTTGAGAGAGATAACAAAAAAGAACTTCTTCCCGATGGTGTGAATGCATATCCCTTTGTTCCTGCCGACAAAGAGAGACGAAAGGAAAGATGCGAGGAGATCTTAAGATTACAGGCAACCGGACTGGCATGCAGATTAAAGAAGACTGGAATGAAAAAGGCTGTAATCGGTATATCGGGAGGTCTTGATTCGACACTTGCTCTTCTTGTGACAAAAGAAGCCTTTGATATGCTGGGCTATCCTACAAAGGATATCATCGCAATAACAATGCCCGGATTCGGAACCACAAAGCAGACCAAGACATCTGCAGACGGTCTTATGGAGCTGGTGGGAGCGGATTCCAGAACGATAGATATAACCGTATCCTGCAGGCAGCATATGAAAGATATCGGACAGGCAGAAGACTGTTACGATGTGACATATGAGAATATTCAGGCCAGAGAGAGAACCAAGATTCTGATGAATGTTGCCAATAAAGTTGGAGGCCTGGTTGTGGGAACGGGAGATCTGTCGGAGCTTGCTCTCGGCTGGTGTACATATAACGGGGATCATATGTCGATGTATGCGGTAAATGTATCCATTCCCAAGACGCTTGTAAAGTTTATAATAGAGACTTATGCGGAAGAGAAAGCGAGTCCCGAGATGAGGGATGTTCTGATTGGGGTATGCAATACAATTATCAGTCCCGAACTTCTTCCTCCCGCTAAGGACGGAAATATTAAGCAGGCAACGGAAGGAACTATCGGAAAATACGATCTCCATGATTTCTTCCTTTACAACTTTGTAAGAAACGGTTTTTCGAGAGAGAAGATAGGAAAGCTTGCCCATAAGGCATTTCCCGATATTCCGGAGAAGCAGATTGAAGACACACTTGATATCTTTATGAAGAGATTTAGAACCAATCAGTTCAAGAGAAGTTGTATCCCCGACGGACCCAAGGTGGGAACCGTAGCATTGTCTCCGAGAGGTGATTGGAGAATGCCGTCGGATTACGAAGGATAAACATTGATGGAAAAAAGAGGCTTTTTGTTGACAAAAAAAGCAGGAATCTTATACTATTAGAGGGATATTTTCCAGTAAAAAAACAATCGATATAAAGCGAGATAGATAAGGAGAAAAAAATGGAAGCACAAGAGTTTCTGGAGGTATACAGACATTCACTTGCTCATATTCTTGCCAAGGCAGTAATCGAACTGTATGGTAAGGAGGTTCAGTATGCCATCGGACCACAGATTGATGACGGAGCATATTATGATTTTGCTTTTCCGGAAGGAAAGAATGTATCGGAAGCAGACTTCAAGGCAATTGAAGATAAGATGCGTGAAATAATCAAGAGAAGAGAGGACTGGACGAGAAAAGAAGTATCAAAGGCAGAGGCACTTGATATTTTTAAGGATCAGAAGTTTAAGGTTGAGCTCATTAAGGATCTTCCCGAAGATGAGATTATAACTATTTATTATACAGGTGATGACTACGTTGATCTCTGTAGAGGACCTCATGTATCCAATTCACAGGAACTTATGAATGCTTCTTACAAGATTCATTCATGTTCTATGGCTTATTGGCGTGGTGATGAAAAGAGAGATCATCTTCAGAGAATATATTTCTATGCTTTTCCCAATAAGGATGAGCTTAAGAAGCATATTCAGCTTATTAACGAAGCAAGAGAAAGAGATCATAAGAAGATAGGTGCGCAGCAGGAGCTTTTCCTTTTCAATGAGACAGCTCCGGGTATGCCTTATTGGTTACCTCGTGGATGGCAGTTATACCAGGCACTGCTTAAATACTCCAGAGAACTTCAGCAGAAGCACGGATATCAGGAAATATCCGCACCTCTTATTAACAACAAGAGACTTTGGCTTATCAGCGGACACTGGGCACATTATCTTAACAATATGTTCATCGTACCCGGAATTGCCGGATATACAAAGGCAGATACGGACATTTCCGGAGTAATTGAGAATACTGCAGATGAGGAAGAGACATCAAAGGTAGTAAAGATTGAGGCAGGTTCTGTTGTTTATAACAGAGAGAATATTGATACAATGGCAGCAAAGCCCATGAACTGCCCCAATGCAATGATGACATATAAGAGAAAGCTTCATTCTTACAAGGAACTTCCTATCAGATACAGCGAGTATGATGTTCTTCATCGTAAGGAGAAGTCTGGACAGATGAACGGACTTTTCAGAGTTCAGGAATTCCGTCAGGATGATGACCATACATTCGTAATGGAATCTCAGATCAGAGATGAGATTTCAGACATCATCTCTATTGCAGATGAGATATACAGCACATTTGGTGTAACATACAGAGCCGAACTGTCTACAAGACCCGATGATTATATGGGTGATATTGAAGTATGGAACAAGGCTGAGGCAGACCTTAAAGCTATACTTGACGAGAAGTACGGTGAAGGCGGATATGAAGTAAACGAAGGTGACGGAGCTTTCTATGGCCCTAAGATTGACCTTCAGATCAAGGATGCCTTGGGAAGAGAATGGCAGTGTGGAACAATCCAGCTTGATTTCCAGCTTCCTCATAACTTTGGTCTTACATATACAACTTCTGACGGTTCAGAGGCAATGCCTGTTGTAATCCACAGAGCAATATATGGCTCGCTTGAAAGATTCATAGGTATCATCATAGAGAACTTTAAGGGTAACTTCCCATTCTGGATGAGTCCTTATCAGGTTGCTATAGTTCCTATCATGGAAGAGCACAATGAATATGCTAAGAAAGTTGAGCAGATTCTTAGCGATAACGGAATCAGAGTGGAAGCAGATTACTCTGA
>JAEEGL010510019.1_pt1 | contig 11156 bp, 8 predicted proteins | sample 9134231 | NCBI WGS metagenome assembly JAEEGL01 (sample SAMN16246548, study PRJNA631951) | gut metagenome | biome: gut microbiome; feature: rumen; material: fiber-attached | host: Bos | place: Iran: Karaj | collected 2018-10
ATCAAAGATTAAATGGTAATAAAGATAAATTTATTATTATTAAATTAGAAGTTTGGACTTTTCATAATAATTAAAGTTTTTATTATAAATAAATATATTTTAATAATTTATTTATATAGATTAATAACGTATTAAAATTAATAATATTTGTTTTATAATTTTTATAATTATAAATTATTTTTATTTTATTTTATATACTTTTATTTTTATAATTTGTTTGGTTAAAAAACATTTTTTTATTTTCTAAATATTCTAAATAATTACTATTTTTTCTTTTGTTTTTGTTATAATTTGTTTTTTCAAAAATTTTAGAATAAGCTTTTAAATTAATTTTATTATTATTTCCATTTTCATCATTTCCATTTTTATCTAATATTTTATTATTATTATCAAAATTAAATTTAAAAAAATAATTTTTTTGTTCTTTTGGAGTTTTAACCTTATTAATTTCATCTTCTTTTTTTAATTTTATTAAATATTCATCAAAATATTTAATAACAATATCATTAATTTCTTTTTTTGAATAATTTTTTGAACCTAAAATTTTACAAATTTCTTTTAATTGTAAATTTATTTCAGATCGATTACTATATAAATCAATATAATTAAAAGGTTTTCTTTTAATCATTTTTAATTCTTTTAAATACATTAAATTATTATTAAATTCTTTTTCTTTTAATTCTTTTTCATTTTCTATTAATTTATCATTTTCTTTCCAAATTTTTTTCTTATTTTTATATATATCATATAAATTATCTAAAAAAATATTACTATTAAAATTATTAGTTAAATAATTTAAATCAATTTTATTTGTTTCATTATTTTGTGATTTTTGTTTAATTTTTTCAAAATTAAAATTTTTTAATTTTTTATATTTTAAATGTTTAGGATAATTATATTGCGTTAAATTATTTATTTTTTCTTTTTTTATTTCTAAATTATTTATTAAATCACTGTCATAATAATATTCATTTTTTACTACATCTATTGTTTCTTTTAAATTTTTTGAAGAATTCATAAATATATTTTTATTTTCATTATTATTTAAAAGATTATTTGATTCTATTAATGCTGAATTATTTTTTTTAAAAGTAAAAATTTTTTTTTCATTTTCTCTTAAATCTCGATTATATTTAAATAATTTATAAATATTTTTATTAAAAATTATATTTTTCTTTTTTTTTATTTCATTTGCATTTTTTTTAAAATTTAATAATAAAATATTTTTTTTAATGTTATTAAATTCTTTTTCAAATTCATCACCTTTTTTTTTCTTTTCAAATTTAATTATATTTTTTAAATTATTTTTATATTTTTTTAGATTAGTATCTAAAATATTTTTATCATCTTCAATAAAAGTTTTTAATTTTTCTTTCATATAAAAAATATTTTTTTCACTTTTATTATTTAAAGAATTTTTTTGTTCATTTTCATTAATATTTTCAGTCGAATTCCAATTATTTTTTCTAAAATTTTTTATAAATTTTTTATCTTTAATAAAATTTAAATATTCAGATAATTTTAATTCATTTTTATATTTATATAAATTTTGTGAATCTATATAAATATTTTTATTAAATATATTTTTTCCTACTTTTTTATATTCATTTGAATTTAGTTTTATTTCTTCATTTAAATCTCTTCCATTTTTAATATTTTTTAATCTATTTTCACTGATATTTATTAATTTATTAAAATCTTTATAAGAAAATTTATCTGTTTCTTTAAATATTTTATCTGCTTTAATTTTATATTCAAGATTTTTTTGAAAATTATTAACAAAATTTGTTAAAACATCAATTTTTTTTTTCATTAATTTGAAATTAAATAAAATATATCATTAATAATAAATAAAATATTTAAAAAATAAAAAATGTTTAAATATTTAGAACCAATAAAAACTTTTAATTTAGATGATGAGACTGCATATAATATTTTAGATAATAGTTATTTATTTTATAAAGATAATATATTAAATTATCAATTAAAAGAAAATAAAATTTTTGCAATGGCTTTTTCAGCCTTTTTAAGATTTTTAAAAAGTGTTAATTCAAGCAAAAAAATTGATGAAGAATTTTTTCAGAATTATTTAAAAAATGAAGCACTTAAAGGTAAGCCAAAAACAATTAGTAAATTAAATGAATTAATAAATGAAATTAAATTAATTCAATCATCTAGAATATTATTTAATTCTAATAATTATATAGGTTTTAGTCAAATTCCTTTAAAAGAGAAAAGTTTTGGAAAAAATTATAAATATGTGAATAATTTTGATTTTAAAATAGATGTTAATATTTCTAGTAATTTTAATAATAGAATGTTATCTCCTGAAATTTATTTTATTTTTACATTCGAAGATGGAAGTATTTTAAAAATTAAAGTTGATTTAAGAATGTTTAATGAAATTAGAAAGAATTTATCATTAAATATTAAAAAAATATTATTTAATGAAAATGTTGCATTATTGAAATAATTATTATTATTAATATTTAATTAATAATATAAAGAACATTAATTTTTATAAATAAATAGATAAAATTATTTTTATTTAATTATATCATAAAAATTATATGAAAAAATAATTAAAAAAAAACCAAAATTTTTATCTTAATTAATTAAATATATTTTAATTAAACCATCCTAAATTAAAATTAAATTTTATATTATTATTATTTAAATTTAATTTTATTAATAATAAATATTTTTGAAATTTTAATTTTAAATAATTTCATAATAATATTTTAATTTAAAATAAATATAACATAAAATTTAAATTTTATTTATATTTTTAAATAAAATTTTTATTAAAAATTTATATTATAAAAAATAATAATTATTTAATATAAATATAATTCTTTAATAAAAAAATTAATTTTCATTTATTTTATTAAAAATCTTTAAATAAATTATAATTATTATAATATTATAATTATTTAATTATTTAAAACTAATATTAATATAAAAGAAATCCATAAAATTAATAAATAATAATTAATTTTGTTTATCATAAATTTTTTTAAATAAACTTAAATTTTTAATAGTAAAAATATTTTTTAAATAATATTATTAAAACATGGGAATAACAAATTGTAAAGAACCTAAAAAAATTTGTTATTGCTTAGATAAAAAAGATAATAATAATAATGAAAATAAAAAAGAAATAGATGTTTTAAATATCAATAATAATATAATAATTAATCCTAATATGTTTAATAATTTAAATAATGAAAATTTGAAATTTATTAATTCATATAATAATGAAAAAATAATAACAAATAAAATATTAAATAATAAAATAAGTTTAGATTTAAGTAATAATTTAACAAAAATTAATTCAAAAAAACATTCATCTAAAAATCTAAGAAAAATTACTGTAAATAGTACACAAATGGAAAGCATTCCAACATTAAATAATTCAAGTGATAATATTAATAAAATAAAACTTTTACAAAAAAATATACGAATATTTTTTAAAAAAAAAAAGAAGAAAAAAAAAGTTATCATAAATAATAAACATGATGAAATTATAATAACCAATAAAAATAAACCTTTAATTAAATTAAGTACATTAAATAAAAAAAAAATATTAAAAAAAACTAAAAGCACTTCAAGTTTTAAAATTGCAAAAAGTTCAAAATACAATGATTCAGATAATGATAGTGATTATGAATTAAATAATATAAATGAAATTAAAGAAATTCCTAATGATGAAAGTAAATATTCAAAATCGCCATCAATAAAAAATAATAAATGTTCAAATGATTCTTTTTTAGCTAAAAGCATATTTCAAATGGGAGATTCAATAATAGATCCAAATAATTTAAGAGGATATTTTTTAAAAAAGAAAAAAAAATATAAATATAAAGGAAAACATGATCCAATCACAAAAAAAAAAGAAGGATTTGGAATAATAACATGGGAAGATGGTTCAATTTTAAAGGCAAAATTTGAATCAAGTAGAGTTGAATCAGTTGCATATTTTTATGATGGTTTAACATATGATACTTTTTGTGGTGATTATTATGATAATATTCCTTCAGGTTATGGATTATTTATACATAATAATTTTAAATCAGAAGGTATATATCAAAAAAATATGCTTGCTGGATGTGGAATAGAATTTTCAAAAGAAGATTATTATTATCAAGGAAATTTTTCTAGGAATCTAAAACATGGAATAGGATTATATCGTTGGCCTGATGGAACAATATATTCAGGAAATTGGAAAAATAATAAAATGACAGGCATTGGAATAATGAAATTTAGTAATGAAGATATTTATGAAGGTGACTTTGTTGATGGATTTATGAATGGTTTTGGTACATTTAAATGGAAAAATAAAAATATATTTTTTGGTAATTACAAACAAGATTTAAAACATGGATTTGGTATATTTATATGGAGTTTTGATCCATTAAATGCATATATTGGTTTTTGGGAGAATGGTAAACAAATTGGAATAGGAAATAAAGTATTTAATAATAAAGAAAAATTTGTTTATTGGAAAGAAGGAAAAAAACCTTTTATTTTAAATAATGTTTGGGAGATTAAACATTATTTAAATAATCAACAAGAAAAATATGAAAAATATTTTTCAAAAAGTTTAAAAAATAAAATTAAATTTTTATTTTCTTTAAAAAAATATTATGATGATGTTGGAAATTTAGAAGTAATTGATTCACATAGAAGTAATCATTTAATTAGTAAAACACATATAAATATAAATTATATATAAAAAAGTATTTTAATATTTGTATAAATAATATATTTTAATTGGAGTTTAGTCATATATAATAATATATTTTTTTAATTATTAACACTTAATTTTAGTTAAATAAATTAAATATATATAATTAAAAAAAAATATAAATTTTATCTAAAAAATGTCATCTATTTTTTCTCAAAAAAAAGAAATTCGTCAAAGATTTTTAGATGCTCTTCAAAAATATGGTTTTAAACAAGTTGATGTTGCAAAAGATATTTTAGTTCATCATAGTACTTTATCACAATGGATTCAAGGTAAAACAAAAGGAAACACAAAAAAAATAGAAGATTCCATTGAAATTTGGTTAAATAATTTATATTCAAATAAACCAAGATTAGCGGGAACAAATTTAAGTAGATTTGAATTATTAAAAGGAAAAAGAGAACGTTCAAAATTATATGATGAATTTGATAATAATTATGGATTCGATAATTTAATTCCCATAAATATTAATATTGAATTAGAAGGGAAAAAATATAAAGATATATTTTTTTGGAATTTAAATGAACCATATTTAACTGTAGAGGGCTTTGCCAAAATTTTATGTGAAGATAATAATCTTCCAAATGGGTTTGAAACAGAAATTATAAATCATATGAATAAACAAATAAGTCAATATAAATATGGAAAATATGAAAATTTAGAAGGAGAAATTTTAAAAACAATTAAAATAGAAATAAGAATAGATGATATGGTATATAATGATACATTTGAATGGGATATTAATAATCCTTTAAATAATCCCGAAAATTTTGCAATGACTGTTTGTAAAGATATTGGATTAGGAAGTGAATTTGTTTTACCTATTAGTCATAGTATTAGGGAACAAGTTAATGAATTTCAAAAAGCTGCTGTAAATGAAAGAAAAAATTATTATTATAATGGATATTATAGTAAAAGTAGTTCAGTTAGAAATAGAATAGATATTAATAATTTTTTAAGAGATATTTATGATGATGAAAGTGAATGGCAACCTGAAATAAAACAAATTAGTTTGGAAGAAATTAAAAAATTTGAAAAAAAGGAAGAAAGAAAAAATAGATATGCCCAAAGAAGAAATAAAATAACAATATAGATATATAAATAATTTTGTATATTTTTAATATAAAACAAAAGACAAAAAAATAAAAATAATTAAAAACAAATTACTAAATTTAAATTTGTTATTTTCAGATTTGATTATAATTTAATTTCTTTTAATTATAAAATAAAAAATTTATAAATTTTTTAACAACCCTTTAATTTTAATATCTGCTGCTGCAGTTTTATCTTCTTCTATTAATATTTTTTCTTCTTTTCCATTTAAAAACAAAACTTTTTTTGGGAATTCATTATCTTTTTTATATAAATAGCCTTCACCATTTGGAAAATTATTCTCAAAATTACCTTTTATAATTATTTTTTCATTTTTTTTAATTAAAATTCCTTGACCTTCTAATTTATCATTTTTAAATGGACCTTTATATTTATCTCCGTTTTTATAGGTTAAATCTCCTTCTCCATTTTTTTTAAAATTTTCGAATTCTCCTATATATACATCACCATTATTGTAAATTATTTTTCCATTTCCTTTATCAAAATCATTTTTAAAAGTACCTTCAATTGTTAAATTAAATTTATTATGAATTAATTTTCCATTTCCAATTGGTTTATTATTATTATTTAATTCACCATTAAAACTAAAATCTTCACATTTATATTGTTTATTTTTTAATATTATATTTTCATTTATGAATGATTTTTTTATTTTTGATAGATCTCCTCTTTTTATATATATTAAATCAACTAAATTTTTTAAATCACCTAAAGAAGTTAATAAAGTATAATTTATTGGAAAATTCTCATCATTTTTATGAAAATGATTTTTATCAAAAAAACATTGAGTTTCATTATCATTTTTTACAATTTGATTTAAACATTTTTCACATATAGTATTTCCGCATATTAAAATATGAGGCTTATTTTTTTCAGAATAATTTTGTCCACATTTCTCACATTTAGAAATTTCATATTGCAATATTTTTAACATTAATCTTATAAAATTAAATGAATATAAAATAATATTTTTGAGATATATGTAATTAAAATTAGAAAAAATATATAATTATAATAATTTTTTTTATTTTATAAAATAATAAAAATATTTTGAAATTTAATTATATAAAAACAATTTGTTATTTTAAGATAATATTTTATTGATTTTATTTTAATTAATCTATTTTAAAAATTAAAAACACCAAAACAATAAAAAAGTAATTAAATATTTATTTTTATAAGAAAAATGAAATTGTATATATAAATGAAAATTAAAACAAAATTAACAATATTCATAAAATTATAAAATTAGATTTTTTAATAAAAAATAAATCAAAAAAATTTCATATATTATAAATTAAAAAATATTAATTAAATTTATATTAGAAAAATTAATTTTAATTTTTATAAAATTTTGGAAAATCTTTTTTCATATTTAAATCACTTGTCATAATAGGTGGAGAAAAAAGACTATGTTTTTGAATTTTATTATAATAAAAAGGTGCTTTTCTATGTGCTTGTTCATATTCTTTTTTTGCTCTTTGATTAATAATAATTCTTTTTTCAGGAATTTGAGGGCAATCCCAAATATGTTGATCAAACAATCCTTCTTTACCTTTTTTACCTAAACTAGCAGGAGTGAAAGGTCTATCATGCATTAAAGAACCTTTAGGATAATATTTAGTATATTTATTTCCTCTTGTTTTTCTTATTAAATCACTTTGTTTTTTTAATTTTTCAAAATAATCATCTTCATAACCATAAGTATCTCTATCACTTTGAAATGTTCCATTTTTTTTTAAACTCGCTGGAAAAAAAGCTTTTTTATATGCTTTTTGTTCTGGAATAGAAGTTTGTGGTCTTTTTTTTCTAGGTAAAGTTTTTAAATCTTTTGCTTCTAAATCTTCTCTAAAAGGAATAAAAGAAAAATATATACCAGGGGTATTATATAACCCTTTTTTCATATTATTAGTATATATACCTCTCTTTTCAGTTATAACTTTTCCATCTGGACCTTTATGATTTATTTTTTTTATTCTATACAAAGGACCTTTTCTTTCAACTGGATTTTGTTCAAAATAATCTTTATAATGATGAACATCTGCAGGTTTGAAAGGTATGATAACTCCCTGTTCTTTTCTAGCTTTTACTTTTGCAAATAATTTTTGTTGATCTTCTTTAAAACCTTTTTTTAATAATTCTTGAGAATGAGGGTCCATAGTTACCATATTTTTAAAATAAACATCTGGACCTTTTCCACTTTTTCCTATTGTTGTAAAAATTCCTCTTTTTTCATTAATTACTTTATGATCTACTACTTTATGATGATATTCTTTATTCATACTATAATATCTATCTCCTATTAAATTATTAGGAATTATTGAAAAAAATCCAAATCTTTGTTGAGTTCCAATTTCATCCATATCTGCAAATTCTTTTTCCATAATTTTTTTAATTGAAGGAGAAATTTCAGATTTTTTTTTTGACATTATTAATATTAATATTAAAAAATATTAATTTTATTTATTATTTTTATTATGTAAAATAATTATAATAAAATAAGAAAAATATATAAAATGAATGATAATATTATTAAAAGAGGGAATTCTTTAGATGATATTTTAATAGATAAAAATAATGATGGCTTTATAGATGATGATTATATTTATGAATTGCATAAAAAATTAAAATTAATGAAAGAACAAAGAAAATTGAGTGAAAAAGAAAATAGAAGTTTGAATGGAAGAGTAAATTGTTTAAAAAATGAATATGAAAAAACTTTAAAAAAAATTGAAGCCACAAAATTAAAAACAAAAAATAGAATTTTAAGTATTGAAAAAAAAGAAAATAAAAGTAAAGAAAGACAAAAATTATTACAAAAAAAAGAAAAAGAAATTAATGATTTGAAAATGAAAAATTATTATAAAAAATATAATTTAGAAAATGAAATTATAAATAAAAGAGAAGAAAAAATTAAAAATAAAAAAAAAAATAATAAAATTTTAAAAGAACAACAAAGAATGAACATGGAAATTATTAAAAATTTAGATTTAGAAGATATTAATAATAAAAAAAATAATGTTTATTTTATAAAATCACAACATTATTTAAATGAAGAAAGAAAAAAAGCAATTGAATTATCTAAAAAAAATGATATTAAAATTGATTTAGAAAATAAATTAAATTTAGAATTAGAATTAAAAAAAGAAAATGAAAAAAAAATAAAAGAATTATTAAATTTAGAAAATGAAATTTTAATTCGTATTCAAAATACAACAACAATGCATAGACAATTAATTGAAGAATTTGAAAAATTATTTAGTCAACCTGAATATATTGAAGAATAAATATTAAAATTTCATATAAATATCATATTTAAATTATAAATATTTTTTTCTTTGTTAATAAATTTATGAATTATTAGTCTAATTAAATTTTTTTATTTTAACTAAAAATGTTACATTATTTAAAATTAAACTTTTATTTATTTAAATATTATTAATATTTAGTATTAACTTATTTAATTAATAAAAATTATTTTTTTTAATAAAGAATAATAAAAAAAAAATTAGTTTAAAAGATATATAATAATTAAACTAATAATTTCTAATAACACAAAAAATATTTCTTATAAATTATAGATTAAAATTTGAATATTTAAAAATGGAAAGGGAAAATTTGAAAATATTAGATGATAAATACAAAATATTATCAAAATTAGGAAGTGGAGCAACTGCTTTAGTTTATTTATGTGAATCTTTATCAAACAAAAAAATTTATGCTGCAAAAATATTAAAACAAATAGCAACAGATATAAGTGCAGAAATAAATTCTTTATCTAAAATTAATCATTTAAATATAGTTAATTTAATAGATTCTGGAGAAGGAAATATTATAGAAAATGAAAAAAAAATATATGTTAAATATTTAATATTAGAATACTGTGAAAATGGAGAATTATTTGATTATATGTTTTATCCAAAAAAAGGATTTGGAGAAGAAATTGGAAGAGGAATATTTAAAATTATTTTAAATGGGGTAAAAGCTATTCATGAAAAGGAAATTACACATCGAGATTTAAAAATGGAAAATATTATGTTAAATAAAGAATTTGTAATAAAAATTGCTGATTTTGGATTTTCAAGATCAATTTTTAATTCTCAAGGAGAAAAAAATTTATTCACTCCTTTAGGAACACTTAGTTATGCAGCACCTGAAATTTTAGCTAAAAAACAATATGATGGGGAAAAAATTGATATTTTTTCATTAGGTGCAATGTTATTTAATATTGTAACTTGTAAAATAGGATTCAAAATAGCTATAGATAAGGATAATCTTTATAAATTAATTAAAAAAAAAAGATATAATGAATATTGGAAATTTATTTCAACTCAAATTCCTCAAGTTTCATTTAATTTTAAAGATTTATATTTAAAAATGGTTAGTTTTGATCCTAAAGAAAGACCAACTATTAAAGAAATTTTTGAACATCCTTGGATGAAAGAAAATATTCCAAGCGAAAGTGAAATTGTTAATGAATTAAAAGATAGAGATGAAACAGTTAGAGAAAATAGAGAATTAGATAAAATAGAAAATGATATAAATGATAATAATTCTGGAAGTCTTTTTAGAAATGAAAATTGTATAACTGAACTTTATAAAGATGATTTCAAAATTGAAATGTTTAATAATCAAAATAATTGTAAAAATTTGCTTAAATTTAAAACAAAAATAAATTTTAATAAACTTATGAATAAACTTATATATAATTTAAAACAAAAATTAGAAAATAAAAATAAAGTTCTTATTGAAACGAATAATAAAGATTTTTCATTTTTAATTATTTATGATAAAAATAATTTTGAAGAAAATGAAGAAGAAGAAAATGAAGAAAATGAAATTGAATATCCAATTTTAAAAATTAAAATAGATGTTTATAAATTAAATGAAAATAATGAATTTATTTTTTGTTTTAATAAAAAAGAAGGTGAATATTATGATTTTGTAACTGAAATTATAGAATTGAAAAAATTGATAAAAAATATTTTATTAAATTAAAGTAAAATATTATATATATATGATTATATATAAAATTATATATTAGTTAATTTAATTTAATTGTTAAAATTTATAAATAAATATTTTTATTTAATATTTGTTTTAAAAAAATTTTTTATTTAAAATTGTATTAAATTTTTTAATTTTAAAATAATAACAATTTAAATATACAAATAAATTTTATAAAAATATAATTTTAATTAATATATTTATTGTTATTATTTAAATTTTAATTGTTTTAATTTGGAATTGGGGATTGGGGATTGGGGATTGGGCCCAATCCCCAATCCCCAATCCC
>JAEEGL010576747.1_pt1 | contig 11156 bp, 5 predicted proteins | sample 9134231 | NCBI WGS metagenome assembly JAEEGL01 (sample SAMN16246548, study PRJNA631951) | gut metagenome | biome: gut microbiome; feature: rumen; material: fiber-attached | host: Bos | place: Iran: Karaj | collected 2018-10
GTTGGTGTAGACAATCAGTTTTCCGGTCTCCTCCGGGAAGGAGAACCACGAGTAATCCGGTTCGGTCTCTTCGGGTTCCGCCGAAGATCCCGACGGTTCTCCGGTCCTGCCACATCCTGCGAGGACGGACAGCAGCAGGACGAGGGTGAGAATGAGGGAAAGAATGCGGGTTTTCATAGCGTCCTCCTGTATGTTTCCTTGTTTTATTCGTCTTTATAGAGTTCCATCGTGTTCACAAACCTTTTCCAGCAGTCTTCCCACGATCGCTCGCCACGGACGTAAGGGTACAACTCGTGCCCGATGTATTCCTGTAAAACGGTCGGCAGATAGACCGCGTCCGTTACGTCTTCCCAGAGCGCGCAGTAATCGTCGAACAGCTCCGTGGAGCATAGATAATCGCCCCTTGCCCTTTTGCTGTCGAGGACCTTCCGGATCGATCCCTTTTTCACGGGCTCGCCGCTCCAGAAATACTTCCTGTTTGCGACCGAACCGTCTGTTCCGCTCTGGATTTCGTCGGACAGCAGGATCTTGAGAAGCCGCCACGCGTTCAGCTTGTTCCGCGACGCCTTCGGAAGGGCCGCCATCAGTTCGATGCTCGCGGTCCTTCCCCCGTTCAGACTGGGCGGAATGAAGGCGAACAAACCGTACTCCTTCGGTACGAGCGACCGCGCGTCCATGTAGAAGGAAAAGTAGCGGCACCCGTCGTTGTAGAGGCATTCCTTCAGCAGATAGGAATCCTGAAAGGTATAGAGCGTCGATCTCCTGTTCGCCTTCGCCATATCGTTGACTTTATAGCCGGGGACGTAATACAGTTTCAATAGGTCGGCATATTGCTTTATCTGCTCTTCCTTCGCGGTAACCTCCATCTTCTCGTAATCGATGAAGTCCGGATTCCATGCGTAAAACAGTTCTCTCATGTTTGGCGAGAGGGGATCGAGATAATTCTGATCGAGAAAGAGCGATCCGTCCGGATAAAGCTCATGGTACCGCTTCGCAGCCTCCGTGAAGCCCTCGCAAGTGGAGAGACTGTCCGCGCTGACGCCGAGCTCGTCGAGCAGCGACCGCGTCGTCATATAGATCGGCAGGGAGCAGGCAAGAGGAACGATCAGTCTTTCTCCGCGGAACACCCCTCCGTCCATGACGCCGGAAACATAGTCGCCGAGCGTGATCTCATCGTCCTTTGCAAAGTAGGGATCGAGGTTTTCAAACAGACCCGTGCTCATGGTCTTGTAAACATCTTTAATGGTCACAGTATCGAGCAGAACAAGATCCGATCCTTTTCCGGCAGGCAGCTCCGTTCGTATAACAGAGTCGTATTCATCCTGCCCGTAGATTTGATAATCGACCTCTACCTCCGGGTATTTTTCCCGGAAAATGCGAATTGCCGGGTCCAGTACGGATTTCAGATTGTCTTCGTTGGAGTATACCGTCAGCTTGCTTGTCTCCTCCGGGAAATCGAACCACGAATAGTCCGGCTCGGTCTCGGCAGCTTCTTCGCTGTCGGCATCCCACGCCGGGTTCCCGGAGGTTGTTCCGCTCTCCGTGGAGGAAGGCGTCTCCGCGCTGTCACAGGCCGCGAGGCATGGCAGGAGCAGGGTCAGCGCGAAGAGGAGAGAAAGAATTCGGGTTTTCACGTCGGTGTCCTTTCTTTTCATTCGCTCGCGTAGAGCTCGAGGGTACTGTACAGCTTGTCGAAATATTTGTCAAACGACTGCTCGCCCTTGAAGTATGCCTTGATATTGGTCCCGATGTATTTCATCACCGTCCTCTGCACCGCCCGGCATCCGGTCATCCTGCCGTAGACCTCGGTGATATCCGCGATGTCCCGCTCGATATCGTCGTCGTATTCCGGGAAATCCGGGGAGCCGCCGCAGTAGAAGTCCGTCACGGTCCACGTGATGCGTCTTTCCATCGATTCCCTGCGCACCGGGAACCCGAGCCGGAGATAGTCGTACCCGGGCGGGTTGCTGCCCCCCTGGATCTCGTCTGACAAGAGGATCATGATGAACCTCCACGCGTTCAGCTTGTTCGGGGAGGATTTCGGAATCCCCGCGTAGTAGACCAGCTCCGCCGTCACGCCGTCGTATACGTCCGGAACGGTCTCGAAGATCAGCGTTTCCCCCTGTTCCTCAGCGTAGACGCGATCCATGATCAGTTTGATAACGGTTGCCCCGAAGCTCGTGAAGAGAGCCTTGCGCAGGATCGGCGCGCCGCCCTGCTGATACCAGTCGTCCCAGATCTCCTTGGCTCCTTCGAGGAAGTCGAGAGAGCAGAAATCGCAGAGCTGTTCCATTTTCTCCCTGTCCACCGCAGGGACACGGTTTTGGTAGTCGATGAAGCTCATGCCGGAGTTCTTGACCATGCTCGAAAGATACCCGCTGCTTCTGCCGTAGGAAAAGATCGTGTTGTCGGGGTACTGCTCCTTATACCGGTGCGCGGCGGCCATGAACCCGTCCCATGTCCGAAGCTCCTCCCGGGTGATCCCCGCCTCGGCGAGCGCTTCCTCCGTCGTCTGCAAAATCGGAAGATCGATTTCGACGGGCAGGATGCCCCGAACGCCGTTCAAAAGCCCCACGCCGAGCACGTCGTAGTAATCTTCCTCATGAAAGTCAGGATCATTCAGCATGTAGGGGTTGAGGTCCTCGAGGATGCCGGCCTCGATGATCTTGTACACGTCCGATACCTCCGCGGAACCGGAATTCCCGAACAGCACGTCCGGTCCCCTGCCCGCGGGGATCTCCGTCTGGAGGCGGGTCTCGTATTCGTCCTCCCCGAGGGTCTGAAAATCCACGGCGACCTCCGGGTACAGCTCGCGGAACCGCTCGACGGCGGGTCTCAGGATCAGTCCCGGCATGTTGGTAGAATACACCGTCAGGGAGCCGGTCGCCTCGGGCATGACGAAATCGGAGTAGTCGAGGACGATCTCCTCTTCCTCCGTTTCGGCGGCGTCCGAAGTCCCGTCCGATGTGCCGGACGGCAGGGAAGACGTCGGGATCCCTGCCTCAGCGGTTGTTCCGCCAGTCTCGGGTTTGTTCGCGGGTTCGGTTTCTGTGCTGCATCCCGAGAGGACGGAGAGCAGAAGTGAAAGCGTGAGAATGAGGGGAAGAATGCGTTTTTTCATGATAGGTACCTCCGTTTACCGTTCGTCTTCTGCTTATTCAGCATACTGTCTTTCCTGCACACCGCAGGCGTTCTTGAAGATCACCGTTCCCGTTTCGTCCGTCGAGAAGGTGTACTCCACCCAGCCGCGGTAGCCGTCGGGAAGGGGCTGATCCGCGGGCTCGTAGCGACGGAAGAGGCCGTCACTGAGCGGGAAATACCCTTCGCCCGTCCCGCGGTATTCCGTCAGCTCCCAGACAAACGGACCTTTTGCGTCTTCCGGTTCGTCCTCCGCGGTCCCGAGGCGCAGGAACTTCACCAGCCCCACGCCCGGCGCATACCAGAATTCGAGGTGCCCGGACCAGTAGCCGTAAATCCCCGCGGTCTGGACCGTGACGTGGCGGCATCCGGCGAATTCCCCGGCGGGCGTCGCGACGTCCTCGTCCTCCCCGACGGTCAGCTCCGTTTTGACGACCCGGTCAAACATCATGTGCGCGCCGCTCCCGTGAAATCCCGGAACCCACGCGTCCGACCAGATCACGCCCCACGCCGCGGCGGTAATTTCGTAGAGATAGTTGTATAAGATCGCGTAAAAGCCCGGTCCTCCTCCGCCGTCCTTCCACTCGAACGAATCAGCGCGGTAGTTTGCGGGGAGCGCGATGCCCGCTTCCGAAACGGAAACCGCAAGCAGCTTGAAGTAGTTGCGTACGCTGCGCTCCCTCCAGTCCGGGTTGAACACCGGATCGGTGCGGAAGATCCGGCGCATGGCATCTGCGGCGGCAGCGGTGTGCATCTTCTCACGCGGCGTAGAAGCCAGTTCCTCCGCGCGGCGCAGGTAGGGTTCCACGTCGCGGAGCTTGTCCCCGTCGAAATACAGGTTCCGCACGGCCGCCATGTTCCCGGCCCATGTCGACGTATCGTATTCCGCTTCGGCGTATATGCCGACGCTCGCCGTGACCTGTTTGTCCGTGGCGTAGATGATTTCTATGTTCTGCTCGTCCTTCCAGAGGATGCCGTCCCCGTCCTTTTCCGCGTGGTAGGTCCAGCGGTTGCCGACGACGAATGGGATCCTCCCTCCCCCCTTCACGTCCGCGGAGGTCAAAAGGAACCGCACACCCTTGATCCGGTCCGTCTGCCGCACGATTCCGACGCCTGGGCAGACGACGGTCTCGATATCGAGGGGATAGGTCTCCTCGCCCCTTGTCTCATAAATCAGGCAGTTTCCGTACGTGCCCGCCGGAACGGTGATGGGGCCGTCCGCCTTCCGCACTGTGAGCGTGACCCTGCCGTCCTCGGAGACCCGGGTGTCCCCCGGTCCCATGGCTGGATCGTCGATCAGGCCGTCGCAGCGGGAGAGCCAGCAAAGCGGCAGGGCATCGAGCGAGCGATCCGGAAGTCCCCTCGTGTAACCCGGCTGGCTCACAAACAGCCATTTGCCGTCTGTCTTTTCGTAGGATTCTCCCAAGCACGCGATGTGGACCCGCTCCCCGTCCTTCGCTTCGGCGTACCGCGGCTCCAGTCGCAGGGAAGCAACAGCACATGCGTAATAGTAGGATGAAGGGGATAGAACCTCCGTGACCTTTGAGAAAGCCTCGATCGCTTCCTCCGTCCTTCCCTCTTCCGCGAGCGCGTGTCCGAGCCAGAAATACAGCGAGCCGAGGGTTTTTTTAAATCCCGCAGCTTCCATTTCGGGGATCTGCTTCTCCCGGATAAAACGGGTTTTGTCTTCCCCGTGCAGATACACACTTTCCTGCTCAACGATTGCTTCCATCACATCTTCGTTGTGTCCTTCCAGCGCTGCGGCCTTGATCTCGGCGCGGAGGCGTTCGGTATCCTGTCCCGGGATCCACCACATTCCGCGGAGGAGGACATCCGCGAGAGCGTTCTCTTTTTCGGGAGAGTCGTCCATCTGCTGCACAAGCGGGAGCACGTTCCCGTAGGTATCGGCGATGCCGGATTTGTCGTTCTTCACCGTCCACCGCTTCAGCTCTTCGATCTGACGCTTCACGCGGGCGCTCAGGCTGCCTTTCCCTTCTTCCGGTATGCCGAAGCCCCGGCGCAGCTGCTTCCGGCCTTCGTGGAGCCGCGACAGAACCGTGCCTTCCGGGACGGAGAGCAGCGCGGAAACCTCCCGGACGGAGTATCCGTCCAGATAATGAAGCCGCACGGTGTCCCTGAGCACATGGCTGAGCGCGTCCACGGCGTCATGCAGTTTTTCGTTTTGTTCGGTTTCCTCCCATACGGCAAGAGAACGCCTGCCGTCCTCCTCGAAGACTGGAATGCTGTCCGGATCGGCGGTGAGTTCCGGAAGACGCGATGTATAATGCTTAAACAGCGTTCTGGCGCGGTTCTCCGCGATCCTCAGGATCCAGATCCCGAACTTCTCGCGGTACCGCAGTTCGGCAAGGTGCGTCCACGCCGAGAAAAACGTGTCCTGCGCGGCATCCTCCGCGGAGAAGGAATTGCCGATGATCGCCTCCGCCGTTTTCTTCACTTCGCTTTCATAGCGTTCCACCAGCTCGTCGAACGCGCCTTCCTCACCGAGCAGAGCCAGATTGACAAGCGTTCCGTCGTCCATTTCCCTGTACTTGAACATATCGCCGTACCTCCCGGTTATCATGCGGGGCATACCCCTTCATATATATCGACACTTTTGGCTGTCAGAATATTCAGTCATTTTGTAAAATTAACAAATAACCTCTCCTATGTTCACGATTTCGACGAAATTATCCGGGCATTTCCCATCAAGAAGAAAAGGGACCCCATTCCGATCCCTTCTCTTCTGTCTTATGCTGCAGCTTGAAATGCCCGCCGAAGTTCCCGGCGTTCTCTCCGCAGGTCCGTACAGAGCCGGGAGCGTGAAGAGAAAACCGGTCGGAACGTCTATATCGTCATTCGTCCTTGTACAGTTCCAGCTCGTTCATCAATCTGCCGAGACACTTTTCATACGCATCCTTCCCCTCGATGTACGGCGTCATGTTGTCCATCACGTCGTTGTAGATCACTGTGGGACGCATGGCCGCATCGCTCACTGCCATCGACGTATCCAGGAAATACTGTATGTCCGCTTCTGTTATGAAGTCAGGATATTCCTCGATATAGCTCGATCCGAAATATCGGATCAATTTCTGCATGGATTCGATCCGTACCGGATTTCCTACGGGAAACAAGCTCATCTGGTTCTGCTTTGTGTCATCGATGCCGTACTGAATAGCGTCCGACAACAGAATTTTGATCAACCGCCAACCGTTCAGTTTGTTTGCGGCTCCTCCCGGAACAGCAGAGAAATAGCTGATTTGCGCCGTTGCACCGTCATTTTCGTCTGTCGCGAGTGTCAGAATGGGGTTGAAACCGTACATTCTCAGCAGAACACAGTCCCACAGCGTGAGCATGACACTCTCAGCTTTCCCAAACAGGCATCCTTTATCGGCGAGGACTGTACCGGCCATATCCGCGAACTCTCCGTTCGGTACGGTTCCTTCAAATAAACGGCACACCTCGATCATCTGCCGAAACCGCTCTTCGTTGAATGAGACGGTGTTTCTTTCATAATCAATCATTCGGAAACCGACATATTCAAATAAGTTCCTGAGATTGGACGAATTACCGACATACTCAAAAAGCTTTCCGTCCGGCTTGCTGTCACGGTAGGCGACGCAGGCATTCATGAAACCCTGATATGTGCCGAGGGTTTCCGGTTCGACGCCGATATCGCTCAGAATCTCTTTCGTCGTCAGAAGCATGGGATACTGATATGCGACAGGAAGAATATATCGCTTTCCATACATCATGCCGCCTTCCATCACGCTCCTGATATAGTCGGACAGTTCAAAATCCGGATCGTACATGACATATGGATTCAGATCTTCAAGGATACTCGTTGCCATTGTTTTATAGATATCCGGCAGATCCGTACCGGTAGCCAGGATGATGTCCGGTCCCTTACCCGCTGCGACTTCCGTGCGGATCCGTTCCCGGCATTCTGAATCCTTCATGATTTGGTAGTCCACCTGCACATTCGGATATGTTTCTTCAAACAACCGGAGCGCTTGTGTCATAACCTTACTTGTGAATTCACCGATATAAACGACAAGCTTATCGGTTTCCTCCGGCATCTCGAAATCGGAATAGTCCGGCGCGGGGTAAAGCTCTTCCGCTTCTTCGGCTCCGCCGGATGGGGGATCGGCGTTTTCAGAGACGGCGGCGTTTGTCCCGGACTGCGCCGGCGTGTCTGTTTTCCCGGTCGGGGACCCGGTCTTGCTGCCGCATCCTGCGAGGGCGGAGAGCAGCAGGACAAGGGTGAGGACAAGGGTAAGAATGCGGTTTTTCATGACAGTCTCCTTTCGATATTCAATCACGCAGAGTTTCAGCGCCTTCGCCACTCGCCATAACGGTCTGTTACGGTCCGCTCTTCTCTTCCCCGGTGACGCTGCGGTCCCGGGACCCTCCGGCGTTTTTGATGATGACCGTGCCCTCCGTATCTTCCGAGAACGTGTATTCCACAAACGCGTGCCAGTCCGCGGGAAGGTTCTCGGGTTCATACCGCCGGAAAAGGCCGTCCGAAAGCGGGAAGAAACCTTCTCCCGTTCCGCGGTACTCCGTTAGCTGCCACACGGCGCAGAACGGTTTGCCGTATTCCGTCACCACGCGCAGAAACTTCACCGGTCCCACGCCCTCCGCGTACCAGAATTCAAGGTGACCGGACCAACGCTGCAGCCCTCCCGCAACTTCCACGGAGATATGACGGCAGGACGCGAAGACGCCCGCAGGGACCGCGACGCCTTCCTCCCGGATGGAGAACGTTGTTTTGACCGGGTTTTGATACCATGAATGCGCGATCTCCGACCGGAACCCCGGTACCCACCTCTCATCCCACACGCAGCCCATCCCGGCCTCTATGATCTCATACAGAAAATTGCAGAGCACAATTCCCATGGGCGGTTCATGAACGAGCTCCCGCCATTCAAATGCCAGATTGCGTTCTCCGGTATACAGCCGGATATTCCCGTCTTTTTCCTCCGTAAAGATCACACCGAAAAAATCATACAGCCCGGTTCTCGTCCCCTCCGGCGAGAGTCTCGGATCGGAGCGCAGAATCCGCCGCATGGCGTCGCAAAACGCCGGGGTGATCGCTTTCTGACGCGGCGTATCGGCAAGCCGCTCCATTCCGACGAGATAAGGTTCCACTTCGCAAAGGATCTTCTCTCCGTCAGGTCCGGGGCTCACATACCGGTTCCGGGCCGCCTGCAGGTTTCCTTTCCAAAGGGTGAGATCGTAATCCGGCTTTATCATCAAAGAGCACGCAGCCGTTACCGTATCGGGGGAGGAATACACGATCTCATAGATCTGTTCATCCTCGCAGATCAGGGAGGGATCGTCGCTGACGGCGTGGTATCGCCACCGATTCCCCATGGCAAAGGGTATCCGGCCGCCTCCTCCGAGAATACGGTATTCCGTCAGATCGAAGCGGACGCCCCGTATCCGGTCGATTTGCCGCACGATGCCGACAGCCGGGCAGACAAAGGTCGTGATATCCAGGGAAAAATCGTTGCCTCCCCGCAAGTCGCAGGCCAGACAATCCTCGAACCGGCCTGCCGGTGTTTCCACGGCTCCGTCCGCCCGGCGCAGGGTAAGCGTGATCTTTCCGTTCTCCGAAACGCGGGTCTCTCCCGGTTTCATGGAAGGATCGTCGATCAGTCTGTCGCATCCGGACATCCGAAAGAACGGCATTGCGTCGAGCCTCGTGTCCGGCAGTCCCCTCTCGTAGCCGGGCTGTGACCAGAACATCCATTTTCCGTTGACGCAAATGTATTTTTCCCCCATGGTCACGATGTGGAACTTCTCCCGGTCCTCCGCTGCGGCAAGCTTCTGCGCGGCGTGAAGAGAAGAGAGCGCGAATGCGTATCCCGCTTCGTTCGGCGGAAGGTATGAGAGGGCTTTCTCGAAGTACGGGAAGGATTCTTCGCTGCGGTCCGCTTCCGAAAGAGTAACCGCAAGCCATAAGGAGGCGGTTCCCGCCGCTTTTGTGAATTTCTGTTCTTCAAGCTCGGACAGGCGTTTCTGCAGGAGGGGGATCAGGTGTTTGTCAAGCGGAAAATCGATTTCCCGTTCCACAAGGGAAGCCATCACGTCTTCATTATGTCCCATGACGGCGGCATCCCGGATTTTTTCGATCAACCTGTCGTTCTCTTTTCCGGGGATCCACCATGATTCCCTCAGCCACAGATCCGCAAGCAAAGCCGCCTTTTCCGTGGAATCGTCCATATCTTCCGCCTTCGAGAGAACCGCTTCATATGTCTCGGCAAATCCGCTTTTGTCGTCTTTCAGATTCCACAGCTTCAGCGCTTCGACCTGACGCCGTACCCGAACCGTGAGCGTATCCCTGCCCTCTTCCGGTATGCCGAAGCCCCGGCGCAGCTGTTTCCGGCCTTCGCTGAGCCGCCACAGGACGGTCCCTTCCGGCACGGAGAGCAAAGCGGCGATTTCCCTGACGGAGTATCCGTCGAGATAATGCAGTTTCACCGTGTCGCGCAGAGCGGAATTGAGCGCGTCCACGGCGGCCTGCAGTTTCGCGTTCCTTTCGGATTCCCGCCATTCGCGCAGAGAGAGACTGCTCTCCTCTCCGGTGTCCGGGAGACTGTCCATATCCATGGAGAGTTCCGCGATCATTTTCGAATACCGCTTCAACAGCTTCAGCGAGAGGTTTCTTGCAACGCGCCGGACCCATACTCCGAATTTGTCATGAGAGCGGAGTTCGGCGAGATGCAGCCAGGCGGAGAGAAAGGTGTCCTGCGCCACGTCTTCCGCGGAAAAGGGATTTCCAATGATCGACGACGCAGTCTGTTTCACCTGATTTTCATACCGTTCCACCAATTCTTCAAAAGCCTCTTCTTCTCCGATCAACGTCAGCTCGACCAGTGTGCCGTCGTCTTTGTTCCCGTTTCCCGTCATGCCGCTGTGCTCCTTCGATTCTTCGTTCAGGTCGGATCCCTCACGAGATCCTCCCGTATATAAAGATCCCTTTCCGCGCCGAAATATTGGGAATTGCACGGAATCACGCAAATCTTTACTTTTTGTTTACAAATCCTCCCGATTTTCGCCTGTTTTCCGGCGACAAGGAAAGTTTGCTTTTTTTCAGTATAGCATACAATCCGGCGGGCCGTCAATCTAAGGAACCGCTGATTAAAATGAGGTGACTGGATGGCGGATGGATTTCGCGTCAGATGCAAGAGAGTATTTCGTAGACTTACTGGATGTAAGTCGAGAAATATGAGCGCAGCAGATGATGTGAAAGCCGCCGCCAGACAGCCGCCGAATTAATCAGCGTTTCCCTAAAAGGGCAAGTCCGATCCGGCGCAGCCGTTGATCCCTGGTTTCGCTTCATAAAACTTGAACCGGCAGACAAAAAGAAGGGCCCCCGGTCCCTTCTTTTCCGTCTTCCCCGACATTCCGCAGCGCAGGTCTGCTCGGACCCGGATGCGTGAATAGGCATTCGCTCGGCGGGAGAGGGGATTCATTCGTCTTTATACAGTTCAAGAACGTTCAGCAGGTCGTTGTAACAATCCTCAAACTCCGCTTTGTTTTTCAGATACGGTTCCATGTTCTCCTTCAGATAGGTTTTCAGAATGGGAGGGAGCAGAACGGAACGGGTTACGCGGGTCGTAATGCTGAAGAACGCTTCCGTCTCTTCTTCCGTGATCGGGAAAAAACCGTCATATTCGCCGGGCAGTTTTTCCCGGATCAGATCCAGCCGTTTTTTCACGGAGTCGCCGCGAACGGACAGCCCGAGGAAGGTGTTGACATTCCAGATGGAAGACGCCTTTTCGTTGCCGTACTGGATTTCTTCCGAGAGAAGGATTTTCAAAAGCCGCCATGAATTGAGCTTGTTTGCTGCAGCGTGAGGCATGGCGTAATAATACATGATCTGCGCGGTAACGCCGTCAAACTGGTCGGGAATGGCAACAAGCAGCGGCGTTTCTTCTTTTTCTTTCAAAACCTCCATATCGAGGAACATGGAAATGTCACGGCTCGTCCGGTTGTTGAACAGACAGTACCGA
>JAEEGL010750807.1_pt1 | contig 11156 bp, 8 predicted proteins | sample 9134231 | NCBI WGS metagenome assembly JAEEGL01 (sample SAMN16246548, study PRJNA631951) | gut metagenome | biome: gut microbiome; feature: rumen; material: fiber-attached | host: Bos | place: Iran: Karaj | collected 2018-10
AAGCATGCTTAAATGCTAAATGGCTTGCTAAAGATTTAACTACCGAGCAGGCTCAAGAATTTACCAAAAAGACTCTAAATTTTATGCGAGAAAAGTTGTCTGATTATCAGGAAAAATATGGAGATTTATATAACCTAGAAGCTACTCCTGCAGAATCTACTTCATATCGCTTAGCAAAGAAGGATAAACAATTATATCCAGATATAATCACTGCTTCTAATGATGAAACACCATTTTACACAAATAGTTCACATTTGCCTGTTGGTTATACAGATGATTTATTCAAAGCATTAGATATTCAAGATGAACTTCAAACTTTATATACATCAGGAACAGTATTCCATGTATTTTTAGGAGAAAGAATTCCAGATTGGAAAGCATGTGCTTCATTAGTTAAGAAAATTGCTGAAAATTATAGATTACCATATTATACAATGTCTCCAACATATTCTGTATGTAAGAACCATGGGTATATATCTGGCGAAGTAAAAAATTGCCCTGTTTGTGGGTGCGCAACTGAAGTATATTCAAGAATAACTGGTTATTATAGACCAATTAATAATTGGAATGATGGTAAAACTAAAGAATATGATATGCGAAAAGAATATGTAGTAACAGATTTAGAAAATAGCACTTCTAACACAGCCGGAAAAAAGGAAGAAGCTAAAGCTACAATCAAAGGTAAGGGTGCAGTAAAAGGATACTTATTATTTGGCACAAAAACTTGTCCTAACTGCGAAATAGCCAAAAGAAAACTTGCTGAAAATGAAATCGCTTATGAATTTATAGATGCAGAAGAAATGCCAGATTTAACTGAAAAATATGAAATTATGTCAGCCCCAACATTAGTTAGATTTAGCGAAACTGGATATGACAAAATAGTAAATGCATCAAATATAATAAACTTTATTGATAATATAACAGAGGTTTAATTAATTATAGAAAGGCATAAAAAAACATGGTAACCGTTAAATATAGGTTACCATGTTTTTTTGGTGCGCCATCGCGGGATCGAACCGCGGACCTTCTGATTAAGAGTCAGCTGCTCTACCAGCTGAGCTAATAGCGCATATACAATAGCGTATATAATTATACGCTATTTCTTTGGTATTTGTCAATACTTGTTTTTAATTTGTTGTATTATTTGATTTTGTAGTACTTACAGTATTTGTTGTTACCGTTTTTTCTGAAGCTTTAGAACTTGAAGTTGTATTTGTTTTTGTTTCCTCTTTTGCTGGTGTTGAAGTAGGTGTTGTGCTTGTATTTTCTTTTGCTGGTGGAGTACTTGTTACCGTTGTTGATTGTGTCTCTATTTCAGCCTTTGTTTGTTCAGGTGATGTTGTTTTTACAGGAGTTGCTCCTTTTGTTCCTCGTCTTATTATTTTTGGTAATGGGCTATATGTGTCTTGAGAAACTAACGTTTTTGATACTATTGCTCCATTTAATCTGCATACTTTATACGTTCTACATTTAACACCATTTGTGCCATATTGTTGAACTCTTTCTACTCCTGCTGCAAGAGAACTATCTTCTATATATTGAGTGCTAAATGGTGTAGTAGATAATGTTTCAGTTTCTAGTTTAACATCATATTCAACCTCTTCTTTAACACCATATATCTTCATTTCTGCAACTCCGCTATTTGCATATCCTTCAATTTTAATTGGATATTTCCTGTTATTCTTAAATCTGAAATCAATAGCTCCATAAACAACAGTTGCGTCTTTCCCTGCTTCAACATATATTGCTAAGAATTGGTGATTGGTTCTTTTTGTAACTTCCAAATTTGCTTGAACAACTGCGTTATATAATGTAGAAGAAATCTGGCAAATACCTCCACCTAATCCGTCAACCACTTGGCCTCCAGAGAATACATGTGCTTGCTTGTATCCTGCGGCAATTGTTCTTTCCCCTACAACTTTATTGTACGAAAACTCTTCTCCTGGCAATAGTACCGTTCCATTTATCTTACTAGCAGCTAGCGCTAAATTTGTACTTCTATTTACATTTCCTGCATCATATCTTGTTGAAAAAGAAGATAGTAAATTAGGAAATGCTTCTGTTCCAATTTGATTTGTTGTAACATTTGGTTTAATAAATTTAAGCGGAATCTCATATTCTTCTTTGTTTTCTGTTAATAATTGTCTTGCTTCTTCAATACTAATTGCAAAATCTACACCATCTTCATGTGGGAAAACGGTAAATGGATTTTGTGTAAAGTATGCATCTTTTGGCTCTTTATGTACTTCTTGATATATAGTTTCTATTTGAAGTTCAGGTGGTGTTGTTGTTTGTACAGGTATTTCAATAAATTCGTTTGAAGGTGATTTTATTTGTTCAATAATTTGTTTTTTTATCTCATCAACTTTTATTGTGTTTCCTGCAGTTCCTTTTGTTATAATTAGTTTATCTCCTTCTATATAATAGCTGTTGTCCTTAACACTTCCTGGCATTTTTCGTGATATATCATTTATCATTTGTGTTAATATATCATCATTATAATGAAACTCAGGCGAGATATGCTTCTTAAAAAACATTGTAAATAAGATGTCGTAATTATTTTTAATAATATTTCCATTTCTTCCGATTGAATATGCTTCTTCAATTGCACTATCTATATCATAAGAAGCTTCTATTTGTTCTGGATTAATTGAAACTTCATAATCTTCATAATGAAGTGTTATATTTTTAGAAAGCTCCGTTTTTACAGCGTCTTCCAATTCTAATTTTGCATCTTCCTTGCTTAATCCTACAAGTTCAATTTCTTTAACCAATACTCCATCAATTATATTTGTATTTCCCATATTGACAAGTGCAAATATAGTTGAAAACAGCAAAATTACGACAATTAAAACAACAATAGAAATTATTGCTGTTGCAAGTTTAATTTCTTTATGTTGCTTTTTTTTATTGCTATTATCTTGATTATTCACTATTTCACTTTTTCCCTCTTCACTTTTTTTATTATCACTCATAACTACTCCTTGATTTTTTTACTACATTACAATAATAGCATAAAATACTTTTTTTTACAACTATGTAATCATTTTTTTATAGGTTTGCTTCTTATTTATATATTCTTAACTGAAAAATATTTCCGTAACAGAACAGTTTAATTCCTTTGCAATTGCTTCCATAATATTAATAGACGGATTTTTTCTTGTTCCTTTTTCTAAATGACACAAATATCCTGTGGAAACTCCTACCTTGTTTGCAAGCTCGCTTAGCGAGATATTTTGGCTAGTTCTTATTGCTCTCAAAACACGTCCATCCATAATTTTTCCTCCTTTATTTGTCTTACTAGCAATAAAATATCATAAACCAATTTGACAAGTCAAGTGTTTTTTGATATTTTATATAAAAATACAAAAAAAAGTTGTTTTTTGTATTTACTACTAGACAATTTTATCTTTTTTGTATATAATGAATAAAATTGTAGGAAAGGAAGATTTAACATGATTGGTGATATGATAGCTAAAATTCGAAAAGAAAAGGGCTTAACAAAAACAGAACTTGCAAAACTTACAAACATTAATATTGGACACCTAACTCACATAGAAAAGGGAGAAAGGAATCCAAGCCACAAGGCATTAAAAAATATTTGTAAGGCTTTAGATGTTCCTTATCAGCAGTTAATGTATACTTATGATAAGACAATAAATGATGAGGAGGAAGGCTACAACGTAATTGATCATATTTCATATAACAAGGTTTTAGCAGTAGATAATATCGGAGGCTTTATCGACTGTCCTTCAAGTATTCCAAGTTCCTCAATTGCTATAAAATTACAAGATTCATCAATGGAACCAAGCTTTGCAAAAGGTGCATATGTGTTTGTAGAATTTAACTCACCTTTGGAAAATAAAAACATAGGTGTATTTTCGTATAATGATCAAGTTTTAGTTCGTAGATTTATTTTAAAAAAGGGAAAAATAGTTTTAAGAGCAGATAATAAAAAATTCGATGATATCGCTGTTTCAGAGGATGATACGCTATATATTATAGGCAAGGTTTGTGTTTAATTTTGTAATTTTTTAAAAATTTTTGAAAAAAATACTTGAATTATAAATTATTAAATATTATAATACTTTTAGCAAAAGATAAATAAGGAGTTTTTTTGAGATGGAATTAAGTAAAAATATATTTTTCAATACCGATAAATTAATAGAAAATCAAACAGTTAAGGTATCTTATACAGGGAAATTTTTTAGTGATGGTTCTGAAGAGGTATTTTTACATTATGGTTTTGGACTTTTATGGGAAAATCTTAATGAAGTAAAAATGGAAAAAACAGATTTAGGCTTTCAAGCTGAAATTACGCTAACTGATGCTGATACGCTTAATTTTTGTTTTAAAAATGCTAATGGTGAATGGGATAATAATAATAATTGCAATTATGTATTTCCTATAGAAAAAGTTGAAACAGAAAATATTAGTCCAGAATTAGCATTAATCGTTGCTCCAACTAGAAGATTACGTAAAACATATATATGGAGCAAAAAAATTAAAATAGCAGTTTATAAAATAATCACATATTTACCAAAATTAATTTCTGGAAATTATAAAAGAAAAATAAAAAATACAGAAGAATAAAAAAAGAAAGCTAATTTACATTAGCTTTCTTTTTTGCTTTCTAAAGTTTATTTATTGTTTTAGAAGCCAATTGGGACGCAAACCGTTTTATGATTTACACCCCAATTATTTACATATAACCAATTTTTTTAATAAAAAATATCATTTTAAATTAAATTAGCTTTAGTGAAGAGTGAATAATAAATAGTTAATAGTGAATAGTACAGATGTGCTTCTTCAATCCATCCTAAAACTATTCACTATTAACCTTTCATTATTCACTGCGATACGAAGTATCGCACACATGGAGCCGCTAGTCAGACTCGAACTGACGACCTACTGATTACAAGTCAGTTGCTCTACCAACTGAGCTACAGCGGCATTTTGTGGTGACCCCGACGGGAATCGAACCCATGTCTCCGCCGTGAAAGGGCGATGTCTTAACCGCTTGACCACGGGGCCATTGAATTAGATACGCACTAGCATATCTAATTTGGTGAGCCATCGCAGACTCGAACTGCGGACAACTTGATTAAAAGTCAAGTGCTCTACCACCTGAGCTAATGGCCCATATTCATCTTTTTGTGGTTTAAAAGATAAAACAACTTTAAAGTTGCAACTAATATATTACAATATTTTTTTCATTCTGTCAACTATTTTTTATAAAAAAATTAGTATTTTGCCTAAAATTTCCCAAAATACATATATTTGATGAAACAGGGTTTGAAAAATATAAAAATTATGCTATAATTTAACTTACCAAATTTACAGGAGGTTAAAATGATTGGAGCAAATAATGTTACTTTGCGTTTTGGTAAAAGGGTTTTATTTGAAGACGTAAATATTAAATTCTTAAAGGGAAATTGCTATGGCCTTATTGGTGCTAATGGTGCTGGTAAGTCTACATTCTTAAAAGTTCTTTCAGGAGAAATTGAACCTTCAAAAGGTGAAGTTTATATGGATAAAGACGAACGTCTTTCAATGTTAAAACAAGATCACTTTGCGTTTGAAGATTACACTGTAATAGATACAGTTATAATGGGAAATAATGAGCTATATCGTATCATGAAAGAAAAAGATGAAATATATGCAAAGCCAGATTTTTCAGAGCAGGATGGTATGAGAGCTGCTAAGCTTGAAGAACGTTTTTCAGAACTAGATGGTTGGAATGCTGAATCCGATGCTGCAACTTTACTTAATAATTTAGGAATAGGTAGTGAAAACCATTATCGTTATATGCGTGAATTAGAAGCCAAGGAAAAAGTTAAGGTTCTCCTTGCCCAAGCATTATTTGGAAACCCAGATGTTCTTCTTTTAGACGAACCTACAAACGACCTAGATTTAAAAGCTATTACGTGGTTGCAAGATTTTTTAATAGATTTTGAAAACACTGTAATTGTTGTTTCACATGATAGGTATTTCTTAAATAAGGTTTGTACTCATATTGCAGATGTAGATTTTGGGAAAATAAAACTTTATCCTGGGAATTATGATTTTTGGTATGAATCAAGTACACTTGCCTTAAAGCAAATGAAGGAAGCAAATAAGAAAAAAGAAGAAAAAATAAAAGAGCTACAGGAATTTATTGCAAGATTTAGCGCAAACGCATCAAAATCAAAGCAAGCTACTTCTAGAAAAAAGTCCTTAGAAAAAATTGAATTAGATGAAATTAAACCATCTAATAGAAAATATCCATACATAGATTTTAAGCCAGATAGAGAACCAGGAAAAGAAGTCTTAACTGTAAGTCATATATCAAAAACTATAGATGGACAAAAAATATTAAATGATGTTTCTTTTTCGGTTACAAGAGAAGATAAAATTGCTTTTTTGGCTGAAAATGAACTTTCAAAGACCGTATTATTTCAAATTATTGCAGGCGAAGTACAACCTGATGAAGGACAAATAGAATGGGGTACAACAATAACATCAGATTATTTCCCTAAAGATAATAATTACTTGTTTAATAAAGATGTTAATATTGTAGATTGGTTAAGACAGTACTCAAAAGACCAAGATGAAACTTATATTAGAAGTTTTTTAGGGAGAATGTTATTTTCTGGAGAAGAAGCATTAAAACAGGTAAAGGTTCTCTCTGGTGGTGAAAAAGTAAGATGTGTTCTTTCTAAATTAATGCTTTCAGGAGCAAATTTACTTATATTTGATGAGCCAACGAACCATTTAGATATGGAAAGCATTACATCATTAAATGAAGGTATGAGTAAATATAAAGGAATTATTCTATTTACATCTCATGATCATCAATTAACACAAACAGTTGCGAACAAAATTATAGATTTAAGAGAAGACAAAACTATTATAAAGCAAGGAACTTATGATGAATATATTGAAAACAACTAAAAAAACGAGGCGGTTGCCTCGTTTTTTAATTGTTTTCTGTTATAACTTCCTGTTCTGGTTCTGCTTTTACAGTTTCTTTGTTGTTTCCTAACGCATTTTTGTAGAAAACAATAATTGCAAATTGCATGTATGGTAATAACCATAACATACCAATTCCAAATGTAAATGCTGAAAGGATTATCCAGCCGATAAAAGATAATTGTAGGCAGAATAATTTGCCACGTCTTCCTTTCATTATTTCAGCACTTTTATTTACAGCATCTTTTGCAAGCATATTAGGGTTATCAATAGCTATCAAGTAAGATAATTGATATGAATATGATTTTACTATCAACCAAATAAGTGAAGCTACGTATAAAATCATACCAATTACTGCAACACCACTAAAGCCACCAGCCAAACTAGCCACAGCAGTAGAACCGTATAGATTATAGGATCTATCCATAGTTGCGAGAGCTGTACCCAGTGCCCCAGCTGATCCTATTGTTACCATTACAATTGATACTATAAGTAAAATTGCTGGGACAATCATTTTTAGTGCCATCCATAGACATACTTTCCAAGATATTGCAAAATTGTTAAACCCTAAACTAGCAAATTCAAAAGCACCAGCTTCTTCTCCTTTAAAAAGCTTATATAATACGATAAGAAATCCATATGTCAAAGGTATTTCTACCACCAAAGTGGCTATAGAAATAATCCAGCTTAATTCCTTTGGAAGTATTCCTTCGACTACCCCAATTAAGAAAAATAATGCCATATATGCAAGTACTAATACAACAGCTTTTCCCCATTTGCCTGTTAGTTTATTGCGTGCTTCTGCTCTAATTTCCGATGATGTCATAAAATACACCTCCTCTTTGTTATTATATGTATATTATATAACTTCATTAATAGAATTTCAACATTTTGTAAAATTTTGTCGAACTTATGCTCATACTTTTAATAACACAAAAAAACTAATGGGAATATCCCATTAGTTCATCAAATGATTTACAGCCTCTTTTAGGCGTTCTTCTCTATCTTTTGCATTTTTCTCGTTGTTTCCCTTAACACCTATGTAAAACTTAATTTTTGGTTCTGTTCCTGAAGGTCTCACACAACACCATGCATCATCTTCAAGCTCATAATAAAGTACATTAGATTTTGGTAAGTTTGTTTTATCTACACTTCCAGTTTTAATATCAAGTATTTCGCCACTATCATAATCCCTTATCTTAAGTACTGAAAATTCTCCTAATGCATTTAATTTTTCTGCCCTTAATTTTTGCATTATTTCTTTAATTTTCTTGCTTCCTTCTATTCCCTCAAGAGTAACAGAAACGACACCTTCTTTATAGTAACCATATTTTTTATACATCTCTTGCATCTTATCCCATAAAGTCATATCTTTTTGTTTATAATATGCTGCCGCTTCACAAAGTGCAGTAACAGCGGCTACTGCATCTTTATCTCTTGCATGAGTACCAACTAAGCATCCATAGCTTTCTTCATATCCAAAAACGTATTCATATTCTTTTGTTTTTTCAAATTCCTTAATTTTTTCTCCAATATACTTAAATCCAGTTAATACTTCCATTAGCTTTATTCCGTAAGCTTTAGCAATAGGTTTTGCCATGTTTGAAGAAACAATAGATTTTATTATAACTCCATTTGAAGGTAATTTATTTTGCAATTTTCTTTGCTCAAGTTCATATTCAGCAATTAAAAGACCTGACATATTACCTGTAAACGGAATATATTCATTAGTTTTGCTGTCCTTTACATATACTCCAAGTCTATCTGCATCAGGATCAGTTGCAAGCACAATATGTGCATCTTTTTCTTTTGCAAGTTTTAATGCTAGTTCAAATGCTTTCGCGTCTTCTGGGTTTGGGTAATCTATAGTAGAAAAGTTTCCATCTGGCAATTCTTGTTCTTTTACTACAAAAACATTCTTAAATCCAAGCTCTTGTAAAGTACGCCTTACAAGAATATTCCCTGTTCCATGTAAAGGTGTATACACAATTTTGATTTCATCTGCCATATTGGATATAGCATCTTTATTTAATACTAATTTTTTAATTTCTGAAATATAGCTATCATCAATTTCTTTTCCAACTACATTATATAATCCTTTGCTAATTGCCTCCTCTTTCGTTATTGTTTTAACCTCTTCAAAAGTTAAAACATTTTTTACTTCTTCTATTATTTGCTTATCTTTTGGGAATGTAATCTGTGCACCATCTTCCCAATATACTTTATATCCGTTGTATTTTGCTGGGTTATGGCTTGCAGTAATTACAATTCCTGCAATAGTATGTAACCTCCTTACAGCATAAGATAATTCCGGGGTTGGCCTTAAGCTGTCAAATACATAAGTTTTTATACCATTAGCATTTAATGTTAAAGCAGCATATTCACAAAATTCCTTAGAATTATTTCTGCAATCATACGCAATAACAACTCCTCTTTCCTCTCCATGTTCTTTCTTGATGAAATTAGCAAGCCCCTGCGTTGTTTTCGTTACGGTATATTTATTCATTCTATTTGTTCCTGCACCCATAACTCCACGTAGTCCCGCTGTTCCAAATTCTAATTCCTTATAAAATCTATCTTTTATCTCTTCTTCGTTGTTTTTTATTTTTTCTAATTCACTTCTTGTTTCAACATCAAAAAAAGGATTACTACACCAATTTCTATATGTTTCTTCTTCCATAAATTATTTTATATTCCTTTCTATATATTGTTTTTTATATAATTCTCATATAATTTTCTTGCAGTTTCTGGGCTATCTGCACCTTCTGCATTTTTTACCGGTGCAAATTCTTCTTCTCTTTTTACTCTCATAATAAGCATATTATCTAATCCAGAAAATGCATCAAAAATAAAGCTTTCAAATTTATATGCATTTGGTGCTTCTGGAACTACTAATGCTCCATTTTCATCTATATATTCTGCCTTTTTAAATGCACTATGATATGGAAGTTTATTTTTCCATAGCTTTTCTAATGCTTTAATATTAAACATGTTCATTATAACATGAGCCTCTCCATATAAAAGCTCTCCCTTTTCGTCCCTTGCTTCTGCAAGCTCTTTAGATATTTCTGTATATTCAATTACACTTGGATTGCCATTTCTTTTGCAAAATACACCAACTTTTTCTTCTGGACTAGATTTTACTAAAGATTTTCCTGCAGCCAGATAATTTTTTTCTATAGCAAGCCCAATAAATATAGGGTCTACCATTTTTACAAGTGGATTGTCCACACCACTTATAAATAGCCATTCTAATCCTTTTTTCTTCATATCATCTATCAAATGAGCTTCAAATATTGCTTCAAATATTCCTCCGTGACCATCTGCAGCTTCCTTTACAAAGCCATCTTTTCCAAGCAATATTTTCCCATTTGAACTAATCATCGGTAGTTCGCCTTGCTTAAAAAAGAATATTGCATCACCTGGATATCCAAAATAATTATTTTCTTTAAAAAATTTAACAGTGTCATCGTGGTTTTCTCTGCTTGTCATAATATACCAAGGTATTATTGCACCATATTTTTCCATTCCTTTTTTTAGTGTAGTGCAAATAAGTTCAAATAACGTTTTACCATTTATTAATTCAAATGTTCCTTTTGGTCCTTTATGTCCAAGTCTTGTTCCCTGTCCTCCAGCCATTGTAATATATCCAAGTTTTCCATTTTTTATTGCTTCTCCACCTATTCTTTCATAGTGATTTTTTTCATCTTCTGTAAGCTTAGTTTTATCAATATATGATATTGGTTCAATTATATCATTCGCAAATTCAACTTTTTTTTTAGTTTCTTCGTATAAGCTTAGTATTTGTTCAAAATTTATTTGCAAAATCTGGTTAAGCAACTTTTCTTTTTGTTCTTGGTTCATATCATCATACTTAATAAGCAGGTGTTCTTGTCCATATTTTTTAAGAAGCTCTTTTACTTGTTCTTCTTTTTCATTCATATATATACCTCCAATTCTTCAATTTATATATAAATTATACTATAAATTTTATTTTGTCAATTCCTCTTTATCTTCACATATAATGTTGCCAAACACTTCGGAAACTTCTCTTTCACCTGCTGTGTTCAAAACCCTTGTATGTTTTGTTAGTATTTTACTTAAATTATGTGTATATGCATCTATTTCATAGCAATTTACAATTGTTATACTTTTAATTTCATTTTTTTCTACCCATCTATTTATTATTTCGTTTATTTTATCTA